>Ga0182027_10005994_pt1 | contig 18324 bp, 22 predicted proteins | sample 712E1DmetaG_FD_121300 | JGI IMG/M metagenome (GOLD analysis project Ga0182027, IMG submission 121300) | Permafrost microbial communities from Stordalen Mire, Sweden - 712E1D metaG (Illumina Assembly) | ecosystem: Environmental > Terrestrial > Soil > Wetlands > Permafrost | place: Sweden... | reverse complement strand
TGCGACCCCTTCCCGGCCACCACCGTCGATGCGGCTATCACCCAGTGCAACGGCTCGGCCAACGGCGGCCATCTGGTTGGTATGGACTGCATCGCTAGCGGCACGATGGCCTCAGCCCTCGTCATCACGATCAACCAATGCAATGGCTCCGGTTCGGGCGGCGGCGGCCTGATCGACTGCTCCGCTAGCATGACCAACCAGGTCGTGACAGGCTCCACGCCTTCGGCCGCTACCAGCGCCTTCCCTTCGGCCTCTACCAGCGCCCTCCCTTCGGCCTCTACCGGCACCCGTCCTTCACCTTCCCACTCACACAGTGTTCCTGCACCCTCGGCTATGTCCGATACCGCAACCGGCTCTGGAGACTCGGATGGCGGGCCAACTCTGCTGGTGCTACTGGGCTTGGTCTTGCTGATCGGTGGGGTCGGCTACATGGCAATTCGCCATAGTCGGCCTGCGACGAAGTAAGAGGCGGAGGCGTCCTCAAGGCTAAGTTGATGGATACAGGGCCGCATCAAAACCGGCCCTGTATCGACTTCATGCGACCGTAATCACTCAATAGAGGATCCTTCTAATGAACAGGCGCCCAAGCAAATGGATTCAGTCTCCCTGGGTGCTCATTGCTTTGGGTGCCACTCTAGTGGTCTTGGGAGCCAGCGCAATAATCACGCGGCCGCCGGATATGGGTCCCGGCAGCGTAGTTTTATCTTCGGACTCACCGGCCCCCATGCCCTCGTTCCTTTCAGGCTTTCCCTCGACGACTCCCGGTCCGACGCCGGAGCATTCGGCCACTGAAACGCCATATTCCACCATCGCGCCAACGCCCACTTCTACTCCGGTCACTCACACCGTCACCCGTATCGTGTTCTCCCGGGCCCGGGTGGATCTGCCAGTGATTACGGCCCCCACCAATGAAACGTTCCCTTACTGCGATGTAGCCGAACGGATGGACTATTACGGCGAGCCAGGAGCTGGCGGGGTGACTTATCTCTACGCCCACGCCACTCACTACATGTTTGGGGGCTTGCTGGCCGCCTCCTGGCAACCGGATTCTTATCTCATGGGTCAAGAGATTCAGATCTATACCAGCGATGACCTGGTCTATACCTATGCCGTCACTGAGATCGATCGCCACCAGCCCTACAACTCATTCGCCGTGGCCGATACGATGATGGGGGAGGCTTTGATCCTGCAAACCTGCGAGAACAATGACGCCACGGGCCCTAAGCTTCTGGTAATAGCTCGCCCGGTCAAGGTGGAGTCCGCCGGCCACGCCGACGCCCACCCGCCTACCGCTCCGCGCGTCTGCGCCCACGGCTATTGATGCGACGACAACAACTGCTCGCCTCGGCAACCGTGCCGAGGCGGTGATATATCTGTGAATGACCCCTTATATCCACAATTGGGGCATTCGCTTGACATCTACGGAGTCTCAAAGACTCTCCTTCTGTCGGTAACCCGTTATCGATGTCGGCACACCCAGTGCCCAAGAAGGAGACCAAAATGAATTCCTCGTTTTCAGAAACCGTCATGATCATCGTGTTCTTTGTCATCATCACGTTTGCTGGCTTCCGTATCGCCGGGACCATGATTGGCCCGAGCATGTCCAATCAGATGGGCTTGTCTTCAGTCCACGCGGCCCAAGTTCGAGACAGCAATCCCTTGGATGCTCTCAGCCAAGTCTTAGGCGGCCACTAGCCTCTGCCACGCCCGACCTATTGCCATATGCGAATGTCGCAACTACGGCTTGACGGTCGGCTGACGAACAACGATTAGGACATCGACACAGACGGGCCCCAGTTGTCTTCGGATCGCTGGGGCCCGTCTTATCTTGCAGATCGCGCCCGTTGGCTTGACATCGGGGGATCTTCGCCAAAGTTCTTAGAGCCCAGCCCATGGGTAGGGGAGTCGCCCAACAGAACTGGCGAATTGATGAGGGGCCACTTACATGAATCAGGCACGTCACAAGATACTTCGCGGAGCCCTCGGGATATTAGGCATCGGGGCCTGTGTCTTGGTCTTAGTCGCCGGACTGGTAAAACAAGATGGCGGGGCTAATAATCTCTCAGCAGCGGCGCAACTGCGTGTTACCGACGCGGCCGCTGTGAATGGACAATTGATCGTCTTCTGGCAGGGGACCACTCCTCCCAATCTTGATCTACCGGGTATTGTGTCGATCAAAAGCCCGGGCGGTCCCACAGACCGCATGTCGGTAGTGGTCACCGAGCCGGGGCAAACCGCAGATGTGGCGGCGGCTTTGCGTCAAGAGGCCGGGGTGTCCACGGTCGTGCCGGATTCTCTGGTACACGGAAGCTCTTGGCCGACAGATGGCACCGCGCCCAACGACCCCTATTACGCGGGCTATCAGAAGAACCTGCCGTTGATCGGCGTGCCTGTGGCCTGGAAGATCACCACGGGATCCCCTTCAGTTGTCGTGGCTGTACTCGATACGGGTATCTCCACCACCAACCCGGATCTGGCCGGGGTCAATTGGGTTTCCCCCTACAACGTGCTCGCCCCTTCGAGTGCGCCCACCGATGTCAATGGCCACGGGACCGTTGTCGCCGGGATCATCGTCGCCAAGACCAATAACAGCGTTGGAGTCGCAGGTATCGCCCCCGACGTGTCTATTATGCCGGTCAAGGTCTTGGGAGACAACGGCTCGGGCTACTGGTCGGACTTCATCAGCGGCCTCAACTACGCGGTGGCCCATGGCGCCAAGATCGTCAATATGAGCTTGGGCAGCACCCTGTCCTCCTCGTACATCAGCTCCTACCAGCCCGCCTTTAACGCTGCCTACGCCGCTGGCGTGACTGTTATCGCTTCGGCCGGCAATGATGGCAACGGTACGGTCAACTACCCCTGCGCCTTCACCCATGTGATCTGCGTGGCTGCCACCGACAACGCCAACGCGCACGCCTCCTTCTCAAATGTCAATTCCTACATCGACATCTCCGCTCCAGGCGTGAATATTGCCTCTACCTTCACAAACTACACCTACGCCATGGACTCGGGCACCAGTATGTCGGCCCCGCATATCAGCGCAGTCGCGGCTCTGATTCTCTCGGCTCATCCTGCGGACTCCCCGACACAGATCGAAGCCGCTCTCGAATCCACGGCTACTCATCTTGGTACCGCTGGCATCAATACCACTTTTGGTGCTGGTCAAGTTAACGCCGGCGCAGCCGTGGACACTATTGCCCCCACGGGCTCCATTAGCCTACCGGCCTATACCACTTCGACCACCGTCTCCGCCACCCTCTCGGCGTCCGACCTCACCGGCGTGTCCCAGATGCGCTTCTCCAATGATGGCATTACCTTTGGCACGCCCGTTACCTATGCCTCTAGCTACGCTTGGACGATTACCAGTGGCGACGGCTCTAAGACGCTGTGGGTTCAGTATCAAGACTTCGCCGGCAACTGGTCGGGATCACATAGCGCTACCACCATCCTGGACACGGTGGCCCCGCTGGTTACCTACACCTATCCCACCGCCAGCCTGACTTATCGCCGGGCCGCGAGCTCTTTTGGTTTCACCTGGAATGAGACAGAGGCCACCTCTGGGATCGCCACCCGCAGCGTGCACTTGGAGACCGGCAGCGTCGTCAATCACGCCTGCTCTTGGAGTGGCTCGACACTCTCCGTGCCGACCTTCTCGGACGGCACCGCCGCCACCGGCACGGTGGTCAGTGGCGGCTGCTATCGCCTCCATGTGACCATGACCGACGTTGCCGGGAACGACAGCGGCGATATGGTCAGCAATCCGGTGATGGTCGACGTAGCCGCTCCGACCATCGGTTGGACCTATCCGACGAGCTCGCTCTTCCGAACCAACCTTGACTCGTTCAACTTCACCTGGACAGACACCGACGCCCTTTCCGGGATGGCTTCGCGGAGCGCCAAACTCTACAACGGCACCTTAGCCAATGGCGTTTGCGGACACTTTGATGGGGGCGTCAGCGCGGGAGTTAGTGGTTCGAGCTCTTACAGCGCGTCGAGCGGCGCGGTCAGCAATCTTGGCTGCTACTACGTCACCGCTACCTTGACCGACGCGGCGGGTAATACCAGCACTTACCAGAGCTCGACCGTTGCCGTGGATACGACCGCGCCGACTGTCAGCACTGCCTGTAGCGGCACTCAGGCCACCGGCTTCGTCCCTGGGCTGTGCTCGACGGGCAACTGGTTTATCTCTCCCTCGGTACAGGTAACTTTGACCGCCATTGACAATGCGGCGGGAATCGCCAGCCTGGTTTATAGCGTTGATGGCAGCTCGAGTATTCCCTATGCCGGGCCTTTCAGCGTCAGCGGCGATGGACACCACCAGGTGGCTTATGTGGCGATCAACAACGCCGGCCTGTGGATTGGTGGCGTCATCTTCCTCGATATTGACACCACGGCGCCGACCGTGACTGAAATCAGCACACCACTCAGTGCCGACGGCCTAAGCGGTTGGTCTGTCAGTGATCCGACGATCACCTTGTCCGCCACCGACACGCTCTCCGGCGTGAACCAGATCTTCTATGCCTTCGACGGCGGCGACCCCATTCTCTACACGGCCCCCTTTGCCGCCCCGGCGGGACAACACGACTTGACTTACTGGGCGAACGACTGGGCTTCTAACGCCTCTGCTCGTAGTCACCTGAGTCTCAAGGTCGATCTCGACTTGCCGGCCGTCTCCTTTGTCGCCAATAACTACGACCTAACGCATGGCACTTCAGTAAGTGTCGTCGTGTCCAGTTCCGACGCCACCAGTGGCACCGATAACGCCTCATTGCGCTTCACCACCGATGGTGGGACCACCTGGGGGTCCTGGCTTCCCCTGGACGGCCAGGGCGCTTACACCGGTTCCGTCACGATGGGTAGCACGCAAGATTCCCTCTTCATGTTGCGGGTTGAGGTGCGCGACAACGCCGGCAATATCAGCCCCCCGACCACTGGACCGGCCTCGCTCGGCGTTTTTGATGTCCTGCCCACATTGCCCATCGATCTGGGTGTCGCCCCGATTGCCAATGGGGTTTGTGGCACTACGGTCTACTGGTCCTCCAGCAACACGATTACTTGGCCGACTGATCAAGGATTCTGTGTCGTACCTCGTATCTCCAGCACCACCGGCGTCATCGGAACTGTCGACGGCCTTGACGCGGTAATCGAGCCTCTTGGTGTCTACACCAGCTATCAAATCGACGCTCTGTCGCCATTCTTTGCTGCCTACTTATCCGGTCCGGCGACCACCAATCGAGTCTACTACTACGATGACGGCGGCCAGATCGTGGCGACCGGGCGTTTCACTCCGGTCCACGAGACCGTCGGCCCAGGCGTCGATGTGAATATGGACATCACCACCATGATCGGCTTCTACAACCCCTCGCAGCTCGATGCCAACGGCGCCCCGCTCCCTGGACAGTTGCCGGTGATACAGAGTCCGATCTCCTTCCCGGTTACCGGGCAGGTGGTAATCCTCAATTCGGGCACCGTCTATTACGGCAACTAGCAGATGCCGGCGACACATTCTTCGCCCCAGCGGCGGTTATCTGGCGCGGTAGGTCTCCGTGAAGGTGTGCCCGCCGACCCGGCGCGCCAGAGGCGTTAACGCTTGCTCGTGCCGCCAGTGCGGTAGTGACGCACTTTGGTCTCTGGGTGCTCGAGACCATCCGGTAGATTCAACGGCTCCTCTCCTGGGGTCAAGACGCGAGCCTCAGCGAGCTAGTGTCTATGAGCAAGAAGACCCGGTTTATTCAGTATGAAATGCCGCGCCTCCCAGTGAGGCTCGATCCTGGCTGATAAGCCGTCTTCGCTTTGTCTTCGGCTAGCTGTGGTGTCACAGAGCGCATTCAAAAGTGATTGAGTGAACGCGCAACTGCAATATCGTCGAACAATATCAATTGGCTTGACATCGGTGGCTCCTCGCCGAAGTTCTCGGAGCCCAGACCTTTGGGTATACGAATCGTCCGGCGCGCGGGCGAACCGATGAGGAGCCACTTACATGAACTCGATCCTTCGAAGGTTGATTCCCGGAGCCCTCGTGCTTGGCCTGGTCGCCACCGGCCTCTTTGTGGTTCCACGACCAGTCGCCGCTGCCTCTTTAGACCTAACAGTCTCGGGCGGGCTAAATCACTCCTTCGGCGATTCGATCACGCTCACGCCGACAGGTATGTATGCGGCAGACCTGAACCAGAGCGATCCGTGTCAATACAGCCTCCTCATTGCCCAGCCTGAGGCGCCGAAGTCGTCCCGTGCGAACGGGGCGCAGGTCGTCTCGCAGACTCCGGCCAACCCAGACGGCACTTGCCCGAGCTGGACCTTCACCTTGCCGCGCCTGGACCAGATGGTCTATCTGGGGACCGGACAAGGCGACACGGTCGATGTGTCGTTCAGCTCGTCAGACGGCACGACGATCTTCGCCAGTCCGACCTATACGATCAACTTCGCTGCCTCTGACGCCCAGCCGACCGCCGACAGTTCTCTCCCCGTGATCTTCTGGACGCTCAGCGAGACCGCGCCGACAAGCGACGAGTCCGTGACCATTTCGCCAATGGTGCTTGGTTTGATGAAACCGCTGTCCGACGGCCCCTTCAACTCCTGCTCGGCCAGGCTAAATCCTGGTGGGGACGTGAGCCAGACAATTCCATACTCGCAGATAGCAAGCTGTCCGCCCATCACCTTCACTCAGATCGCGGCTGGCATGTTTGCGTATATCGGAATCCAGGACGATCCATCAGGTGATAACGCCACGTACTCAACTTTCTTCGTCCAAGACCCGCCGGCCGCGCCTGGTCCCACTGATAGCCCGTCGCCCAGCGACAGCCCGAGCCCGTCGCCCAGCGTTAGCCCGAGCCCGTCCTGCGATGTCAGGACGATGGGCGACATCCCCTGCCCGAGCCCGTCGCCCAGCGACAGCCCGAGCCCGTCGCCCAGCGACAGCCCGTCGCTCATCGTTAGCCCGAGCCCGTCGCCCAAGGTTCCTGCCCCCACGGCCATGCAAGACACCTCGACTGGTCCAGCCGGCTCCAACGGGGATAGCGCCCTGCCGATGATCCTGCTCGGTCTGGTCCTGCTATTTGGTGGATTTGCCTATGCGATGGTTCGCCGCCGCCAGTCGGGACTGAGGGAGGACTAATCAATGAAAAGCGACCTCTACGAAGACAACGCCGGCGGTCTCTACATCTACCGGCCTGACATTCGCCACTTCATCTACGGTCTCCAAAATGTCAAGGGCACTCGCTATGCCGAAGACGCAGAACGACTGGGTGAATGGTGGGGCGACTGGGTTACCACTCAAGACAATGGTTCCTTTGTGGGAAGACCGCAAGCGTCACCCCAAGGGCCAGAAATAGCCCTTATTGCTTCGTTTGATGGCGAACATCTCACCATCGGGCCAGACCGCGCCGGACTAGCTGGTCAGAAGTATCTGTTCGGCCAAAGAATGGAGGGCTAACACCATGAAGACCTTTTGGCCCGATTGTCCCAGATGCGGCGTGAATGACCGCTGGATTGCCACCGAAGAGGGCAGTGCCTATGCCGCCTATTATCGTCCTGATGGAGGTGGCTGGTCTATGAGCGACGAGCAGATCGACGATCGTGACCTCTGGTTCCGTTGCGAAAGCTGCGAAACAGACCTGATGGACATGGAGTCAGACTCCAAAGGCAATCCGATTCCCCCGGCGGAATTGGAGCTCACCAAAGAGCAGCTTAAGGATCGCTCCTTCGATTACTTCCATCCAGCTCGACCGGAGGGCTAGCCCTCCGGTCGATATCTAAGAGCCGGGCACCGGGTATGTCCGGCCCCCAGGTCTCGAGCGGCATCGCTGAGCGGTGGCTCCTCGCCGAAGGCTGATGCCTCGAGACCGATCTGGCCCCAGTGGTCTTAGGATCGCTGGGGCCTCGTCTTGTCTAGCGAACAATGCCAATTGGCTTGACATCGGTGACTCCTCGACAAAGGTAAGGGGGCCCAGCCCTTGGGTATAAGAACCGCCCGACGCGCGGGCGAACCGATGAGGAGCTATTAACATGATCTCGATATTTCGCAAGTTGATTCCCGGATCCCTCGCCCTTGGCCTGGCCGTCACAATGCTATCCACGGCGACAGCGGTTATGGCCCAGACAGGTTTTCCCTGTGTATCCAAATTCACCAGTCCGGCCCCTCTGACTGTCGAAGTGGTCCTTGGTCCGTGTACCTTTAACACTCAGCCTTCAAGCTCAAGCAAGGTGCGGGTGGTGTTATCTACCATGGCTGGGGCTTCAGATGATCTCCAGATAGTCGTGCCGGCAGTGTATGACCAGACCTTCAACTTGGCTGAACTTGAGGCGGGAGTGTTTGCCACATTCACCTTCAACCATGCGGCTGGTCCACTTCAATTTAGCGGCAATACGTTCTATCTCGTAGGCGATCAGATAGTCGACCTCGGAAGTAGTCTGGACGGAAGCGTAGTTGTCCAGTCCTCGATCGTGACACCCAAGCCGGTAGGTCAGCCCACTCCTAAACCGACGGTAGCACCGACATCTTCTGTGGTGGAGAGCCGCCTCACGGCCGTTCCGCCGGCTAACCCGACGGCTAACCCGTCGGCTAACCCGTCGGCTACCCCGGCGGTGGCTCCTATCGCTACAACGTCGTCCACTGATGGCCAGAACTCCTCATTGGTGGGACCCATTGGGCTTTGCCTGATTGGTCTGCTCTCGCTGCTACTTTTCCTTTTACGCCCACGACGCAAGGACAAGGAACTTCCGGTCGATCCCAATCCGCCACTTGATTTCTACGGGTTTGGCTACAAAGAGAAAGACTAATCCGCCTCCCATGTTCTAAGGACCGGACACGGGTATGTACGGCCCTCAGGTCTCGAGTGGCGTCGCTACGCGGTGGCTCCTCGCCGAAGGCTGATGCCTCGAGACCGGCTCTGGCCCCAGTGGTCTTCGGATCGCTGGGGCCTCGTCTTGTCTAGCGAATAGGCCGCGCCGCCGCGTCAAGCCAGATACTTGCTCTCTTGTGCGTGACAGCCGGCTTGCTTGACAGGGACCGACTTTGGACCAGTGTCTAGCTCAAGCCAAGACGATCTTCATTCGTGAAGTCGGTGGTCGTAAGGAGGAACCCAAGATGAACGACCCGTCGGACCTCATCAGACAGCAGGAACATGTGAGCAAAGCTTGCCAGAGTGCCGAGTCTGTCCTGGGTATCTTCGAGCGTCGAAGCCCCGGCGATCACCGTCCCGCTGAGGCGATAGCCACCGCCCGGCGTTGGATACATGGATCGGCCACCAGTGAGGATTGCCGCATCGCCTACGCCGCCGCTGAAGCCGCCGCTGAAATGACTTTGAGTGCCGCCGAAAGCAATGAGGCTAACGGTGGGACCAATTCGGCTCTCCTCGCCTACGCAGCCACCTATGCCGCCGAAGCTGCCGCGATGGCGGCCAAAGCTGCGTCAATGCCTGCCCATGCTGCTGGCTACGCCAGCTACGCCGCCGCCAGCGCAACCAACGCCGCCTTTGAAGAGCGGCGATATCTGTCTAAATAGCCAGCTCGTTTGACATCGGTAGCTCCTCGCTGAAACTCCCGAAGCCCAGCCTTTGGGTGTCGCAGCCGTCCGACGGCCGGACGAGCCGATAAGGAGCCTTCCAGATGAAATAGCTACTTCGCAAGATGATAGCCGGAGCGTTCGCGCTTGGTTTTTGAACCTCGCTGGCTCTTTCTGCTAGCGGGGTTCTTCTTTCGCCGCCAGGGGGAAGTCAGGACATATTCACCTTCGCGCTGAATATCAATTGGCTTGACATCGGTGACTTCTCGACGAAGGTCTGGTATCGCTTCTTTCAGCGGTCGTCTTGGGTCGGCGAAAGACCCGTGGAGTAGTCCGATGACATCTTCGAGTGACACTCTCAGGGGTATCTTTCTACGCGGTGATGACGTTCCGGTCATCCTTCGCCATGTCAGTCGCAGTGGCCTCCAGCGCACGATCGACGTACTCGCTCCTTATAGCCTTATGTCGCTCTCTATTGAAGTAGCAGATGTGCTGGGATTACGGCGTGACCCGGAACGCATCGGGGTCATCGTTCAGGGCGGCAATATGGATATGTTGTTCAAGCTCGTCTATGACCTCGGCATCGCCCTCTACGACGACGGCTACGCCCTTACCTACAACCAACTGTAAGGGGCCGGAGATGCAAACCCTATCTTTCGCCGACGCCAAGCGCCTCTATCCCGCCTTTGCTCATTGGACGAATAGCAACAAATTCTGGAGCGAACAGCCTTCGAGTGTTGTTCACGTTGGAGGCGATGGTCTCCTCTACCTGGGATACACATCACCCGGCTTGAGTCACATTCAGCACGTACTGGGTATCTGGGACGAGTCGCTCAAATGGATGTCCGAAGGCGGGTCTTTCGACAGCCTGCGAGCCGCGACCGATGCCGCGCGACGAAGGGCAGAGGGAGAGTGAGATGAGCACCAACGATCCGCAAGAGATTGGCGAGGTTTGGGGTTTCCGTATTGGGAATGACCCAACCATAGATCTTATACGTGGCACTCGTAAGCAGGTGGAGATCCACATCGCCCGCGTCTCACGCGCTTTCGGCCGGCCGGTCGGAGGGCCTATTCCAATTTGGGATGTCATTCATACCCCAGAGAGTCACGCCAAGGCTGTTCTGGCCGAGTATGAGGAGACCGAGAAGTGAGCGCCTCGATCTGTAGCAACTGTGGTGGGACGACCTTCGAGATTGTTGAGTCCACCCCTCGCCGCCGCGAGATCTCCGTCAATGTCGATAACTCGGGGCGGCCAGTTGTCGTCGACGACAGCGAAGGTTATGACCACTTCGACTACGAACTGAGCACGTTCGCTGGCTATGCGTGTGGCAACTGTGGCGCGGAAGCTAAGTCGATCGAAGAGCTGTTGGTCAAGAAGGGGGCTGGGCGATGAATACCCTTGCGAATGATCGCGCCGCTGGTAGGGAGACCGGCAAGAAGGTCGCCCAACGCCTATTTACCGTCCTGGGCCTGAAGGCCGATGACCCCACTCTCACTGACCGGGCAATGAACATTCGAGCCCGCATGTACGGTGACGAGCGATTCCCCTTTGAGTCAAATGCGGCTCGTGCGGAGAGCCTCTACTACGCCTGGGACGAGGGCTTCTGGGAGACCTTTGAAGCAGCCCGTCAACGCGCACAGAAAGGGGACATCTAATGACTAGCGTCGTCTTCCAAATGGCCGACTTCCCCGAGTGCCCGGACTGTGGAGCCCAGGACTGGCAGCAGGTCTTCAAGGGACAACTTCACGACTATGATGAGACGATCGGCGAATGGTCTCTAGCGAGTCTCCCAACAGGGGAAGACATCGAGGGGGACGAAGACTTAGAGGAAAACTCTTTCGTCTGTCGGCATTGTCATGTCTGGATCTACGAGGAGGAAAACTCGCGCCTCTGGAAGAGACTAATCAATCGCGGCGGAACCACACGGTCCACCCGGCCGCCAAGCCACGGTTGAAGACTTTGCTTGTCAGCGGAGCCCGAAATTAGCCTCTGTGAGCCCACCAGACAGCCCGAGTTGGGTTTTGGACCGCATTTCCGCGCAGCACCCCAGTTAAGCCTTTTGCGCTGCTCTCAAAGCTTTTGAGCGGGTGGAGCAGGCTTGTGAAGTGTTCTGCTACCAGGTTCCTTAGGACACTTCTCGCATCGGCGGTTGGTACAGGCCACATAGCGATGCCTATCTTCGTTCGGCTTGCCGGTGCGCGGGTCATAGCTAATGGTTCTGACGACAACCACTACCTCATTAGATGAGCCGCACTTGTCGCAGAACCGCCTATCTGGTGGAACTATCCAATCCACGCCAGATTTTCCGTACTACTGAACTACCGCCACCTTGCGCCGGCCCCGGTTGCTCTGGCGGCCCGGAGTGAGCAGGCCAACCAGGAGAGCGTCTTCGCCGCCCGTACGCACGACGATCTGGACCTTCATCTCGGCCGCGACCTTGAGCACTCGCAGGCGCACCGTGGCGGCCTTCTCGCCGGCCTCGAGCTCGAGCATGAAGGCGTCATCAACACTGGACAGGCGGTTGAGGATGCCGCGAAGCTGGGCGTCCATTGCCTCGCGCTTGAGCTGGGCAGGCGTCAGAGTCTTGACGGTCCGCTTGGGGGAGTCCAGGAACTCCGCACTGACCTTACGAGCCTTAACCATCTTGTCTCCAATCGTTCTCTTGTTGTTTCCAGAAGTTGAGTTTCAACCAATTAGAACCAAAGTCTATCCGTTAGTCAAGCCGAGACTGTCGAAGTGGTCTCTGAGGGACTCCTAACTTGACAGTGTTTGCTCACGGCCGAAGATGCCTCTTCTCGCAAGACGAAAGAGCACCCAGTCCTTTGACTGGGTGCTCTGGGTTGTTTGAGGATAAATCGTGGTTGCGCCTGAATCCAACGAATGAGAATGTGGGAGCATGACAAACACCCCCACCCCCAAGGCTACTGGCAACAATCAGAACGGCGGCGACGAGTACGACCCGATCCTCGGGCCGATAGACAAGCCTCTGCCAACCTACATCCTCACGCTCGAAGACCACCTGCGCCAGATTTCTCTCTCGCAGCGGACAGTCTTCGTGGCCGGTGACATCGAGGAGAGCACGGCCAAAGAAGTCTGCCTCGAGATCGAGTTTCTGCGGCTCCAAGGTACTGACCCTATCCGGCTCATCATCAACAGCCGTGGCGGCGATGTTAGTTACGGCGCCCAGATCATCGGGGCGGTCAGCCAGCTCATGCGCTCGGGAATCGAAGTCACAGCAGAGGTTCGCGGCGACGCCGACAGCATGGCCGCGATCATCGCGTGTGCCTGCTCCCGCATCGAGATGCACCGCCTGAGCCGGCTCATGTTCCACGGGGTCAGCGGCCTGACCTGGGGCGACGTTCAAGACCACGAAGCCGAACGGCAAGAGATGGACCGCATAACCGACGAGCTGGTTGAGGTCGTTTTCGCCCGGGTTAAGAACCCTGCCAGCAAGTTTGCCGACCGCAAATATCTGCGCCAAATCCTGCGCGACAAGAGGCCCGTTTGGGTCGGGCCGACCGAAGCGGTTGAGTCGGGGATCGCGGACACCATACTCATCTAGAGTCCTTGTAAGGCGAAGCGTTACAAACGCTTTACAGGTGCTCTACAAGGATTCTAATCCGGCAAAACCACCACTAACTGAATAGGGAAGGGCTAGAGTCCAGGAGCCGAATATGCGCTCCTGGGCTCTTAGTATCCGCGTAGACTTCCCTTGTAAGCGCCGCTGCGGGTACGCCAGGCAGTCTGCCCGGTTGGTACGATCCAACAGACCATGCTCGCCGGCGTCGCCTGCTCCATCGTCTGAACCTCCCCTGCGAGTGATCTGGACGCGCTCAGCATAGGGCCGCAGTAGGACGTGTTCGCTGACGCGGGCCATCGCCTCAGCGGGGTCGGCTTTCTTGCTCTGGCGGTGGCACTCTGAGGTACGGAGGCACCATGCCGAGCCACCACCTGATCCGCTCCAGATGGTCCGGCCGCAGGGCAATCTCGCCCGCTTCTGCGGCCTCCAAGAACACCACGCTGAATCGTGTCCGACGCGCCAATTGCGCGAGGTCGTAGCCCATTGCTTCGCGGGCAGCCCGCAGCTTCGCCCCCAGGCTTACTGCCTCCGGTCCAATCGCGGGCGTCTGCTCTCCGTCCGCATTCGGCTTGCTCCGACTCTTCCGTGAGTTACAGCTCCGGCAGAGGACCCGCAGATTGTCACGGTTGGACGCATCGCCGCCCTGGAACAGCGAGACGAAGTGGTCCAGCGTGAGATACGACGCGTCAACCATGTGCGCCGACCTCTGAAAGCCAGGGCACTCCGGTCCGTGCTCAGCGACCCACTCGTCGATCACAGCCCGCTGGAGCCGCTTGTAGTCCGGCCTCGTCGTCTCGTGGCGAAGCTCCAGCGCGACAAACGGACTGCGACCGAGACCCCAGCACCGATGGCAAGACCGGCCGTCATGCGTGACCGCTTGCTGCCCGCCGGCCGTCGGCGTGATGAGGTCAGCGATCGACCGACGCCCCAGCCGTGCCTCCAGGTGACGGGCCTGGCAGCTCGCGCAGGCGCACACCCCGTAACCTCGACAGACGTGACAGGCGGGCCTGGAGAGTTCCACGCCCAGTGCGATCTGCGGATCGCGGAGGCGCCGGAGCACCCCCTGCTCAGTCAGGCCGGCGATGCGCGCCGTCTCGCTGATGGACTTCCCGGACGCCAGAGCGGCGGCGACGGCTGCATCGCGACGAGCCCGAACCAGGCCCATTCGACCCTCTCATGCTCGCGAAGACCGCCGTGACCGGGGTGCCTTCGCTCGCTCAGTCTAGCCATCTGTCGACTAGGCCACGACCTGGCCAGCACCCCGGCGCCCGTCTCGCTCCCCCTCGCGAGGCGGGCGCTTCTGTGTGCCTCGGCGGCGTAAGGATGGATTGCCTCTGTCTGGATTTACTCGCTCTCTGGGAACTCCCGGTCGAGAGTCGCCAGCACGTCACTGATGGCCTCGGCGACGTGGCCTCTTGAGTACCTGATCTCCTGCACCCCCAGGACATTAGAAAACGCCTCGCAACCATCCTCACGCAGGATGATCGCGCGTTCAAACCCGAGCCGGCCCTGGAATAGGCCGGTCTCGTGAACTACATTCTCGCGTGCCCTCACCTCTCCGTCTCGCAGCTCATCCTCCCCTGTGTGGACCAGTAGCGCGAATGACGACCGATCCAGCTCATCTTCAAGGACCTGCCGAACCGTCTGGCCGGCCCGGGAGTCTGACTCGAACGCTCGGACCTTCAGATGGTGGCGATCGCGAAGTCGATCGCGAAGCTCCTTCCAGTCGTCCGTGTGGCCGTGGCCGATGAAGACGGTCGGAGTGACCTTCGGCTGCTGAATGCGGCCCTGGTCAACCCACCTCTCGAAAACCGAGAACACGCCCTCTACGCTCGCGCGGCTGGTCAATTCCACGGAGACGATAGTGACTTGTATCCCGAGTGGACCGTAGTCGACCTTGAAGCCGCCGTACTCGCGCTCGTAGCTCGCACTTCTGATGTCGCAGCGGTACTCGGCGAAGAACTCCTCATCGGTATCGAAAAGCCACGACTCATTCCTCGAGATGTCAACGGTCCGCAAGCCCGTCGCTGTCGGCGACTCCGCGCCATGACTCTCATAGAAAGCCCGGCGAGCCTCGCGGATTGCCTCTTCGGGGAACTTCACCCATTCGTAATGCTTTGTCTTCTTCGGCACGCTCCACCCCTTCGCCGTAGATATGCCTCCTACCAGGACGCCTGCCGGAGGCTGCGTCAAGACTAACCTAGGTTCTGAGCCGCCTCGTAGAGCGCGGTGTCGGCTAGCGAAGCGGTGAAATCAGGCGCTGGCCCCGGCTGAGGTGATGACTCTTGTCAGCCAGTTCCCTCTCTGCCAAGGAGCTGTTATACGCACGGGTCGATTGTCTCGGCCCGGAACACGGTGCCGAGAGGCGGCGTGGCCACCCCGTTCGCTGAGTCCTACCGGTGCGGCGAAGAGAGAGATCCTCCGGCTAGAGACGGGGCGAGCCTTCTGGCCCGGGACCGGGCTCGGCGAGGAAGTCCGACGGGATGGCCTGAACCAAGAAGGTCAGAATACCAGCTGCATTTGAGCGCAAGTCGCAGAGACGGTTGTAAGCCTCGTTCACCGTCACTTCGTATTCGCCCATGAAGCGGGCTTCTTGCTTCCTCGCTTCCTCTTTGAGTTCGTCGATTAGCTGCTGCGTGGCCGTGTCGTCTCGTTCACGGAAGAAGGTCACCAGGAAGCTGAGGCCAACGGAGAAAATCAGAAGTCCGCCGGTAGCGAACCCTGCGACCTGCAAGAGATAGGCCCACTGGCCTGCTGGGTGGATGCCGCCAGCTTCGCCGCCCGGGGTGAATGTGCTCAGTGAGTAGACGATGGGCGAGATGGGCCCCCACGATGCCGCAGTGAACTGGTCGGGCACGCCCTTCAGCAGGGCGAGATTGAGCAATGTAAGTCCAACAAGCGCGGCGATGCAGACCCAGGCGAACGTCACCAGATTGAACACCAGATTGGGGGAATACTTCCGACGATAGCGCCCGAGCTGATACGCCCAGAGATAGAGCAGCTTGTTGATCCCGATCCCGTACGAGATCGTAAAAGCGACCTGCTGAGCCTGGTTCGCGTCGTATTTCTCGATCCCTTCCGCTTTGTACTCGTCATTGAGCACCTGGATGCGCTGAACCCAGTTCCAACCCATTACCTGCCGGCCCACGCCCTAGGGGCGCTGGTCCTACTCGTTCTGGCCCTCTGACTTCGCGTGGCTCTTCACTTACCTGCGCTTTACGGTCTTTGGCTGGCCACAGCCCCAAGGAGCGACGATGGATTTCGAAAACCCAGATCTGCCCGCCGAAGTGTCGGGCGACGCCCAGCTTGATGATGTAGATGCCGACTGGATGCCGACGCCTATGACCGCTGAGTCGATCGCGACGGAAGATGCCGTCATTGAGGCTCACTTGCGCGAGCAGGACGAGCTCGAGGCGAAGGAAGGTCCAGACCCGCACGGCATGTATGTGGGGTCGGATCAGCCGGATGACGGGAAGGCCCGCTGCCGCTGCGGTCTCGTCTTCGACACGGTGACCCTGTGGATGGAGCACGCCGAGAAGATTGAAGAGGCCCAGCAGGAAGTGGAGTGGCTGGCCGAACACGAGCAGCGTCAGAGCGAAGATGTGGAGCCCGAGTTCAAGGGCTAGAAACTATGGCGTTCGAATTAGTTGAGCCAAGCCACCATCGTTTTCGTTAGTGGTTTGGCCCATGCGCTGACGCACCACGGAATCACAAATCGCCCTTGCGCGAGGGTGGGAGTCGACAGAAGATCATAGGCGAATCGTTGAGGTTTGCCGCTGATGAATCTGTTAGAGAGGCCCCCACCATGAGCCAGCTCCCACCAAAGAAACCCCGCCCGGGGAAGTCCATTACCGCCCCCGCCAGGCGTCCCAAAGGGAGCGGGTCCGTCTTCCGCGAGGGGGCGAGCTGGCGCGGTATCTTGAAGAGAGATGGGCGAGTGGTGGCCCGGGTGCGAGCCCCGTCAGAAGAGATCGCATGGGAGAGACTGCGGGCGGTTGAGCGCGGCGAGAATCCCCGTCTCATCCAGGCGGACCAAGCGCCCACCCTGGCCAACTACGCCGACACCTGGCTCAAGCGCAAAGTCGGAGCCCGTGGGGAAGAGGTCAAGGACAACACCCTCATCGGCCTGGAGCAGAAGTTCCGTCTCCACATCGTGCCCTACTTTGGCCACGAGATCCGGGTGGATCAGATCACCCCGAAGGAAGTCGCCGCCTTCTTTGCCAAGTTGAGAGCCGACGGCCTGTCGAACAGCTCGATTGCCAACACCCGCAACGCCCTCTCTGGTCTGCTCGGCGCCGCCCGCATTGAGGGTTATGTTCAGGACAACGCGGCCTTTGGTCACCATGTCGGCGATCCCGGCGATGGTTTCAATGTGGTCGGCTTCTCCAACGACCTGGCCGGCAAGATCATCGACGGAATGAAGGGCTCGGACAACTACGACGCCATCGCTCTGCTGCTCTACTGCCCGATGCGCGAGGGCGAACTACTGCGCTTGGACTGGAGCCATGTCTTCCTGAACGCCAAGCGCCTGACCATCGTGGCCACCGATACCCGTGTCCTGGCCCCGGCCGGCTCCGGGCACTACGCCGTGCGCGGCGTGGGCACCCCTAAGACCAAGAGCGGCAAGCGTGATGTGCCGATCCCGCCGGAGGCCGAGCGCCTGCTGCGCCGGCGACATGTCCAGATGGGCTTCCCCAAGACCGGTCTGGTCTTCCCGAGTGCGAAGGATCCCCTAGTGCCGGTCAGCCCTCGCGTTCTATTAACAGACTTCAAAGCCCGGATGGTCAGCGCCGGCCTGCCCGTGACCAAGATCCACGAGCTTCGCCACATCGCTATCAGCCTGCTCTTGGCGGACAGCGGGGACGCCAACCTGGTGGCCCAGATCGCCGGGCACGCCAACGCCAACATCACCCGTCGCTTCTACGCCCATGTCCTCGATGGGAAGGCTTATGCTGCGTCGAAAGCGCTCACCTTCTTCGGCCCGGGCAGCGCCTCGCAGAAGGGCAAAAACAGCCTAGTGTCCCGCGAATGGGACACTAGCGATAGTGTCCCGCAGGGCTCGGAAGGCCAGAAACGAGCGTGAAAATGCCGCGGAGAGGTGGCAGAGCGGTCTATTGCGGCGGTCTTGAAAACCGCTGGACGAGAGTCCCGTGAGTTCGAATCTCACCCTCTCCGCCAACATTTCCCTCGTGAAATCCCCATTTTGAGCCCCACGGTGTGGGACTCTGCCCGGCACCGGTA
>Ga0182027_10005993_pt1 | contig 18324 bp, 18 predicted proteins | sample 712E1DmetaG_FD_121300 | JGI IMG/M metagenome (GOLD analysis project Ga0182027, IMG submission 121300) | Permafrost microbial communities from Stordalen Mire, Sweden - 712E1D metaG (Illumina Assembly) | ecosystem: Environmental > Terrestrial > Soil > Wetlands > Permafrost | place: Sweden... | reverse complement strand
CTGGGTGGGGAAAGGTCGTGGCCCCGGGTGGGGAATACTCGTGGCCCTGACTGGGGAAAGGTTATGACCCTACCCTGGGGAAAGCCCCTGGCCCTGGGTGGGGAATGCTACTGGCCCGTAACAACGGGAGTGGAACACGCCGCGGTAAAGTACCGGCCGCGACTCCTCTCGGACAACGGGTCGTGCTACATCTCCAAGGAGCTGGCAGAGTATCTCCACCAGAAAGGAATGGGTCACAGCAGAGGGAAGCCATTCCATCCGACGACACAGGGGAAGATCGAACGGTACCACCGATCGATGAAGAACGTGATCAACCTGCAGAAGTACTACTTCCCCTGGGAGGTGGAACAGGAGATCGGACGCTTTGTCGAGTACTACAACAACGAGCGGTACCACGAGTCCCTGGGGAACGTCACGCCGGCGGATGTGTACTTCGGCCGGCACAGGGAGATCGTCACGCGGAGGGAACAGATAAAGCGAAGGACACTGAAGCAGAGGAAGCACTACAACTTGACGCACAAGGCAGGAGAATCACAACCACAACAAATTCTCAAACCATCCATAACCTCAGACCACAAAGTGTCCGGAACTTGTTGACGACATACACCGCGTTCTTTTCTCGAATGGCTGCGATTTCTGGCCTCGGATTTGTTGTTCTCCACTTCCCTTCGTCATTTGCGTCAGGGTAAGTGTAACTGCCATCCGTATTCTCAAACACTGGCACAACTTGAAACGTCAGTTCGTCGGTGAATGGGATTTCCACGACTTGTCCATCTGCACCTACACTCGTGCTCGAATAGGTCTTTTGAATTGACTGCCGGATGGCTTGTAGTAGAGCGGATTGACCATTTCCCTCGTGATTGCTGTATCGAATGTAAAGCTCGTACGGGAGTTGAAATATCATGTCCAAGTCGCTGAACCCGCCTATTGCTGTGCTCCGTCCATAAGAGCCGACATAAAGACTATGTGACGATTCTGAAGTGGTCGTCCAGAAATCTGTGTTTAGTCTTCTGGTGATGGCTTTGTATCTCTGAGAGATCGTGCCACCATCTTTTATCTGAAGATTGTCACAGAATCCACCGAACCATTCTGCGAGTCCCATTTTTCTACCTTGTTAGCTCGTTGCCTGTTTGATCCGCAAGCCCTCTATCTCAAAAGAGCTCACCTTGCACATCGTATACGAAGATTTGTTCCTGGTGAACTGGACTTCAAATCAAAGGTGCAATTATCCTCGCAATTCCCTTTGCTCGGCGAATCATGTCCGATGCTGCTTGAGGATTGATAAATTGGTCCGGCGTGATATAGGATTTTGAACCCCAGAGGGATTCAATTGGATAAAGACAAAGATTTTTGACAGCTGCAAAACTCATGGATGCTTGCGCTACTCCGTGCCCTATGCCGCTTCTCATCGCATCTTGCTTAAACAGATTGATCTTTGTCGCGTTAGTTCTTGTCCGTTCTGATCCCCGATTCTTGGACCAACTAATTGGGACCAGAAACCCGTTAGAGACTTTGGTGCAATAACATGGCGGTGCAACATAGAGGCAATTGTGGAGCTTGACATCAGAAGACATTCTGCAATCCGAATGTAGCTTCGAGATATTGCTTTATCCCGTCGTCCGTACATTTTGCCAGATTCTTGATGAAATGTGGTAAGCTACTTGCATAATCGTTTCTCACGCGCGGTCGAGGAGTTGCCCCGTGTGCTATTTGATGTCGCAGTTTTAGCAATTCATTTAAGTGTTTTACTGCCTTCTCGTGGTTACAGTTCCGCCAATGCCAATCGTTCGATATGTCAGGGATGCCCAAGCAATCGCGCAAGAGATTCTTCACGTTGTCCGCGCTTGGATTGTGGAATCGACCGATCGCTGATTTGGCTGAAGCGACAAGCGCAGGCCAACTTGCCAACGGCGGGATTGGGGGTTTCAGAAGGATTGTCGACTCCTCTGTGACGTGCTCTAGGTAAGCTTCCCAACTTGAGACAGCGATGACGACGATGGCCCTATTGAGTGAACCCACACCCCATTGTCTTCCCCTTCGACGACCTGTCAGCCGGGCATGTGCTGTCAGGAGCTCCTCTACATCGTTCAGTTGTGGTACCAAATGAGCCACAAAAGCTCTTGATGCCATTTTGTTGACCCTTTTTCGATTGCTATCTTCCGCCCAGTGAATCTTGGGTTAGTGAATTGTGAGATTGCCCCTTTCGCTCAAGAATCTGATAGTAGTAGCTGAATGGCTTGTTAAAAGCTACGATCTGGCGACTCCCGACGTTGACTTTCGCTTCAGTTCTCTGTCGGCGCTTCGGCAAACTCCGCAAGTACTTTACCAGTTTATAGTAGAGCCTGTTTCTACATTTATCGAGCAACTTCAATTGCCGAATTGAATGTCGGTTTGGTGACAACTCACGAAATCCGCTTTTCCAACATAGTTCACTCTCCAGATCTTTGTAATTCCATAATGAGACCCGACCCACAGACATCCCAACCAATCTGCTCATTGTCGACTTTAGTATGAAACCATCGGACCTTCGGCGTCCTTTTCTAATAGCCTTAGTGACGTCATGAATCACCTTTCTCTGCTTGTCAAGTTCTTTCCTGATCGAGTCTTGCCTCACCCTTATCAAACCATCATAGCTAACTTCGTAGCCAACAAATCCTATCCACGGGAAGCTATTTTCATTGAATGGTCCCCAGAGGTATGGACCCTTAGATTTTCTTCTCCAAAAAGGGCCTGTGCTCATGCGCGGGAAGTATTTTCTACTAACTTTTCGCTCTCTAACCAGGGATTCGGACGGTGCCACTTTGTGCGGCACTAGCAGGGATCCCTTCAATGCATCCTCGTAGGTATTCGTTATAGACTCGCATCTATCCCTGTCTGGATGGATTATAAGCATATCATCACAGAACCTCAGATATAACAATCTATCGTCAGCAGGAATAGTCTTGTCCACTGAATCGAGAACAATATTGGCAATCAGTCCAGACAACGTGCCGCCTTGAGGCACGCCGATATCCTCGTTGTCGAGGTCCTCGTAGTAGCCAGAGTCCTTGAGTTGGGCTGCGATCCACTCAAATCGGCCTCCTTCTATCCGATGTTCTTGCCACCATTTTGTATCTTCATTAAGCGGGAGGACATTTCTGTTGAACGAGTAGCACTTTAAGTACTTCTCAAAAATACGTGTTGGGATCGTAAAGTCTAGTGTCGGATCTTTAGCTTCTAGAACTTGCTTTATGACCTCGAATCGCTCCATAATCACACGATGGTTTACACTATCATAAAATTTTTCCATATCCCGTTCCGATACCCAGAGTGATTCTCCTTCGAACCTCTGACGGTATTGGACCAGTTTCCGAATAGCGTCATGGTGGCTAGGAGGAGGTTGACTAGGTTTGCTCGCCGCTCGGAAGGCGAAAGAGCAACTACTGAATTGAGGGTCAAGGAGTTTGGTCAAATACTGATTAGTGAGACTTAGAATTATTTTATCCTTCAATTCAAAAAGACTAATCGGGCGACATATATTCTCTGCCCCGGCCTGCAGGGATTTCACCTTTGTTTTCCGTTTGGGGTAAATATGCGGCGAAGTTATCTTGTACCCTGGGTCGGCAAGAGCTGCACGAAGTTCTGCGATGAAGGCGTTCAAAGCTATCACAAATCCGAACGGCGGTGAACTTTCTCTATGTCGGTCTATTGTCCTCTCGAGTGACATGGTGTTCATCTTAAGCGTGCTCAATCTCTCAATTGTTACTCCTCTCTTCATTGTTCGATATTGTTGCCCTAAACTGATCCAGAGCCGCCTTGGAGGCATGACCCGGCTTAGTTCCGCATTGAACCTAGTTTCATAAGTGTCGCCAATTGAAGATTCAATCGCATGATAGTTGTAACTACTGTCAGAGGTAAGTACGTGAAGGGTGTGCTTTTTGCTTCTTTTGTGGGCACACTTGGCGCGAAGCCGACATAAGGCTGATATGATTCTCGCATCGGTTACCCAACTTTGAAAGTCTTCCATATATAGAGTTGATTAAAGAGGGAGAGGGAATGCCCGAAAGACGCTATACGGGATAATACTGACGTAAGTCATTCGTTTTTCATGGCCTTGATTTGTTCTCATCAAATGTGTTATCAAGGCTGAAATGTAGGACCAGGGAAAATAATAGGCCCTCTTTGGCACGTCCCTCTCCCTCGTAAGTGAGCTTACTTTTTGTAGCCGTTGAGTATGGCAAAGCGAATTATCGTTCTGAATGTTATCTTTCCGCGTGAATTCAAATAGCAATAACGGAGCAGCTTCTTGCTGCCAACCTCGTCGTGATTGGTACCGTCAAGCCTACATAGCCGTAAAAAGTATCTTTCTCCTACGTCGTGGGTGAATGTGTTGGCAACGGCAAATGCCACTCGATACCACTCTTCGTAAGACCTGGTAATGCTTGTCCCCCGTTTTGTTAGCGTACGGATGATTGAAGCAACCATCTTTCGATGCTTAGGGTTATTCCGCCCTTCGGGATTGAAGAACCTGTTTCGCTCATCAATTGTTGGAACAACATCAAATTCAGCAATCGGCGTGGTCACACCTTCGAGTGATTGTGGTGAGAGGTCGACCTCAAACGAGTCTCCACTTGCTTTCAATACCAAACCTTGATCGTAAGAGTAAAAGCACAATCTGGTAGTGTCGCTGCCGCTTTCATCAATCTCGATGCAATGCTTAAGCTTGAAGTAGGCTGACAACTGTGTGAACGCAATTCTGTGGGCTTTGTCGATCTCGGCCGTATGCAAATCTCGACTAAATTTCAGGTGCACAAGACCCTTTATTCCGCGATTAGATGGAGACCTCCAGTAGGATAAGACATAGTCATCTTTGGAAAGAACCAACAAGGTTTTCATCAACTCGTCTTCAGTCAACTTGTCAATGTCTATAACTACGAGGAAATTGTAGCGATCGAGAAACTGTCTCCTCCGATGACCTCGAAAAGTTCCACAAAACGTGACGCCTGGCAATGCCCTTTTTCCCATAATATATTGTTCTTGATTGCCGCGTAAGAGTTCCCTGCGCAGGCTGGCGACTTCGCGCTGATATGTCCCACGTCTTATGTCATCTAAGATTTGCCCAATTGAACGGGTTCCGTCAAGGTCAAGCCAGACTTTCGGTTGCAATGAGCACTGAAATCGAACGAGATCGGATATCGACGTGTTGGGAACCAAGGCCATAGGATTGAAGTTATATCCACGTTTTTGAAGGTATTCGTGAGCCTTAAACGTCATTCGCTGTTCGCTCTACCATTTCCATAATTCCGTAGGTTCGAGTGGATTTCAGAACGGCGCTTGGAATAGAGTCAAGGGAGTCGACTACTACCACATGTTGCGCGAACTTGGATTGATTTACCAGGAGGATGATTTAGGTCCCACAAGCTCCTTGCTCCCGTCACGCTTCTTTGATGAAGACGCCTCTCCCTCACACCCCGGTAGTCCCAGTTAAGATAGGGCTACCATTTGACTTCTTGAGGCTTACACCCAGGTCGCACTTATGATGCCACCTACCGCTCTTAAGTATATATCCACAATCTTCAAATTGTGGAGAAAGTGGAGACACGAAATTCTGACTCGTGGAAATACATGTCAATATCTCAATCAAAACGCGAAGACCTCTCCCATCCTTTCGGACAAAAGAGGTCTCTCCCCGATTCCTTCCCTTCGCGCCTCTGCTCTAAAGGTGGATCCTAGTGATTGCAAGGTACTACGTCCTAGCAATATAGTCAAGGAATCGAATTGAATCGGGAGGTACCGCATTATTCGAGGTGAGTTGTCGATGTCGCATTCACCGCCGACCTGCCCGTCAGCTAAATCACCTTAGGTGTCAGGGAAAGCAGACGCTGCCCCGCCCACTCAACCCTTCTTGCCGTTGTTCCGTTAGTTCCTTACTTTCTCGTGTCATATTCTCCATGCGGATCAAGAGCAGGAGGGAGATTGAGGAGATCAGAACACTCGCAGTCGCTATCGGTGATGACAACATATAACACCACTTATCCTACGGAATTGCTGCCTTCGGGGGTACTCGAAACGCCAGCTCGCCATCGACACAGACACCTAGCGCCGAAAAGCAAATCAGAGAAGCAAGATCGATGAGGTGTACCAGATTAAATTGCTTTTGAACGAATTATGCGTAAGAAGATAAATCTACGGACAGACGTCCTAAAACTCGCACGTCAACTCCAGAGTCTTTACGAAGACTCTTCTGATCCTGAAGCGCGGAGAAAACGCGGACAGGTGTTCACTCCACCCGAGATCTGCCGCTTCATGGCGTCGCTTCTCACGATCCGTCCATATCGACCGTTTAAGCTACTGGATCCTGGAGCTGGATTGGGGCAACTCTCCGCTGCCGTTTGCGAGCGATTCTGTTCCTTGAACTCTCCACATCACCTCGAGATTGACCTCTATGAGACTGACCAGTCAATCATTTCCCCCTTGGCGGAGGTAATGGAGAATTGCAGGAAGGAGATGAAAAAGGCCGGCCATATTCTGAATTACAAAATCCATCGAAAGGATTTTATTCTCTCCACCATCGAACATGGGAAGGGATTGCCTTTGTTCGACTCCAATGACACAGGGGCCAACAAATACGATGCCGTTATCATGAACCCCCCATATTTCAAACTTCCGGGAAATTCAAAAGCTGCCGTGGCTCTCAAGGACGTCGTACATGGCCAGCCGAACATTTACGCCCTCTTCATGGCTGCCGCCGCTGAGCAACTAAAAGATGGTGGAGAACTTGTTGCAATCACCCCGCGGAGTTTCAGCAACGGCCTCTACTTCCGGCATTTCAGGATGTGGTTCTTCAAGCGCATGCAACTGACTCGCGCCCATCTGTTCCATTCTCGAAAGGAGGCTTTCAAAGAGGCGAAAATCCTTCAGGAGAGCTTAATCACGTTAACAAGAAAGGGCAATCGACCTTCACGGATCGTGACCCTGTCATTCAGCGTTGGACGAACCGACCTGCCCGAGTCCACAGAGATTCGTCTTCCATCATCCAAGATTATTGATTCCAGGAACAATGACACGGTGATCAGATTTCCGGAATCGGTGCTCGATGCCGAGATAATCGACATCGTCGAAGGATGGAAGCACACGGCGTCAGAGATCGGCCTTCGTGTTTCCACCGGTCCCGTTGTGAGCTTTCGTGCGCGAAAGTTCCTGATTTATGAATCGGAGGATCCCACTGACGTTCCGCTTATCCATGTCGGCAACGTGAAACCAAACAATACAGTCTGGCCCTTGCCCCAGAATGGCAAACCGACTGTATTCAGACTGACCAACGATTCACGGTCACTCATTTTGCCCACTCGCAACTACGTCCTGATCAGACGGTTTAGCGCTAAGGAAGAGAAGAAGAGGTTGACAGCCAGCCCTTTTCTTCGATCACATTTCAAGGGAGAATTCGTTGCGCTTGAGAATCATCTGAATTACGTCTACCACTGCGAGCGAGAACTAAGCGAGGAAGAAACCATTGGCCTTTCGGCCATCTACAACTCAAACGTAATGGATCGATACTTCCGAACAATTAGTGGTAACACGCAGGTCAATGCCACTGAGTTACGGACGATGCCTTTACCAAATCTTTCACTTGTAGAAATAATCGGTCGGCGAATTCTGAAGGATCACAAACGGAAAAATCCCGAAGCTATCGTTTTGGATACACTGAAGATTTCACGGACTCTTTCCACAACGGCCTTGGAGCACAGCAATTGAGTCGTCTCATACAAGCTAAAGAAATCCTCAAGGCAATCGGCCTCCCAGCTCAGCAGCAGAATGAACGCTCAGCATTCACTCTCCTGGCTCTTGCGCAAATTGGCCCCAAGACTCCATGGACCAAAGCCCAAAAGCCTCTGCTTCGCATCTGGGACATCATGAGCTATATGCGTGAGACCTACAGCAAGGATTATGCCGCGAATAGCAGAGAAACAATAAGGCGCCAGACCATTCATCAATTTGAGCAAGCCCGGATAGTTGACCGTAACGTAGACGATCCGATCCGACCAACGAACAGCGGCAGGACAGTGTATTGCCTCACAAATGAGATTCTAGAAGTTCTCAAATCATTCGGAACCCCCGGGTTTTCGAAATCTGTGACGACCTTTACTGACAAGGCGGGATTGCTGAAGGTAAAGTACAATGAGCGGCTGTCCGGGCTACAGATTCCGTTCTATGTAAGAGAAGCGGACACTCCACTCACACTCTCCCCAGGAAAACACAACGAGCTCCAAATCGCTGTTCTGGACGACATGCTGCCACGATTTGCTCCTGGAGCCGAGGTCCTCTACATGGGTGATACGGCTAACAAGCATGTGATATTCCAGAAATCTGTGATGGAGTCGCTACACATTCCTCTAACACAACACGACAAGCTCCCCGACATCGTCCTTTACCACAAAGGCAAGAATTGGCTGTTTCTCGTTGAAGCAGTTACAACTCACGGCCCTGTTAGCCCCAAAAGACATATTGAGCTAGAGAAAATGCTTGCAAAATGCCAGGCGGCCAGAGTCTATGTCAGCGCATTCCTCGGGATTGCGACCTTCAGAAAATACGCTGCCGACATCGCTTGGGAAACTGAAGTTTGGATCGCTGAGCAACCCGAACACATGATTCATTTCAATGGCCCAAAGTTCGTCGGCCCGTACGTCCCAGGATCGACAAAGAAGTAGTTTACAACGGCAGCAAGAGGATCATGTGAGGTTCCTCGAATGTACAATATTTTGACACTCCATCTCACACATAATTGCAGGAGGAGCCTGCATTCGAAGGAGACCTTCATCAGGCAAGCACTTGGGTCACCCTGCTAGCTTTTTCCACCTCGGCCTACCGTCACTGTGTTGCTCTTCGAGCTTTCTGTAGAGCTGCCCCTTCCCTGTTCCCAGGATACCCCACAGTCCTCGAAACACTTCGCGCAGAGAATCCCCCAGAAGCCCACCACCGTCTTTCCGTCAACGAAGAGGTGTTTGAGTGACCGTTAATCACTCCAAACACACGGATTGGAAAAATTCCTTGGCCAAATACTATCCTTCTCGCAGACTCGAAGTCCGTCATGGATTCAAATTCTTTCCGCCACGTCCAGCCTTTGAAGCTTAGCGGATGAAATCCCCTGTAGAGAATTGATATTCCGAGACCTGCTCTAAATTCATCGTATGATCTGGGGATGGCCCGGAGCTTTAATGCGGTCCTGAGATCCGGCCTTTCAAGATCGCCGAGTCTGAGCCGCCGAGTGTATGTGCGGGTCGAAAGTTGTTCCTCGATTTCTTCAAGGTCGCTATAGATCTGCTCGACCTGCTCCCAGAATAGGTGAAGATCACCTTCCATGACGCGAATGTCCCTCCGAAAGTCGGCCATGCCAACACTGAAAAAGCGAAGTGCCCTGCAGAATGCCCCCCTGTAGTGTGCTTCGTAATCGGGCCTGACAATTTCATCCGCCTTGCGTTGCATTTCCCTGGTTAGCCTCTCAGCCAGGTCACGGAGCTTCGGGAGAGCGCTGAGCGCCACGAACCTGCCAAATTCTGTGCTGACGAAGTCACACGCTCCCAGCACACATTCTCGCGTCTCCTCCCAAAAGGACCCCGCCGGATTGAAAAGCCTCTTACCAATCCCGTGGATAGATTCAGCAGCGCTCACGGGGATGAGCGTGTATTCAGTGTCCTCGATATGTTCCTTGTTCTCCCGGAATATGACACTTGCCGGTGAGAGTTCCTCGATCCGTAGCTTGAAGCGGTGCTGCGTCCCGTTTACCTGGGCGTCCACGAGAACCCCGCAATCGTTAAGAACTCCTGCAAGCTGCTCGGCTTGAGTTCTTTCCATGAGCTTCCTCCTCAACATTCCACAGCGACGAGGGCGTACAGCCGACCATCCTCAAGGGCCGTGAGGAGAGCCTCAGGGTCCGAGTCCTCGCCCTTCTCCTCACACAACTCGCGCAAGAATCCTGCGATTTGACTTTTGTTTACCTTCGCTACCCATCCGGCCCAATCCGTTTGTTTCCCCTGAAACTCCCCCGTCTCGATTTTCCTCACTACCCGCCAAAATGCCTCCCACTTGTCGCGATACGGGAACGCGTGCTTAAAGTACGGCACGTTCCCATTGTGGTCTCCACCTTCCCACTTGAAAAAAAGATCATCCAGATCGCCGATATAGACATCCAGTATCATGACTTCTCCTCCCCTTTTTTGATTGCCAGGCTCATGTCTGCAATAACGGATATAGGACTGTCTTTGTCAACATCGACCTCAAAAACTGATCGATTTCCTTCGTTTTGCGGATATTATCGGCCGACTGGTAAATGGTCTTGGCGGTGAAATCCGAGCTTGCCGCTCGTTCACCTATGTGTGATATGTGTTCATTACCATCCATCGGTTTGCGGCAAAAACATTAGCTCCCCGAACCGACGCGGCGACAGCGCAATTGTGAGACAACTTGTAAGGAGAACGGCGAGTGACAGAAGGTCCGGATCGACCCTGGTTCGGCGGGACACGACTAAGAGGGTACTGTGAATGTATTGGCGTGCGACGGTGCGTGGAGACGATGAATCAGGCCCAGGTCGTTGATGCCTTTCGCGACCTGCGCCTCGAGGAGAGTGGTCATGTTTATATGATCATGCACCGGACTAAGATCGGTGCTCTGAATCGATCTGACGCTTATCCAGAGCCATGTACGCAGCAGGCTCGAGATTAGTTTTGGTGGCGGTGTTACATAGAAGGAGGGATGCTCAGGGGGGGAAGGCAAACATTGTCGATTGTTAGCAGAGTGTCAACAGCCCGTCCGGAGTGAACAAGAATCCGGTGATTCTGAATTGAATTCGCCACGGGGGAAGGCATGGCCAGCGGTGTGTGCCACCCATGGCCACCCTCCCCCCAACATTCACAGAACGCCTTCAGGCCACTTTAGGCGTCTCCCATTCCCGATCCATCTTACGGAGTTCAAGTTCCTGTTCCGAAGATAGCTTTCCGAATTCCAGATCTTCGCTCCAGATCACCCCCGTTGAAAACATCATTGGCGCTAAGCGTGCCATACTCAACGTGGCGAGCGAGTCCCTCATCGAGGAGGACTCTTTGCAGTATGAAGGAACACAATCTAAATACCTCGACGGTCGGATCGATAAGCACGTTTTCATCAATGGCAAAACCCAATAGGATCTCCGAATACACCTCGACAAATTCCTTGAAAAGGGCTTGCTTGAACCCCGATCCACACCCAATCGCTATCTCGATAGCGCGTGCCTCCGGCGACAGTTCAGGGAATAGACAGGCGAGCAAGACACCTAATTCCATGCATGTCTCTTCTATGTAACATGCATGCCAAGCCCGGTAATAGGTCGCAAGAACGTTTGATAGGCCTCCACTTGCTTTGGACTCATCCGAAATCAGGTTAGAAATCCGCCAGGCCTCCTTGATGTCGGATAGCATTGCAACGTCCATCGGCCTGAACCCATTTTCGAGGAATTTCATCTGCACGCCGTTCGTGTGGTACTCCAGCGTATCTGAACACGTCTTGAAACCGTCCTCAGAAACAATAAGCCAACTCATAGCTATGGGTCGTCCGGTTACGATAGATATTATGTTGCAGGCTCGTCCCAAAGTTGAGTGTGGGTCTCTGGGAACCGAGAGGGCCAACTCCGTGGATTCTGCAGTCAACAGAAGGTAGGCCCCATAGGCGAATGGCTCGCCATGATCAATTGATCCCGTGGAGGAGATTTCTTCGTGAAGCGCCTCGACCCGACTCCCCTTGCTTCGGCAGATTTCAACCCCGGGAGCAACCTCGAATCGGTCTTCTTCGATCCCCAGATCGAAACAGTGAAGAAGCAGTGCCGCTTGATTATTGTTCATACGTCCCCCCGATGATAAATAATTGCCACTGCTAAGTCTTTTAGCAGAGCCCCCAACAATTGCCGTCATGGATTCATGTTGCACTTGTACCATCACCCCCGCTCACGTCCTGGTCTCCAAGCCTACTTGTGACGATTGCTCCCCATTTCGAGTTCTGTTCAAGCGGGACAAGACGAATGTCATTCTTAAGGACGAAAGGCTCACTCGGAGGTCATTCACGCTCGATTCGATCAAGGGCGTCCTTGATCTTGATATGGGGGACCAACTCCTCGCTGGGGCCGTTCCTCCGAATCATTACGTGGACGAGGTTCCCGATCGTCGTCGGGGGTTCACCTCAAGGTGGCCAATCGACCGCATAGCGAGTTATCCTTTTAAGCCTTGGTCTTGTTTACCAATGTCATCTAATCATTCTATTCTCCGCCTTGACCACCAGGCGTCGATTTCTGACTTTCGAAAGTAGAGTCTTTTTCCGTTTGGCTTATAGTGCGGAATCTCTCCCCTGCTTGACAAATTGTATATGCATTGCTTCGACACTGACAAATACTCAGCCACCTCTGTAAGATTCATCGGCCTTGACTGCTGTGCCGAAAGAAGGTGTTCGAGTCGTCGAAGCAATTCCATGTTCTCTTCGGTTAACATATCTTCCTCCCCCCATTAGTTTTTAGACTTGAACTACGATTGACGAACCCGCGTATTGAAACTACAAATTACCCATCTACGGCTACCCATGGCCGCGCCGACATCAACCCACCACGGCGTCGTTACTGCTGCATGATTTCTGTTGCGGACGCATTAAGAAGACTCTTGGGGAAGGACTTGCACTTGAGAGTCCGCCACAGGCGTCTCCTCCCGGGAGAAATCGCCGTGCCGTAGTTCGTTTCGCCTCGATAGCTTCTTCAGCTCATTTAACAGCCGGGTTGCAGCCTCCGGCGACTCGTCTTCGACAATTTTGAGTACCGTCGCCTTGAATTGGCCGAGCTTCTTGATCGCGTCCTGGTACGAGTCCAGGCCGGTGAAGTATTCCAGGTAAAGCCGAGCAGCAGCGATATTTCCCGCTTTGGCTTCCCGGCAAATCGCATTAAGTATGTCAGGTAGTTCGCTCTCCATAAGAACCGAAGCAAGAGACGCGACGGCCGAGCGGACTTCTTGGGACTGCCGATACGTGAAAAGCTGCCGAACGCTTAACCCGGCTCGTCGCGCGACGGTTTCCCAGGTTTCGCCGGGCTTTTTAGTCAGGATGCAACTTACAACTGCCCACTCCTGAGTGCTTAACGATTGCGATATTTCGGCAGTATTCGGCAATAATTCATCGCGCGTCGCGACCGATTCTTGTGTCTTCACCTGGTTTTCCTGCTTCTCTTTTTCATACTGTGCTTCGTCATCATGTTCTTCCGTAGAGTCTTGCGATGTGGCTTACTAGGATCGACGTTCCTTCTCCCCCGCACCCCACCCATTCCATCGGATAATAGCTTTCAAGCTATCCGGTAGATTCTGGCCGAAATTGCAGCCAGACCAATCGCGGGGTCACCGACATCCCCGGGTTAAGGGATGCTCCATCTGGGCTGGTCAAATTTTGAAATCCGACGCGCCAGTTGCAGGGTGGCAGAGCTGACGATTAAGTTTGAAGCCCGTGATGTCCGTCGCGTTACACTGGTTTGCCAAGTGGAGAACCGGCACACTGAAGTCTGACCGGGGTCGCTCGTATGTACTTGGCCTCTCATTCCCTAACTTCCGTTTCGGTGGAACCGGTTAGCACCGCTCCCGGAGGAGAATACTCATGGGAGTCATCGCGATTGTATTCCTCGGTCGAGGAGTCCTTGAGGACTCCAGTCCACCGTTCAACCTGCGCGCCTTCTCCTGGATCTGCGTGCATAGTTTCACACGCTTGATCTGGTAACCAAGGTACGTCGCCACCGTGAGAGCATGGTACTACATGCTGTTTTTTTCTTCGCCTTGCGGGTATTTTTCTATCCTTCCGAAGTTTCTTCTTTGGATTTCTCGTATTTCCGCTGGAGCGGTTCGACTCGATGTCATATCTGACCGAATGCAGCGGAATGTCTAACTTCCTAGCGACTTCGGCATGATTTTCGCCATCAAAGAGTTCATCTACTGCATTACGACGTTCCGCGTGTAGTATCGGCCCCAGGTGGAATCGTCCGTGGGCATCCAGGTTCGCGACATCATATATCTCCTTCCAAAACCGAAAACGATCAACGGACTTCGGGATCCACTTCGCGCTTCTCTCCTGAATACTCTCTACTGATTCGATCGTGACATCGTTTAATCTTCCCATAGGTGCTCACCCTTCCCCCGTCCGTCAGCAAAGTGTTGGAGAGTGTTTGTAAAATACTCCTACCGATAGCCTTATCTCCAGCACTAGCGGTGAGGCTCGTGGTCTTCTTCCCCCCGAATTTGTTCACGCGGTTCTTAACTTGACCTTGACATGACTCATGCATGGCAAAGCAGCATCAGCTCATTCTCTCGCCAGGCATGTCCCTTCCAGCAACTTTCTGGGGAGCCCGTGTAGCTTCCCTGGAACGCGTCTTTTTAAGTGCCCATGCGGACCGGGGTTGGGTCGGGCGCTCAAACCGACTCTACCCCGGCCGGTCAAGGTTCGGATCGCCATAAATATTTTGAAATCCCTGTTTCCTTCATCACGCGAGCAAGCTTATCGAGATCACCATCGAATTCTCCGGCCTCAAAGTCTATTTCCAATTGTTTCAAAGCGACAATGAGGGCTGTCAGGTTATCCCGCTCGCGTGGCAATTCGCGAAGGTACTCGGCGCGCAGTTCACTTCCCCATGCCTCGGAAATCCCTTCTTGGAAAAACGAGAGCGAAACATCGCTTGCATTAATGATGTCGGGATCTGGCTGCGCGACAGGATCGTCCTTGAGGTACCTCTCCGTGTTGATGATCCCTTTTACTTGCTTCGTCAATTCCAGGATCTTATCCGCCGGCTTCATCCTTCGGATTGGAGAATCCCGCACCTGATAGTATATAGCCATTTGCAAATCCCTCGGGGCTTTCGCCACCTTCAAGAGTTTCAGCTGTCCGTCCATATTGTTCTCCCCCCTGTGTTAGTTTGAAGCGGTTTATTTGCTGCGTGTGATTTCGGTCGACAGAAACGTTTGTATTCTCGGCAAATATCGCATCCAACGTGTATACCGACTGCCGCAAATGGTCCATCGTAGCGTGGGAATAGACCATAGTGCTCGCGATGTTAAAATGACCTAAAATCTCTTTAACGAATACCAAGGGAACGTGTCTTTGGACCAACCATGACGCGCCGGTGTGACGCAACGAATGAAAGTGGATGTCCTCGGACAGACCGGCTTTTCTTACCAGCTTCTTGAAACGATGTCCAATGTTGTTCACAGTGAATGGCCTACCGTTTCTGCTCTGAAAGAGGTAATCCGATCGTCGCGGCATGCCCAAGAGTACCCTGATTGCGGTCTGATTGAGCGGCACCGTCCTTCGTCGTCTTGTCTTCGAGGTGAAGCTGTCGGTGTTTCTGACCCTTATGAGACCGTTCAACAAATCCACATCCACCCAATGAAGCGCCAGGAGTTCACCCTCCCTCATGCTCGTACAGAGCGCCAAAAGGATGATCCATTTCATCTGCTCATCATCTGTGACGCCGATTATCCTCTGAAACTCCTCGCTGCTTAGAAACCGCGGCTCCTTCTCGGGCACACGTATTTTCTTGCAGGCAAGAAACGGATTGGACGAAATCATCTGAAAAGTGACAGCCCGGTTGAAGGCAGCGCGTAAGACGGTATGGTCGATATTCGATTTCGCGATTGATACGCTTTCCAGCCTCCGAGCTCTAAATTGTTCTGCTTGGAAGGAATTCACGCGTTTCAGCTTGATGTCACCCATGATCTCCGCGTACTTTCTTAGCGTCTGGTCATACAATCGAATCGTTGAGGGTGCCAATGTGTTCTTCAGGATCGGAAGAAGATGTTGACGGAACTGAAGCACGGTCAAATCTTCCTGGGACGCGAACTCTCTGCAAATAGCCCGGTATTTTTCCATCGCCTCCTCACGATCACAAGTGAACGTCGATTTCCATACCCTCCGTTTTCGGTGAGTTATGACCGCATAAAACACTCCATTTTTCCGCCTTATCAAGGATGGCATTGCAGAACTCTATTCGTATACCTGAAATTGCTGTACCTGGATGACTGCCCCTCCTTTGTATTGATGTTCTGAAACCTTCTAATCCTCGAAGGTATCCCAAAACGGCTCTGACATCGCTCAGCGGCTTGCAACACATTCTTCTCTTCTATCGACGGCGGCAATTCGTTCCCCCACAGTTCCTCAGCATCACAATCGTGCAATGAGTGATGACGCTGGCGCAATGTGAAATTCAAAGTTGAGATGGAATTATCACGAACAAGGGGGGGAATCAGATCGAAGGAGTGATCAACAGTCAGCTCGAGGAGGGACTCGGTGCTCGAGGAAAGGAGCTCACGGTCAAGATTGCTTGCGTGACCGTTGGTCGGGACGATGAGAGAGTCTTTTGAGTTTGCATTCATGCTGAAAGTCCAGAAACGGAAAAAGGCATCGATCTACTCGATGCCTTCTATGTGGTATCTGTCTTTCAGCCTCAGAATGCGGAGGCCGGTCTGTAATCTGGCGTGTTGCGTTGCGGCGTAAGGTGCGCCGTACAACTTACGCGAACAATATACTACATGCGATATACGCTTGTCAAGTGTTTGACGACGTTTTGAAAAAGAATTTGACGCGTAAGTGACATTCACCCATCTCTGGTAATTCTCGTGAACAGAGTGTCATTCAAGAGCGACCGCTTTGTGACGCGATGCCAATATGTAGCGAAGAAAATAAGCGGTTTGAGGAGAGAGTTCGGGCCGTCCGTTTCCACCCACCCCCCTCTTGCTTGTTTCCCGTCGAAATGGCGTCGCACCCAAACTACTTTGTCTTGAATATTTTCTATCTCTTTATGATCGCGTGCCACACGTTTGGCCGATGGGTAAGCAATGCTCTGAAAGTCCGACCCTGCCGAAGGTAATGAGCATCTGCCAGGGAAAGGCGATACCCGTAATGACGACCGTCGATCAAAACGTGAGTCCCTCGCTCCTCAGGTCTGCGAGGCGCGTTGCGTATTGACTACCTGATTTGGGCCGATAACAATTTTGTTTATTATGGCATGCATTTCACTTGGGACGAGGTGAGAGTACCTCATGGTGACTTCGATATTCGAATGTCCAAGGATCTTCTGGACGAAGTAGATCGATGCTCCATCCTGGACGAGCCACGACGCCCCGGAGTGGCGCAGTGAATGAAAATGTATTCTTTCGGACAGACCAGCATTTCGGCAACCCTTTTTGAATCTTTTCGAAACACCCCCGACCATCATTTTGCGTCCGTTGGGATATGTGAATACGTAGCCAGCCCGGGTCGTCCCTTTAGAGAGGAAGCCAAAGACCCAATCATTCATGGGAAGTTCTCTCGGTTGTGTCGTTTTTAAGCGAAACCGATCGGTGTTCTCTACAAGAATCACCCGTTTTTCAAGGTCAATCGAGTCCCATGTTAAATTCACTATCTCGCCTATGCGCATCATTGTCGTGACCGCGAATGTGGCGATGTCTCGAAGCCAGCCAACCTTGATTGACTGGAGGAGATCGGCAAACTCCGCCTGGGTCAAGTAAACAGGTCTCTGTGGAGGTATCTTCACTCGTTTCACCCCGGCGCAAGGATTCTTATCCAACATGTTCCATTTGACTGCGACATTCATCATTGCCTTGATGTCAGAGAAGTCGATGTTGGTTTTGGTAGGAGAAACTTCGACCAAACGGTTTGCCTTGAACTTCTCGATGTCCAACGCAGTGTATGCCCTGAGGTCTCGGTCTCCCACAATTCTCAGCAAATTTCTAATTGCTTCATTATACAGTCTGATTGTACTTGGGGCAAAGTTGGTTTCTGCATAGGTGCGCCACCGAGCGACAAACTCTGTGAAGGTTATCCCTCGGGATTCCTTTTCGGCTTTGTGCTGTCCCTCCAGAGCGACATTACGAAGAAACTTCTCGGCTTCGAGCCGGTTTCGCTTTCCAGTAGAACGCCAGATGCGCTTGCCCTTCTGGCAAGCGATGTGGTAGTAGAACCCGTTGGAGCGGCGGAAGAGGATTGCCATGATGTGACCCCCATACAGCAAAATGTGTTAGCAGCCTGTTAGCAGCCACTAACACATGGGGTCAAAATTGCGGTTTTTCGAGCTGAAGGTGGGATTTGAACCCACGACCTGCGGTTTACGAAGCCGCAGGTAGCTGAATCAAGGTTTGCAAATATCGACGCATAGCGGTATATTTGACTCCAGATTCTCAAGAGATTGCTGCGGGAGTAATTCAGTGGTAGAATGCCAGCTTCCCAAGCTGGACGTCGCGGGTTCGAGTCCCGTCTCCCGCTCAAGAAAGTAAGATAGCCGCTTCCCGGACGGATGCCGGCAACCGTTAG
>Ga0182027_10005992_pt1 | contig 18324 bp, 15 predicted proteins | sample 712E1DmetaG_FD_121300 | JGI IMG/M metagenome (GOLD analysis project Ga0182027, IMG submission 121300) | Permafrost microbial communities from Stordalen Mire, Sweden - 712E1D metaG (Illumina Assembly) | ecosystem: Environmental > Terrestrial > Soil > Wetlands > Permafrost | place: Sweden... | reverse complement strand
CCATCAATCCCGGATAAAAACAACTGCTCGCATTGATCATGGCCGAGAGCATGGCCATCGGGTGCGCGGACGGAGGGAAGCCCTCGAAATGATGTTTCATGCCCTCGTGCAAATTCTCGTTCTCTGTCAACAAATCCGAGAACCGCGTCTTCTCCGCCCGCGTCGGCAGCTTCCCGTAAATGAGCAAATACGCCGTCTCCACAAACGTGGACTTGACGGCCAGTTCCTCAATCGGGATGCCGCGGTAGCGCAGAATCCCCTTCTCTCCGTCAATAAAAGTCACGGCGCTGCTGCACGAACCGGTGTTCGCGTAGCCGTCATCCAGCGTGATGTAGCCCGTCGTGTCCCGCAGCGTCGAAATGTCCACCGCCTTTTCCCCTTCGCTCCCGGTGACTATCGGCAGTTCGTACTCGCGGCCATCCAAATGCAATTGCGCTTTTTCATTCATATAATGTGCTTTATTATACAGGCTTTGGGCCGAAATGCCACCCCTTTTTCGGCGGTGCCTTCCTTTCGTGTAGCGTCGAGCCTGTGGCTCGACATCGGCGCGCAGCGCCGACACTACAATCGTTGAATTCAGGCGCCCCCCTTTTTCCGCATGCGTTTAAGCCCGATTGTCTTTGACCGGGGAAGAGGCTTCCGGCTAGAGTCCCGCCAACCTGGCCGCCGGACTTTTCTCTGGCGGCGCCGGTTTGGAACGCCGCCGGCGCCCCATTGCGGCCCGCGCGGCCATTTGGAGAACCGTTATGCCAATGTCGAAGCCGACTCTGACTGTCAAGAGGAACTTTGGAAACCACTGGCTCGCCCGTTATGTTTTCGCGCTGTTGGCGGTGGCGGCGGGCTTTCTCCTCCGCTCAGGACTGACCCGGCTGGCGGGCGGCAATTTGCCGACTTACATCACGTTTTACCCGGCCGTGATGCTTTCGGCCCTGCTCGGGGGCTTTGGGCCGGGTCTTCTCGCCACGGTGGCTGTGGCGCTGGGAGTGGATTATTTCATTCTGCCCCCTCTGGAGTCGTTCGCTGTGGGGACCCTCGCTGACGCGATCGGCCTGGCGTTTTTCACGGGCATGGGCGTGTTCATGAGCGTGGTGGCGGAGCTGTACCGACGCGCCCGGCAACAGGCGGCGGAGCACGAGATGGAGGCTTTTCTGCGCGATCACCTCGAACCGCCGGCCCGGTGGTCCAAACAGGGATTGCTGCTCAATGCGGGTTTGGCGGTGGCTCTGGCCGTCCTGGCGGCGGCGGGATGGCAGTCCGCCCGGAACCTGCGGGCCCTGGCGGCAGCCGATGAATGGGTAACGCATACCTACGTCGTGATTCAGGGATTGGACCGGTTGCAGTCCGCCTTGGAGAGCGTAGAGTCGGACCAGCGCGGCTACTTGCTCAACGGGGAGGAGAAGTACCTGGAGCCGTACCGGGCCGCGCTGGACCGGGCGGGGACCAACCTGGCCTCCTTAAAGCAGCTCACACAGGACAACGCGCGCCAGCAGCAACGGCTGGCCCGGATCGAATCCGTGAAGAGCGAGATGGCCGCCACTTTGGAGGAAATCATCAAGCGGCGGCGCGCCCAGGGCTTGCCGGCGGCCGGCGATGTCGCTGCGATGGACAAAGGCGAGGGTTTCATGGACCAAATCCGCACGCAAGTCGCCGATGCCCAGGACGCCGAGGAGCATCTCCTGCGAGAGCGGGCCGCAGCCAGCAGCGTCGAGACCGGCAAGACCCTCCAGGCCCTTCTGGCCGGCAGCGTTCTGAGCTTCCTCCTTCTGGTCACGGTCTTTCTTTTCCTGAAGCAGGAGAATATCCGGCGCGCGAAAGCCGAAGCCGACGCGCGCCATCATCGCGACCACTTGAAGGAGATGGTGGCGGCGCGCACGGAGGAACTCGGCCGGTCAAACGAGCAGCTCAAGAAGGAAATCGCCGGGCACCAGCAGGCCAAGGAGGCTCTCCGCCTGCAGCGCGAGTGGCTCCACGTTACCCTCACCAGCATTGGCGACGGCGTCCTGGCAACCGACACCGCCGGTCAGATCACCTTCCTCAATCCGGTTGCCCAATCGCTCACCGGCTGGCCGGAGAGTGAAGTCCTGGGCCAGCCGGCGCAGAGCGTCTTCCGCATTATCAACCAGCAAACCCGCGCGCCGGGCGAGGACATCGTGGCCCGCGTCCTGCGCGAAGGGCAGGCCGTCGCGCTGGCCAATCATACTGCCCTGCTCGCCCGGGACGGCCGCGAGATTCCCATCGAGGACAGCGCGGCGCCCATCCGGGACGCTGGCGGCACGGTGTCCGGCGTGGTGCTGGTCTTCCATGATGTCACCCAAAGACGCCGCGCCGAGGACGCGATCAGACAGTCGGAAGCGCGCTATCACGCGTTGTTCGACACGATGATCGAGGGATTTTGCATCATCGAAGTGGTTTTTGACGCGCACGACAGGCCGGTGGATTATCGCTTCCTGGAAGTCAATCCCGCGTTTGAAAAGCAAACCGGATTGCGCAACGCGCGGGGCAAACTGATGCGCGACCTGGCCCCGGAGCATGAAACCCATTGGTTTGAGATATACGGCAAAGTTGCCTTGACCGGCGAGCCGGCACAGTTTGTCAACGAAGCCAGGGCGCTGGGCCGTTGGTATGAAGTGTCCGCCTACCGGGTCGGCGGGACCGACAGCCGGAGAGTCGCCATCCTTTTCAACGACATCACCCAGAGCAAGCGGGCCGAGGCGGCGCGCGCCCAGTTGGCTGCGATTGTCGAGTCCTCCGACGATGCCATCCTTTCCAAAGACCTAAGCGGAACCATCACCAGTTGGAACGCGGGCGCCGGGCGGCTTTTCGGGTATCGCCCAGACGAAGCGGTGGGCCGTCCCATCAGTTTGCTCCTGCCCCCGGAACGGCAGGACGAAGAAACCGCCATCATGGCGCGCCTGCAGGCCGGCGAGAGAGTGGATCACTTCGAGACAGTCCGGGTGGCCAAGGATGGGCGCAGGCTGTCGGTGTTGGTGACGATTTCGCCTCTCAAGGATGGGGAGGGCCGGATCATCGGCGCCTCGAAGATTGTCCACGACATCACCGAGCGTAAACAAAAGGAGGAAGATTTACATAGGCTCAACCGCACCTTGAAGGCGCTGCGGGAGAGCAGCCAGGCCATGACGCGCGCCACCTCGGAAAGCGAGTATCTGGAGGAGGTCTGCAAGGTCGTCATCGCCAACTGCGGCCATGCCATGGTCTGGATCGGTTTTGCCGAAGAGGACCAGGCCCGGAGCGTCCGACCGGCCGCCTTCGCCGGCTTTGAGGAAGGCTATATCGAGACCCTCAAAGTGAGCTGGGCCGACACCGAACGCGGCCGGGGCCCGACCGGCACCGCGATTCGCACCGGCAAACCGTTCCTGTGCGGCAACTTGCTGACGAATCCCAACATGGCGCCCTGGCGGACGGAGATTCTCAAGCGCGGCTACGCCTCTTCCCTGGTGGTGCCGCTGCTTTCCGAGGGCAAGGCCTTTGGCGCCATCACGATCTACTCCCTGCAGGCCGATGGGTTCTCCGAAGACGAGGCCCGGCTGCTGGCCGAACTGGCCGACGATGTCTCCAACTGCATCCGCAGTCTGCGCGCCGTCTCCCGGCGCCGGCGGGCGGAGCGGCGCACCCAGTTACTGGCCGAAGCGGCCAGCCGGCTGCTCAACAGCGATGACCCACAACGCGTCGTGGAGGAGCTTTGCGGGAAGGTGCTCGAATTCCTCGATTGCCAGATTTTCTTCAGCTTCCTGGTGGACGAGAAACAGCAGCGTCTGCGCCTTAATGCTTGCGCCGGCATTCCGCAGCCGGAAGCCTCGAAGCTCGAATGGCTGGACGGCTGCGCCGTCCTGTGCGGCAGCGCCGCCCGCGACGGTTGCCGCCTGGTCATCGGGAGCATCCAGGATACGCCCGACCCCCGGACCGGCCTGATCAAGCCCTATGGCATGGAGGCTTACGCATGTCATCCATTGATGGCCGCCGGAACGTTGCTCGGAACCCTTTCCTTCGCCACGCGCACCCGGAAGAACTTCACCGAGGAAGAATTGTCCTTTATGAAAGCGGTGGCCGACCTGGTGGCGACCGCGATTGAGCGGAAGCGAACACAGGCCACCCTGCAATGGACCGCCGAGGAAGCCAAGCGGTCCAATCGCGACCTGGAACAGTTCGCCTACATTGCCTCGCACGACCTGCAGGAGCCGCTGCGGGCCGTGGGCGGTTATGTCAAACTGCTGCAACGCCGCTTCCCGCAAAACATGGACGCCAAGGCCCTCGAATATATCCACGGCGCGGCCGAGGGCGCCGGCCGCATGGAGCGGCTCATCACCGATCTGCTCGCCTTTTCGCGCGTGGGCACTCATGGAGGGGCTTTCTCCCCCGCCGACCTGGATGCCATCCTGAAGGAGACGTTGCGCAACCTCCAAACCAGCATCGAAAGCACCCAGGCCAAAGTCACCCACGATGTCTTGCCGACGCTGCCCGTGGATGCCACCCAGATCATGCAGCTCTTCCAGAATCTCATCGGCAACGCGATCAAATTCCGTGGCGAGCGCCCGCCGGAGATCCATGTGGGCGTCCAACAGCAGCCGGACCGCTGGGTCTTCTCGGTTCGGGACAACGGGATTGGCATCGAACCGCAGTATTTCGACCGCATTTTCCAGATTTTCCAACGCTTGCACACGCGCAAGTACTATCCCGGCACTGGCATCGGCCTGGCGATCTGCAAGAAAATGGTCGAGCGCCACGGCGGCGCCATCTGGGTCGAGTCCGAGCCGGGGCAAGGCTCGACTTTCTGCTTTTCACTGCCGGAGACTTCTGCTATAACACAAGCTCAAGTATGACAACATTCAATGGACACCCTGTTGAAATCCTGCTGGTCGAAGACAGTCCCAGTGACACCGACTTGACTGTCGAGGCCCTGAAAGAGGCCAAAGTCCGCAATCGCCTTAGTATCGTGGAGGACGGCGTGGCGGCCATGGAATTCCTCCGCCGGCAAGGCAAACATGCCGGGGCGCCCCGGCCCGATCTGATCCTGCTGGACCTGAATCTCCCGCGCAAGGACGGCCGGGAAGTCCTGGCCGAAATCAAGTCAGACCCGGAACTCAAGACGATTCCCGTAGTGGTGCTGACCACTTCCCGCGCGGAGCAGGACGTGCTCCAGGCCTACAAGCACCATGCCAACTGCTATATCACCAAGCCGGTGGATTTCGAGCAGTTCTTGAATGTCGTCCACAACATCGAATCCTTCTGGCTGATGTTGGTGACCCTGCCGTCCGTGGCCAACCCCGTCCAGGCCGACTCGAGAGGCTAAGGCGCCCCATGTCCTCCAGCAGGCATGATCCGCGCAAAGAACCGGCCGGCTTGCTGTTCTAATGAGGAGCCGCGTCAGAATTCTATTAGTGGAGGACAGCCCTTCGGACGCAGCGCTGCTCAAGGAAACGCTGACGGAGGAGGGTTTGGGCCATTTTGAGTTCACTCACGTCGAGACCCTGGCCGAAGCGATGAGGCAGGCGCGGCAGGCTGGCTTTGAAGTGGCCCTTTTGGACCTGACCCTGCCCGACAGCTCGGGCCGCGATACCTTTCTCCGCGCGCGGGCCGAAGCCCCCGCTCTGCCGATTGTCGTGATGACCGGCATTGACGATGAGGCGATTGGCCTGGAAGCCGTGCGCCACGGCATCCAGGACTACCTCATCAAAGGGCAGACGACAGGACGGCAAACCGCCCGTTCCATCCGCTACGCCATCGAGCGCAAGCGGAGCGAAGAGGCGCTCAAACAGGCGGAAGCGGCGCTGCAACAGGAGCGCGACAAGCTTGAAGAAAAAGTTCGGGAGCGCACGGCTGACCTTTCGGCTCTTAACCAGGAGTTGCAGGCTGAAATTCTCCAGCGCCGGCGCGCCGAGCAGGCCAACCAACTGGTGCTGCGGCGCTTGTCCGAGGCCCAGGAAACGGAGCGCGGGCGCATCTCGCGCGAACTGCACGACCGGCTGGGACAGGACCTGACGGCACTCAAGCTGGGGCTGGAGAACCTGCGCCGGCAAGGTCCCTTTGCCGCCGCGGCGGGAAAGCATCTGGGCAGGCTCGACAAGCTGGCGGAAGGCCTGATGCGCGACATCCACCGGCTGGCCTGGGAACTCCGGCCCCCGGTGCTGGATGATTTGGGCCTGAACCTGGCTTTGCGGCGCCTGACGGATGACTGGTCGCAGAACACCGCGGTGCCGGTGGACTTGCACACCGGCGACGATATGGGCACCCACCGGCTCCCGCCCGAATTTGAAACCACCTTGTACCGCGTTGCCCAGGAAGCGCTCACCAACGTGGCCCGCCATGCCCGGGCCAAACGCGTCAGTGTCCTGCTCGAACGCCGCCCCGGCTATGTCTCCCTCATCGTCGAGGATGATGGCCAGGGGTACGACGCCCAAGGGATGATGAGGGCGCCCGCCTGCACCGGCAGATTAGGGCTGCTGGGAATGCAGGAACGGGTCAGGCTGGCGGGCGGCACGTTGACCATTGAGTCCGCCCTGGGGGCCGGCGCGACCGTGTTCGCCCGTTTGCCGCTCGAACCGGGAGCGGAGAAGCCCGGCTGATTGGCAATCATGAAAAAACTGAGAATTCTGCTGGCTGATGACCATAAAATGCTGCGCGAGGGACTCCGCGTCCTGCTTGACAGCCAGCCCGGCATGTGCGTCGTCGGCGAAGCCGCCAGCGGCAAGGCGGTGCTGGAAAAGGCCGGCGAGCTTCATCCGGATGTGGTGGTGATGGACCTGTCCATGCCCGAACTCAACGGGTTGCAGGCGACGGAGTTGCTGAGGACACGGCACCCGGCCATCAAGGTGGTGGTGCTCACCGCCCACGAAGACGAGAGTTATCTGACCCAGTTGTGCAAAGCCGGCGCGGCCGGCTATGTCCTCAAGCGTTCCGCGGGCGATGAGCTGGTTCAGGCCATCCGCATGGCGGCCAGGGGCCAGGTGTATATCGAACCCGCCCTGGCCGGCAAAGCCCTGGCCCGGCTGGCGGCCGGCCCCTCCGCCAGCCAGGAAACCACCCATGCGCAGTTGAGCGATCGGGAAAAGGAAGTCTTGAGCCTGATCGCCTGGGGCTGCAGCAACAAGGAAGCGGCCGACAAGCTGAAGGTGAGTGTCAAGACCGTCGAGACCTACCGGGTTCGCATCGCCGAGAAACTGGGCCTGCGGAGCCGCACCGAGCTTGTCAAGTACGCTTTGCGGCAAGGGTGGCTGAACGACGCCCAAGCTCCAGGCCCGCTCCCGCGGTAAGGGCCGTTCGTGGGAGCGCGCCGGATTTCAGGCGGCAGGCACGTTGCTTCGCCGGTTCAGGGATTGCAGAGGCGGAAGAACAGATTTCCCGCCGGCGCCGTGAGGGTGATGCTGTTCGTCCCGTTGCCAGTGCTGACGGAATAGCCGCTCGCGCCCCTCGCCCTGTCCCCGCCACGGGGGCCTTGGCTGTCCGGCAATTCCCTGACACAGAGTCTCCGTTTTCTCCGACTGTTCGAGATCGCGGCTTCCCGATTATTCTCACTCCCATGAACCAAAAGGACACGTAAGAATGCAACTGCATTTCGAGACACAAAGACGTTGGAGGCGCCTATGAATGTTGTGATTATTTATGATGACTACGCTTGCGCGGTGAAAGCGAAAGCCATGTTCGACCGCGCCGCGCATCGCGCGAACGAGGTCTTGCGGTGGACCGTCAAGCCGTGGCGGCTCGACATGCTGGCCCGGCCTCTGACCGCCGGCGAGGCGCTGACGGACGCGGCAGACGCGCACCTGGTCGTGCTCACTGTGCGTCATCCCCTGTCGCTTCCCGGCTGGGTGCCGGGCTGGCTGGAGCAGTGGGCGGCGCGCCGGCAGGTCCCGGACGCCGCGCTGGCCGTGTGGGATGGTGGAAACGGCGACACGCTTTCCGCGAGCGCGGCGCCCGATCTGTCCCAGTTTGCTCAACGCCATGGTTTGAGCTTCATTTCTGGCGACGCGGGTCCGATCGAAGACGAAGCCGCCGTTCCCGCGCGACGCCTGACCAGGCGCCAAGCGCTGGCAACCCCGGCGCCGCAGCCCATCTTGGAGCGCGCGCCGGTTTCCCCGGCAAGCGACTGGGGAATCAACGAATGAAACCCTTTGCGTGTCAGGGGATTCCCTGACACAAAGTCTCTGTTTTCTCCGACTGTTCGAGTTCCCGGCTTTGCGGTTATCTTCACGCCGATGACAGGACTCGGAGAGACGAGTTCGGAAGGCAGAATCGCCAACAGGCCCGGTCGCAGTGAGAAAGGACTGAAAGAGATTATGCAACATCAGCAGGCAGTTTGTCTTGAGGTTCGGGAGGCGGAGGCAAGGTGTCCCGGCGCGGGGTTCAGCATGTGGCGGATTGAGACCGGCGGCAACCGGGTCGCAGCGGTTGCGCGCGCCAGCAGAGGATTCAACATGCGGGAGATAGAGACCCCCGGCCGGGACACCGGCCTTATGGCCGCGCCCGGGCTGGGTTCGGCCCTCCCGGTTCTCTGGATGCCGGAAACCTCCTGGCCGCCAACCTTCCAACAGTGGAAAGATCAAGAGGGGACCCCCAAATGGGGAATCCACCCTTTGGCAATTTGAAGGGCAAAGCGGTCTTGACATGTTGGGTCCGGCGGCTCATCCATGACCCATGCTCATCGTCCATGTCCATACCCATGTGAAGCCCGAATTCATCGAACCCTTCAAACAAGCCACCGTGGAAAACGCGCGGCAAAGCGCGCGGGAGCCGGGCGTTGCCCTTTTTGATGTTCTCCAGCAACTCGACGAGCCGTCGCGCTTCGTGCTGATCGAAATCTACCGCACCCCCGCCGCCCCTGCCGCGCACAAGGAAACCGCCCACTATCAAAAATGGCGCGACACCGTTGCCCCGATGATGTCCGAACCTCGCGCCTCGGTCAAATTCGCCCCGGTCCTGACAGTGCCTTGACGGCTTTTGTCGGAAGCCGCGGTGGAAGCAAACCGTCTCAATCCCGTTTGCCTGTCAGGGCGAGCGGACGATGTAGAAGACTTGCGTATCGGATGGGGTCGGCGGCGAAGTGAACTGAAATTGACCGGCGGGCGCGAACAGGGCCGGGCCAACCACCGTCCAACTGCTCAACGGCAAAGTCAAATTGGTGGTGGACAGCACGCTGAAAGAGGCGTTCGGATTGCCGTTAAAAGAAAACTGGATGACCCCTCCGCCCAACATCTGGACGCCGTTCAGGGCGGGCGCCGGCCCGATAATTTGCTGGGTGATGGCAATGGTTTGGCCGAGGACGGTGACATGCGCCGTGCGGAGCGCGCCGGTATTTTCCGGGACCGAAAAACTCAACATCCCCAGGGCGCTCATTGTGATCGTCAGCCAGGACTGGTCGCTGACCGGGGTAAAGGGCGGGTTCAGGTTGGCCGTGGCGGGCAGCACCACGGGCAAGGCATAGTTGGCGGCCCCGGCCGGGATGGTTAGGGAGTTGGTTGCCACGAAGGCATGGGGCAGTTCGAACATCATTCCCGCCGAGGAATCGGCGATGTACACGTCGCCCGCGTCATCCACCGCCACGCATTGGGGGGAGAGCAATCCATTGGCGGGCAGGGTGGTGACGATCTGGCTGGCCACGGTCCACTTCTTGACAACATAATTCTGGGTGTCGGCGATGAAGAGATTGCCCCCGCCATCCACGGCGAGACCTTCCGGAGTGTACAAATTGGTGGAGAGCACCGGGGTCGTTTGGCCGTTGGCCGCGATCCACTCCGAAATCACCGCGCTGTAGCCGGTGGCGTAAACATTGCCCGCCACGTCCACCGCCACTCCCGTGAGATTGCCCAAACCGGACGACAATGTCGTCACGTTGCTGGTGGCCGCGGCCCATTCCTCGACTAAACCGTTGACGTGGTCGGTAAAATAAACATTGTCCGCGCCGTCCACCGCCACGCCCTGGGGGGAAGCCAAGCCAGTCACCAAGTAGGTCAGGTTGGCGCTGGCCGTCGTCCCCTCCGCAATTCCGATGTCGTCGGCGATGAAGAGATGGCCCGCGCCGTCCACCGCCATGTCCCAGCCATAATTAGTTCCTGTGTTGAACGGCCACGTCACGGTGTTGCCGGCGGGCGTCCACTCCCCGATCGTTTTTTCCACTGCAAAAAACACATCGCCGGCTCCGTCCACCGCCGCCCCATAAGGATGGCCGACAATGGGCGTGACATTGGTCAGGGCTTGCGCCGCCAGGTAGTTCGAGCCGGCTTGGGTGACGGTCAGCGTCTGGCCGGCAATGGACAGGGTGCCGAAGCGGGTTGGCCCCGGATTGGCGTCATAACTAAAGACCACATTGGTGCTGCCCATTCCGCTTTGGTTGGCCGCGCTCAGATGCAGCCAGGAGGCATTCGTCCCCGCCGTCCAGGACGCTGCCGTGGAATTGACCCCAAGGACGACGCTGTCCACGCCCGCCGCATTGCCCTCCAAGAGCGATCCTGTGCCGAGAGCATAAGTTGGCTGGGCATTGTTCGGGAGCAAATCGTTCGTGCTGAATCCGTTGGAGCAGGTGAAGACGCGGACCTCGTCCACCAGCCCGTCGAAACATTCCGCCCCGGGTGATTGGGGATCCGTCCCCACGGCAAAATTACCGGCGGGAAGGCGGGGGCTGTCTGTCGTGGTTGCGCCGGAAGCGATGCCATTGACAAAGAGCGTGGCGACGCCATTCGTGCGCACCAGAGCCACATGGGTCCAGACGTTGCTTGCCGCGGCAGCCGCTCCGACAAATGTCACACCTCCAAATAATCCATAATAGATGGAATTGCTGACAAAAATACCCCAGCCGCTGTTGATTGTGCTGCCATTGCAAACAATGATTTGGTTGTTGCCCGAAAACGCAGTCGGTTTGATCCAGGCTTCGATGCCGAAATTGTCCTGGTCGGTCGAGACGAGAGCGCCCCTGGCGAAGGCCGAGTTCGTCAGGTTGACGCAAAGCGTGCTGCCGGCGCTGGTGAACGCCGCCGGGGCCGTCCCTCTCGAATACACCGCCGGCCCGGAAAATGCCAGATTGTTGGCTCCGGCACGGTCCACCGCGTTGGTGGCTGCCGCGCCCGCCGCGGCGCCAATGTCGTTTTCCCCCATGCGCCAGTAACCAACCACGCTGACCGCCGGAGGCGCGGCGCCGCCCGGCAGACAGGCCAAGGTGATCCACAGGCTGAGACAAGAACGCAACCATTTGTGATGACGGACTTCAGACAAACGCCATTTTAAATTCATAAGGTTCCAGTGTCAGAGGAGTGGATGCGACGATTCCGCCCCGCTGTTCCACTATTATTATCCAATAATTGGCATCTAGCAACCATTTTTTGCTGTTTGTGGCGGTTTTGGTGAACATCGGGCGCATGCCCCTGCCGTTTTTGGATGGAACGAACTCCTCTCCCCCAACCTTTTTTCCGTCTCACGGGCGGTCCTGGCCGGCGGCGGTTCCGGCAGGGGATGTCACACAGATTCCTTGCCGGCGTATTTCTTGCCGGCGGTGTCCACGCGGATGGTTTCCCCTTTGGCGATGAATAGCGGCACCATGATTTGGAGTCCGGTTTCGAGCTTGGCTTCCTTCCAAGTCGAATCAGAAGAGCCGCCGCGGACGGGGGTGGCGGTATCCACGACCTGGAGCGGAATTTGCGGGGGGAGGACGATGTCCAGCAGCCTGCCTTCGAGAAGGAGGGCTTTGTATTCCTCATTCTCCTTGAGGAACCAGCGGCGCTCGCCCAGTTGCTCGTCACTGATGTCCAGTTCATCGAACGTTTCCGCGTCCAGAAAGAAGTGCGAGCCGCCTTTGGTGTAACTGTAGGTGATGCGGCGGGTCTCCAGCGGCACGGCCGGCACGCGTTCGTTGTCGGCGAAAACGCGCTCAATCACATGCCCGGACTTGAGATGGCGCAGGCGGGTGTGGAGCTTGTGGCGCGTTTGCGCGGTGCCGCTGACGTGGAAATCTTCGACGACGTGCGGGCCACTCTCCAGCATGAGCACCATCATGCGTTTAAACTCGGACGGCAGAACCGTTTGCATTATGACCTTCAGCTTGGGCCGGGATTGTCTGGCTTCGCCCGGCGTTTGTACCTGCAATGTTTAATGCAAGCTATTCGCGGCGTCAAGCGCAACGGCAGCATTTCGCGCCTTCATCACCCTGGATCCCTTCATTACGGTTTGGCCGGCAGCCCGTTGGTAATGCCGATCTTCTTCAGGAATGGGTCAATGGATTGCTTGCGGCCCAGGAATTTCTCGATGGAGATTTGCGCGTCGCGCGAACCGCCCTGCTCGTAAATCTCCCGGCGCAGGCGCCGGCCGGCGTTGCGATCAAAAAAGCCATCGGGCGCGTTTTGGAAGACCGTCGCCATGTCCGCGGCGATGGCGTCCGCCCAGGCATAGCCGTAGTAGCCGGCATCATACCCCATGAGATGTCCGAAATAAGCGACAAAGGCCGAGTCGGGCGGTTCGGGACGGAAAGTCTGGCCGAAGATTCTGTTGGAGAGCGGGACGGTTTGCTCCTCGTTGCCGGCGTGGATTTGTGTGTGCAACGCCAGGTCCGCCAGGCCGAGACCAAGTTGCCGCCGGTAGGTGTTCCCCTCCGTCGCCAGTTTAGCCTCCTTTAACTTGCCCAGGATTTCTGCGGGGATTTTTTTGGAGGGGTCGCGGTAATCCGCCGCAAAGCTGTCCAGAACCTTTTTGTCCCACGCCCAGTTTTCCAGCATTTGCGAGGGCGCCTCCACAAAATCCCCCGGCACGCTCGTGCCGGCGAAGCGCCCGTATTTGGCGCGCGTCAAAATGCTGTGCATGGCGTGGCCGAATTCGTGGAAGATCGTCACCACATCCTCATGCGCCATGAGCGAGGGCTTGCCGTCTTCCGGCGACGGGAAATTGCAGATCAAGGCCGCGGTGGGCCGCTGATATTTGCCATCGGGCAGCAGCTTCCCGTCAATGATGCTGAACTCGGCGAAATGATTGTATTTGCCTTCGCGCGGGAACATGTCCAGATAGAACATCCCCATCGGTTCGCCCGTGGCGGCGTCGGACACGGCGTAGAGCTGCAAATCCGGCACCCACTTGTAGGGGGCCTGGATCTGCTGGAATTTCAGGCCGAAGATGCGCTGGTAAATCCGGAACATCCCCTCCAGGACGGATTGGTAGGGGAAATAAACGCGCAGCGCTTCCTCGTCCACGGTGTATTTCTGTTTCTTGAGCTGATTGGCGTAATAGCGCCAATCCCACAAGTAGATTTGGGCCTTGGTATCGCCGGTGTCCTTCACCTTCATGGCGCGGAATTCGGCCGTTTCCGCATCCAGCTTGGGCTGGAGTCCGGTCTTCAACTGTTCCAGGAAGTCCTGCGCGCGCGTCCCGGTTTTGGCCATCTTGATTTCCGTCTGGTAATCGGCCCAGTTGGTGTAGCCGAGTTTGTGGGCGATGGTGTCGCGCAGAACCAGCACCTGCTGGAGAATGGGAACGTTCTCTGCGCGCGCCAGGTTGTCCCGCGCGGTTTGCATCTTGAGGCGCGCGGCTTCGGATTTCGCATTCTCCATCACGGCGAGATAGTGCCAGGTGATGTTGGCCATGACGGAATAGCTGCCGTCGCTAGTCTTGACATCTTTCTGCTCCAGAAAATCCTCCGGCACCCCCTCCAGTTCCGCCCTGGTGAATGGGAGCTTCCGCTCCGCCTTGTTGATGTTGGCCTCGAAATCCGTTTCCAGTGCCGAAAGCTTCTTGCGCAGGCTTTCCACCTCATCCCGCTGGGCCTGGGGAAGGGCCAGGCCGGCGCGGCGGTAGTCGCGCAGGGTTTCCTGAAGCAATTTGGCGTCCTCGCCGGCCAGCTTCGGGGTGGTTCCGGCATAAGTCTGGATGGCCTGGAAAACATCCAGGCGATAATCCACGCTGACGAGCCACTGATCCAGTGTCTTCTTTTGTTCCTCGGCGGCATCGCGCAAAGCGGCGCTGGTGCTGGTCTGCTGAATGATTTCGAGCCGGTTCTCGGTCAGGCCGGCCTGGTAGATGGCGTCGTCGAGCGCGCGCACTGTGTTAGTAAAGGTCACTTGCGCGGGGTCCAATTTGCCAATGCGATCCAGGGCCTGATTCCCCGCGGCGATGGTATCCTTGACGGATTGCGCAATGTCATTGGCCGTCGTTTCAAACACGGGGAGGCTGATGACCGAGTTGAACTTCTCCGCCTCGCGCTGGTAATCCGCCAGGGTTTTTGCGGGCATGGGGACTGGCTCGTAACCACGCCGGCCGGTGGAGCAGGCCGCCAGAGATCCGGCCAGCGCAAGAGTGAGGATTTGTTTGGATTTCATATTCCTTCAAAAGCAAACGCTCCATAGCCCACGACTTGATCGCGCGCGCCTGCCGTGTCGCCGGAATTGCGCAGGTCCACCATCCGCGCGCGCAAGCCGCGCTGCCGGGCCGCGCGAAGCAAGCCGCGAATGGGAATGCGTCCGCACGCCTGATCTTCCTCAATGTCCTGGGGCCGCAGTTGCTCGATGGCGCGGCTGGTCGCGGCGTCCATCTCCTGCGCGCTGGAGTAAGCATGGTAGTGACTCAGGTCCGAGCTGATGACACAGCGGGTTTCGGGGCCGCCCCAAAGCGCGTCCAGGACCCGTGCCACCGCCTCGTCTGTGGCCTCGTGGACTACCAGGGGGACGATTTGGAAATCACCCAGCACCACTTGCAGAAACGGCAACTGCACTTCCAACGAGTGTTCGCGGGCGTGCGCTTCGTCCAGAACCATCACTTGGGGCAGACCGCAAATCCGCCCAACGGCCTCCGTGTCCACCGGGACCAGGCCCAGCGGGGTGGCGAACGCTTCCGCACTGGACGCCGCCAGGCCTTCAAAGGGCACAAAATGCGACGGCCCGATCAAGACAACCCGTTTGATGATCTGGCGCGCCGGCGCAAACCGCGCATAGGCCGACGCCGCGATTGGGCCGGAGTAGATGTAGCCCGCATGCGGCGCGATGATGGCTTTTGGCGCGGCGGCGGTGTCCACCGGAACCCGGCTGAGGAAGCTCTCGACCATGCGGCGCAGCTCGATTGGGTCCGCGGGATAGAACCGGCCCGCGACGGCCGCCGGCCGCACTTTCACCGGTTTGATGGAGGATGTGCCTGCCATAACTCTTCAGGTTTGGTTCAAAGGCACACGCCTCGGCAGACGCAGCGACCAATCCCCGCCCGGGCCGCCCTGTCTTGCCTCCTCCGCGCCGCCCGCCGGCCAGAGACCGGGAATGGCCGTCTGACACTTTGGACATTGGCCGGCGGCGGTGATCCGGTACTCCCGCACCCGGTAGCCGGAGCGCTCAATGAGGGCGGTGTGGCATCGGGGGCAAAACGTGTTCTCCCATGGCCCCACCCGGCCGGGCAGGTTGCCGGCATAAACGAAGTTCAACCCTTCCGCCGCTCCGATTTCCGCCGCATGAATAAGCTGGCGCGCCGCCGTGGCCGGGGAGCCGGTCATCTTGTAGTCCGGATGAAATGCGGTGACATGCCAGGGAATATCCGGGCTGACCGAGGCAAGGAATCGGGCCAGGTTGCGCACCTCCTCGTCGCTGTCGTTGAAGCCCGGCACCAGAAGGGTCACGACCTCCAGCCAAATCCCGCGCTCGCGCACCGCGCGGATACTCGCGGTGACATGGTCGAGAATTCCGCCCAATTTCCGGTAACGCTGGCTGTCGAAACCCTTCAAATCAATCTTGTAAGCGGCGATCCACGGGCGCAAAAAATCGAGCGCCTCGGGCGTGGCGTTGCCGTTGGAAACAAACGCGCAGGCTAGACCGGCTTGTCTGGCCTCCCGAAAAATGGCCGCGGCCCATTCCGCGGTGATCAGCGGTTCGTTGTAGCTGGACACCACGAGCCGGGCGCCCTGGCATCGCGCCGCCTCGACGATTTGTTCCGGAGTCACTTCGACCAGGGGCGACATGGACGCCGGCTCGCGCAGGGACTGGCTGGTGACCCAGTTCTGGCAATAAGGGCAATGATAATCGCAGCCCAGCATCCCGAAGGTCAGCGCGTCGCTGCCGGGATAAACATGGAAGAACGGCTTCTTCTCGACCGGGTCGCTGGCCAGGCCGCCGGCCACGTAGCCGAACGGCACGCGCAGTTGGCCTCCGTCATTAAACCGGACTTTGCAAATTCCGCGCCGCCCTGTTGCCAGGAGACAGCGATGCCCGCACGCAACACATCGCACGCGCCCGTCTTCCGCCCGCCAGAGCGCGCCGACGGCCGTGTGACGGTCCAAATTCCCAGCCAGTGAGTTGTTGGCCGCCGGAGACTCGCGTTGGAGTGTGCTCACGGCTACGCCTATGGTTTGACTTTACAGCCGCGTCTTCCCGGCGGCCTTTGCTTTCCTCCATCTCGCCCGGGCGCTGGCCGCCAGCCTGGCCCTGACCTCCGCGCTGATCTTTCTGCGCTTGCGGGCCGGCTTGGCGTCCTCTGCCGGTTCGCCTCTAAACTCGGCCCAGCGCGCCTTGGCGGCGGCGGCAATCCGGGCGCGCCCGGCCGCGGACAAGCGGCGCTTCCTTCGGACTTTCACGGCGGCCGGGGCCGGAGTTTCGGTGTCATCAACCAGGGAATTGATCTGGCTTTGCAGCGCCTCAATTTCTTCCTTGATGGCAATGACTCGTTGGAGTTGGGCGGTTGTTAACTCAGTTAGTTTCATCATGAGGAATTAGTTATGCCAGCGCGGCCTTGGAGTCAATCACGAAAAATAACAAAAGCTACATTCGCTCCAGCGCCTGGTAAAGATCGGCAATCAGGTCTTCGGGGTCTTCCAAGCCCAGCGCCAGGCGCACCAGATTGTCCACCATCCCGATGGACTGGCGGTATTCCGCCGGGTAGTCGAAGAAGGACATCGTCGCCATCTGCGTGACAAGGCTTTCGGACCCGCCGAGGCTGGGGGTGATCAGGAACAGTTCCAGCGAGTCAATGAACTGGCGCGTCGCCTGGTCGTCGCCTTTGACCAGGAAGGTGATCACGCTGCCGAAGCCGCGCATCTGTTCCTTTGCAATGGCAAAATCCGGATGCGACTGGAGGCCGGGATACCAGACTTTCTCGACCCGCGGATGCTTTTCCAGGGCCTGTGCCACCAGCAAACCGGCGCGGTTGTGGTGCTCCATGCGCAAGGGAAAAGTCTTCAATCCGCGTTCCAGCAGAAAGCAACTCAACGGGCCGGGGATGGACCCGATCATGCGCTGGAGCTTGTTCAATTCTTCGAGCAATTTGTGGGCCCCCAGCGTGACACCCGCCAGCAGGTCGTTGTGGCCGCCCAGATATTTCGTGGCCGAATGTATCACGATGTCCACGCCCAATTCCAGCGGGCGGATGTTGTGGGGCGTGGCGAGCGTGGCGTCAATCATCGTCAGCACGCGGTGACGCCGGGCGACGGCGACGACGGCCGGGATGTCCAGCACGCGCAGGTAAGGGTTGGTGGGCGACTCGGTAAAAACAATGTTGGTGTTGGGGCGGATGGCTTTCTCGATGGCCCCGGCCTCGGGGGGCACGAGCGTGTTGGCAATGCCGAATTTGGCGAGGAAATTGGTCGCGAAATCGCGCGTCTGCCGGTAGCAATCGCTGGTGAAAATGATGTGGCCGTCCTTCTTCATGTAGGCCATAAGCGTCATGATGACCGCGCTCATGCCGGTGGAAAACAGGATGGCGCGCTCGGCCCCCTCGATGGCCGCCAGCTTGCGCTCGGCTTCCTGTTGCGTGGGGTTGCCGTAGCGGCCGTATTCCTGCTCGCGGATGATCCGCCCCTGGCCTTTGGCCGTCATGAACTCCACCACCTCCGCCATGGACTCGAAGCTGAAGTTCGAGGTCTGAACGATGGGCGTGGAGACGGCGTGATAGGCTTTCGGGCGGCGTTGGAGGCCGTGAACGGCCAGGGTGGACGGACCGCGTTTGCGAACATGGGAACTCTTAGGCATCGAACCGGCTCCTTTCTGACAGCGCGCGCTGGAGGGCGTCTTTGACCGCATCCAGGCGGGCGGGAAGTTCAATCGGCTGGTTGGCGTGGCGGCACGGGAAATCCAGTTCCTTTTGGTGATATTTGACTTTCATTTCAACAAACTTCAATCCATGCGCGGTGGAGATCACCACGACCCGCTCGGCCTTGTCTATTTTTCCCGCCTTGAGCAGCTTGATCAGCGCGGCCAGCGCCACGCCGGTATGCGGGCAGTTGAACATGCCCGTCTTGTCGCCCAGCGCCGCGGCGTCGGCCAGTTCCTCCTCGCTGGCCTGCTCGACAATGCCGTCGAATTGCTGGAGCACGCGGATGGCTTTCTCAATGCTGACGGGGTCGCCGATCTGAATGGCGCTGGCGAGGGT
>Ga0182027_10005991_pt1 | contig 18330 bp, 16 predicted proteins | sample 712E1DmetaG_FD_121300 | JGI IMG/M metagenome (GOLD analysis project Ga0182027, IMG submission 121300) | Permafrost microbial communities from Stordalen Mire, Sweden - 712E1D metaG (Illumina Assembly) | ecosystem: Environmental > Terrestrial > Soil > Wetlands > Permafrost | place: Sweden... | reverse complement strand
GCGATTTTCCCAATTACGCCGCCGGCACCTGGGGACCGGAGGACGCCCAGGGTCTGCTCGCGCAAGGACACAGCTGGCCGCTGCCGGCTGAATTGGCGGAAAACCGCCTGCGCAAGACCCCGCAGCCGTGAACTGAAATCGTCGGTAACGCGAGACTGCTCAAACGACTTCCACCCGGCATGCGCCTGGCCAGTAACTCCAATGCACTTCAGGGCGGGTATCGCCTTTGGCGGGAGTCGCACGGTGCCCCAAACCGTGGGCGATTCGTCCATTGATCCATGAAACGGATTGCGCACAGACGCCCGGGCCCGGCCGGAATCGTTTTCCTGTTCGACGTCGACAACACGCTGCTCGACAACGACCGCGTCATCGCCGATCTGGGAGAATATCTCAAGCGCGAGGTCGGCCCGAAACGGGCGCGGTGCTACTGGACCATCTTCGAGAAATTGCGCGCAAAACTCGGTTACGCGGACTATCTGGGCGCCCTGCAATGTTACCGGAGCGAGTATCCGCATGACCTAGGCCTGCTGGCCGTCTCCCGTTTTCTCATCGACTATCCCTTTGCCAAGCGTCTTTTTCCCCATGCGATCGAAGTCATTCGGCACATCGAACGATGGGGAACCGCCGTCCTGCTCAGCGATGGTGACGTTGTTTTCCAGCCCCGCAAAGCGGACCGATCCGGACTCGATGAAGCGGTCCATGGGCACACGTTGATTTATGTGCACAAGGAGCGCGAGCTGGCCGACGTCGCAGCCCGGTATCCGGCGGCTCATTATGTGATGGTGGATGACAAGCTGCGCATCCTTGCCGCCGTCAAGAAAGCCTGGGGTTCACGTGTGACGACAATTTTCGTGCGGCAGGGACACTACGCCCGGAATTCAAAGATGCTGGCATCCCAGCCGCCGGCCGACGCGAGCATCGCGCGGATCGGCGATCTGTTGGACTACGATCTGGCGGATTTCACACCGCGGGCTGCGGCCATCGCCTCCGGCGGCACGGTTGCCTGACATGAATCCACCTGAGAACTCCTCCGCATTCGGCGCGCCCGGAATCGAACCGCGCTGGACGTCCAGCGCCAAGGAAGGGCTCGGCACCGCCTATCATACGAGCTGCCGGCTTTGGTTCACGCTCAGCCACGGCATCATCAACGAGATCTACTACCCGTCCGTCGACGAACCGAACACGCGCGATTTTCAGTTTCTCATCAGCGACGGGGCGACGTTCTGCCACGAGGAGAAGCGCGACCTCGATCACCGGATCGAGTACCCGGAGCGCGACTGCCTTTTCTACCGCCTCACCAATTCGGAACGCGGCGGGCGCTACCGCCTGATCAAGCACGTCCTGGCCGACCCGCACCGCTCGGTGTTGCTGGTGCACACCAAGATCGAGGTGTTTGACGAATCGCTGCGTGGCAAGCTGCGCCTCTATGCGCTGCTGGCTCCCCACATGGCGCGTCGTGGCGCGGGAAACTTCGGTTGGTGTTCCGAGATCAGCGGCAACAATCTCCTCCATGCCGAGCGCAAGGGCGTGCATCTGGTCATGGGCTGCAGCGGAGGGTTTTCGCAGCGATCCGCGGGGTATGTCGGTGCGAGCGACGGCTGGCAGGATCTGATGGACAATTTCGAGATGGACTGGGAGTTTTCCCAAGCCGGGCCGGGCAACATCGCTCTGACGGGCGCAATCGACCTTCAGTGCGGGGCGGAGTTTGCAGTCGCCATTGCCTTGGGGCGGAGTTGCCAGAGCACGGTGGCCAAGTTGCTGCAGTCGCTGGCGGACCCGTTCGATGTCCATCGCAAGGCCTATGTCCGACAGTGGCAGCGCACGGTGGTCAATCCGAAGTACGATTTCAGCGCGCAGACATCGGACCGCGGTCACCTGTATCGGCTGAGCCGCTGCATCCTTCTCGCCCACGAGGACAAAGCATTCCAGGGCGCCCTGGTGGCGTCGATGAGCATCCCGTGGGGTGAGACGAAGAACGACGACGACTTGGGCGGCTATCATCTGGTCTGGACACGCGACCTGGCTCAGAGCGCGACCGCGTTGTTGGCGACGGGGCAGACCGGGACTCCGCTACGCGCTTTGATCTGGCTCGCCGCCATTCAGCGGACCAATGGCCGGTTCCCGCAAAACAGCTGGATCAATGGAAATGCGTATTGGTGTGGTGTGCAGCTTGACGAGATCGCCACCCCCATCCTGCTGGCGTGGCGCCTGCGGCGGGAGGGCGTCTCGCTCGGCGGTTTCGATCCTTGTGTCATGATCATGCGGGCTGCCTCCTATCTCATCCGGCAGGGACCGGTCACCGGACAGGAACGCTGGGAGGAGAACGCCGGCTACTCCCCTTCGACCCTTGCCACGGTGATCGCCAGCCTGGTTTGCGCCGCGGAGTTCGCCAGACAGGACGGGGAAACGGGCACCGCCGGCTTTATTCTGCACTATGCCGACTGGCTGGCGGCGCACGTTGAAGAATGGACTGTCACCACCGCCGGCGAACTGGTCGAAGGGATCCGGCGCCATTACGTTCGAATCAACCCCACGGATCCGGAGGCGCCTGATCCGCACGCCGACCCGAATGCCACCGTGCTCGCCGTCGCAAACGGCGGCGGTCTCCGGCCGGCAAGGAACGTGGTTGGCGGCGATTTTCTGCACCTGGTACGGCTGGGCATCCGGGCGGCCAACGATCCCATCGTGCGCGATTCCCTCGCGGTCATGGACCGCCTGCTCAAGTGCGACCTGCCGCAAGGTCCGTGCTGGCGCCGCTACAACCACGATGGCTACGGGCAGAAGGACGACGGAGGCGCTTTCGACGGCGCGGGCGTCGGCCGCGCATGGCCGATTCTGACAGGCGAGCGTGGACATTACGAACTCGCGGCCGGCCGCGATCCCAAGCCGTTTATTGCCGCAATGGAGCGGTTCGCCAACGAAGGCGGCATGATCAGCGAGCAGTTGTGGGACGCCGAAGACCGGCCTGAGAAGGGAATGCGGCGCGGGCGGCCGACCGGTGCGGCCATGCCGCTCTGCTGGTCGCATGCGGAATATGTCTCCCTCGTGCGCAGCGCCAACGACGGTGCGGTTTTCGACCGGGTCGAACCGGCCTTCCAACGCTACGTTGTCAACCCGGCCGGAAACTCGCACGAAATGTGGAGTGCCCGTCATGCGATTCGCCGCATGCCATCCGGACAGATCTTGCGCGTCATCGTTGAGGCAGACGCCACCATCGTTTGGTCCCCGGATAGTTGGGTCAGCACCACCCAGGCGAACGCGACGCAGATCAGCGCGCTGAATCTGTGGTTCGCCGATCTTCCCACGGAGCACTGCCCGGAGGCTTCGGTGATCGAGTTCACCTTCTTCTGGAAAGAAACCCGGCGCTGGGAGGGCCGGAACTACTCCGTCGCGGTCAGCGCATCACAGTAAGCGGTTCTACATCAAACAGGAGAACAGCGACCTGAGCCTGCCCGGTCCATCTGAAGCAGGTCCGTCGGGCTCGAGCGGTTTCAAGAAACCTGTAGCCGAATTCCCGGCCACGCTATCGAGTGAAATAACACCCAAGAAGCGGCTACGCCTCACATGAAACCGCTCTAGAAGGCGATCCACGCCTCGATGTAGAGCGTGTTGTTGTCCCGGGCGTTGGCGCCGGCGCCGTCGTAGTTCGTCCTGGCGCCGTCGAACCGGTTGTAGATCGTGTATTGCAGGGACAATTTGACGTTGCTGCGGGGCCAGAAGGACGGGCCAGCCCCCTTGTTGAACGGCAGATAGTTCACCTGCAGGACGAGGCCGTCGCTGTTGGGAGAACCCGTTTGGCTGTCCGGATAGAGCAGAGTGTCGCTGGAGCCATCGATCATGAAATACTGCAGCGTGGCGCCATAGGTTTTGTCGTAGAGGTAATTCAACGTGGCCTTTGCGCTCCGCAACGTGTCGGCGGCATTGCTTGTAGTGCCGAGCATGCTGCTGGTATTCCAGTTCTGGCGCTCGTGAATCCAGCTGACGATCGCCGTGACGTCGCTGGCGCCGGACGACAACTGATACTGCGAGTCGAGGCCGAGATCCACGATCCGGTCCTGGCCCGCACTGGAGTCGCGGCCCGGGTACGTGTCGGCGGCCATGCCAAAGGTGCCGAATTCCCAGCGGCCGTCGCCAACGATTCTTTCCACGGCGAACCGCCAGTAGGGCGCTACGCCGGCGATCTGGGTTTCACCCGCCGGGTCCACGCCGAGGGAGCTCTGGAGGTGGGTTCCAAGGGTTCGGTAGCCGGCGACATCGAAATAATAGGTGCTGTCAAGCCACACATAGGCGCCCGCGCCCGCCACCTGCTGGGAGGCGCCGCCATCGATCAACGTGCCCGCGGCCGGTCCTGGAGCGAGACCTGAGCCCGTAAACGGATAGCCCCACGCCGGTGTGCTGTTCCAAGGATCCTGCAGCGTCGGATTGTTGTTCACGTAGAAACCGTAGATCGCGCCCTTTCCGGCGATCGTTCCGGTGTCGGCAAAGCGCAATTCGGTGTTGTCCCACGCCCAGGTCTTGCCGACGCCGTCGTACGTCATCTGGCTGAATACGCCAAACCGGTTCGCGAAGGCGGCGCCGTCCTTGCCGAAGAGGTCCGCAGCATAGGGGCCGAACAGCCGGCCTGCAAAAAACAGGCTCGCCTGGGTCAGCGCCCAATTGTTGTTGTCGCCAAACCCCGGTGCCGCGCCGCCCGCCTGGCTCTTCTCGGTCCGGGTGAACGAGGGTTGAAGCATGATGGCGAACGGCGGAAACTGCGTTTGCTCGGTGCTGAGCGTGTAGCCGGTCAGCTTGAACTGCCGGCCAAACTGGTTGAGCACCGGGAATTCCGTGTGGCAGGCGCTGCATTCCATGTTCAACTGCCGCGCGAAGCTGGGAAGCGCGAGGCAGTCGCGTTGCGCGCCCAGGAACGAGGCCGCCGCCAAGAGCCACGCCCAGGAGCGGTGGCCGCGGCAGACGTCAACCGGCCGGGCGGACCCGGCCCGGCCTGGGCAACGGTCACGGGAGTTCCGCAGCCAGCTGCCGGGGAAACCGCCGTGGTCTTCGGTGGTGTGATGTAACATAAACCATGCAACCCGCGTTATTCGCCAGACCCTCACGGACTGATGAGTTCGTTCAGGAGTCCCATCTTGGATCGCGATTCCGCGCCGGCCTCCATCGACTTAATCGGAATCTTCGGGGACCATTTCAGCCAGTCTTTGTTGGGCTCGGATGCGAGCGTGAATTGGGCTCCGCTCGGTGCCGCGGGCGCGAGTGGGCCACCGTCGGGGGTCGCGAAGGCGACACCGCCCGTGACCAGCGACTCCAGCGACGTGTCCTTAAGCTCGGCTCCGCCGAAGAGGCTGACTTTGAAGGAGAATCCGCCCGCGTTCCAAAACCTGGAGTTTGTGCGTACGAGATCGACATAAGGGGCTTCCAGGTGAACGCGGATCAGCACCATCGTTGAATCCTCGGAGAGGTGGCTGGCTTCCACCTCTCCCACCTTGAATTCGCGGTAGAACACCGGGGCGCCCGTAGAAAGCGAACCGAGTCGGTCGCTCTGCAGGATAAAGGCCCGGCCCTGGTCGGTGACATCCGGTGCCGGCGTCTTGTCGAGGCCCGTGAAGCGATCCATCGGCGGTCCCTTGCCGGGCAGCACACTGAGGCGCACACCGGTGACAAGAGTGTCGAGTCCTCGCACGCCGGAGAATCCGATCTCAGGGTGCACGATCCAGAACCGTGCCCCCGCGCTGGCGAGCGACGCGGCGCTCTTGTGCAGGCGCACGCGAATGCTGACGCCTCCCAGCCCCGGCTTCAGCTCCACGGCCTCCACCGTGCCGGCTGAGAATCCCTTGTATTCGAGGATCGTCTTTCCGGCCTCGACGCCGGAGCCGTCGGCAAAATCGATCGTGATTTCGGACCCGCCATCGCGCAGTGCGCGAATGCCCATCCAGCCGACAATCGCGACGGCGATCAACGGAACGACCCAGATGAGGGAAATCGTGTGGCCACGGGACAGTTTTGGTTCGGGAGGGGCACTCATGACGTGGACGCCGGGGAGGCGCGCCAGAGGATGCGCGGGTCGAACGCCTGTGTGGCCAGCACGGTCAGCACGACCGCCGCCGCGAAGGCAGCGATGCCGGCGCGCGGCACCACGGTCGACAGTCCGCGGAACTGAACCAGCCCCGTGAGGAATGCGGCCAGGAAAACGTCGAGCATCGACCAGCGTCCGATGAAATCGAGGGCGGCATAGACGCGCGTCAGGCGCCGCGGGTTTCCGCAGGCGCCCCGGTGAACGCTCAGCAGCAACCAGCCCAGCCCGACGAGCTTGAGCACGGGGATGAAGATGCTCGCCGTGACCACAATGACGGCGATCACCCACAGGCCCTGCCGCCAGAGCGCAATCGCGCCGGAGAATATGGTGTCGCTGCGGTTCTGGCCGTAGGTCTGCGTGCTCAGGACGGGAAGCAGGTTGGCCGGCACCAGGATGACGGCTGCGGCCAGCGCCAGCGCAGCGGCCGTGGAGGTGCTTTTGAACCGGGCACGTGCGAGGCGGCAGTTCATGACGGGGCGCTGGCATCGGATCCACCGGCACCATGAGGCGGGGCGGTTGAATCGAACCGGGAGCTGTGCTGCGCGATCAGGAGCGAGAGCGCCATGGCGCAGTAGCACCAGAATCCGGGGCCAATCGTGACGTCGACGATGCTTCCCAGCTTCATCATGGCGACGAGGACGGCCAGGACCTGCACCTCGGGAATCGCCCAGTGATCGAGCAATTGGCCAACCTGGTGAACAAGCCGGCAGTCGGCTTTTTGCCGGCCGAGGCGGGAGGGAGCGTGGAGGACCGCCAGGGTGACGAGGAGCGCGATGGGCAGGAGCGCGCCGCAGAGCAGGACGAGGACCGCGAGCAAACGCATGCCGCCATCCCAAAGGCTTCTCACGCCCGTAAACAGGAGACTGATCCGCTCGGCACCCAGCTTGCCCGCGCTGACGAACGGCAGCAGGGCCGCAGGCAGGGCGAGTGCAAGGCCGGTGATGGAGAAGACAAGAGCGGTATCCGGCTCCGCTCGCGCGCCCCGCGCCAAAATGGCATCGCAGCGCACGCAAAAAGCCTTCTTTCCCGGCGCGAGGCGAGTCGGCCGGTGCTCCTGGCCGCATAAGTGACAAATCAGGCGGGCGTCGGGACCCATGGTAGGCGTGGGATGTCGGCACGGTATCACCCGCAGGGCCGCGGCTCCATGGGGTGTTACCAGTACCTGACAGGGTCGCGGACATTCGTGGCAGAACGAGCTCGCCGGCGTGGAAGGAGGCTCCTCGAACGCGCGTGCCGGTAGCAGGGCATTACCGGTGCGCCTCCCTCCCACTCGCTCTTCGTATCTCTTGCATTTCGCGGCAACTCCATTGCCAAGGCCAGATTCCGCGCTTTACTTTCCAGGTTCCAGGCATGCATGTGAATCGCCCGAATACTCCCACGACGGATGATCGGTGGATGCCGATACGTGCTTCGTCGCGCCGCCCGTTCGCCGTTGCCCAGCGAAACAAACCGGGAGAAGCTGAGAGAATAGCGCGGTGACCATCGTCCCCCCATCCGAAGATCCGAATCGCTCGAGCGAATCCGCGGGTCCAGGCGGGCCGCTCTTTTCGGCGCGGGCCACGATCCTGCTTCGAGTGACTTTGGGCGGCGCAGCCCTGTTGGTCATCGGCTCCGGATTCATGGCGTCGGCCTACTACCACTCGACCTATTGGAATGAGATCGGGTTCGCGCCCGAACAGCCCGTGGCCTTCAGCCATCGGCAACACGCAGGCGACCTTCGGATCGATTGCCGCAATTGCCACGCCTCGGCGGAAACATCGGCCTTCGCGGGTATGCCATCCACACAGACGTGTCTGAGCTGTCATTCGCAGGTTTTCCCGGACATGCCGACGCTGCGGCCGGTGATGCTGAGCGCGTCGCGAAATGTGCCGCTGCAATGGAGCCGGGTCACGCATCTGCCGGATCACGTCTATTTCGATCACGGCGTTCACGTGACAAAAGGAGTGGATTGCACCGCCTGCCATGGGGACGTCGGGACGATGACGCGCACCGAAAAACGCGAGCCTCTCACGATGCGGTGGTGTCTGGACTGTCATCGCGATCCGGGTCCCCGGCTCCGTCCGCCCTCCGACGTTTTCGCCGCAACGTCTCCGGCCGTCCAGCCCCGCGGGAAACCAGAGGAACTGCTCCGCTCCCACCACATCCACACTGGGAATCTGACCAACTGCTCGACGTGCCATCACTGATGACCATGCCGCCACCGCTGAAATTCTCCGTCCCCAATGCCGCCCCGGATTTCTGGCGCAGTCTGGACGAGCGGGCCATGACGCCAGAGTTTCAGGCCCGACTCGAAAACGAGTTTCCGGCCGGCGCCACGCTTTGGCCGTCCGAGGTGGACCGACGCGAGTTCGTCAAGCTCATGGGCGCTTCGATCGCCCTCGCGGGTCTGGCCGGCTGTGTCCGGCGTTCCGTCGAGAAAATCGTGCCCTTTGTGGATTCGCCCGAAACGGTGGTACCCGGTCGCCCGCAATACTACGCGACTGCCATGCCGGTCGAGGGGTTTGCGCGCGGGATCGTCGTCGAATCGCACCTGGGCCGTCCAACCAAGATCGAGGGCAATTCCGATCACCCGGAAAGCCTTGGCTCCACCGACGCGATGACCCAGGCGGCGATCCTCTCTCTTTACGATCCGGACCGTTCGCGCGGGCCCCGGCGACGCTCGCAGGCGAGCGATTGGGCGGCTTTCGAATCCGAGTGGGCGCACCACCGGGCGGCATTCCTCGAGGCGCACGGCGAGGGGCTCGCGCTCCTGACGGAGCCCACCACGTCTCCGAGCCTTCGCCGCGAACTGCAACGCATTCTCGATCGGTTTCCGAAGGCCCGGTGGTATCAACACACACCGCTGGCCGGATATGAGATCGACGGCCATCAGCCCGATTACGATTTTGACAAGGCGGATGTCGTCCTGGCAATCGGCACCGACTGCCTGTACCGGCACCCGGCCGCCCTGCGCTACAGCCGCGCGTTCGCCCGGCGTCGGCGCGTCGAAAGCGGCCAGGCCCGGGTAAACCGCCTGTACGCGTTGGAAAGCACGCCAACCGTCACCGGCGCGATGGCCGATTTCCGGCTGCCCGTGTCGCCCCCGCGCCTGCGCGTGGTGCTCGACGCCGTCGCGCAAGCCATCGCCAACAACACGCCGCCGGCAGGCCCGGGACTGCCGCCTGTCGAGACACAATTCGTGACTGCGCTCCTGGAGGACCTGCGCCGCCATGCGCCGGCGGTCATGTGCATTGCCGGTCCGGAGGAGGAGGACGACATCCAGCGCTGGGCGCTCGCGCTCAACACGCACTTTGGGGCCAACGGGCATACGGTGCGCCTCCTGCCGTCGCAACGGTCGGATACGGATCGGGCAGCGGCGGGGAATCTGGCGGCGCTCTGCGACACGATGCGTCGCGGTGCGGTGACGGCCCTTTTCATTTTTGATTCGAATCCCGTGTATACGGCGCCGGCCGATCTCGATTTCTCCGGTCTGTCATCCAACGTCCCTTTCACCGTTCATCACGGCGGTTACGTCGATGAAACGGCGGCCGCTTGCACCTGGCATCTGCCCAAAAGTCACTGGCTCGAAACCTGGGCGGACCTGCGGGCATACGACGGCACCGCGACGATTCTTCAACCGTTGATCGAACCGCTTTATGACACGCGCAGTGATCTTGAGCTTCTGCGCTCGTTCACGGTTTCCCCGGCCGACAAGGCCTATGACATCATCCGCGAGACGTGGCGGCACGGATACGGCGGATCAGATTTCGATCTCCGCTGGAATCGTTGGTTGAACGCAGGGGTCGTTGACGGCGGCGGGACACCTCCGGTTGCGGCCGCCGCGTCCGATGGCGCGTTCCCGGTTCTCGCCCGGCCTGTGGGGGACGACCTGCCGATCCTCATTGTGCAACCGGACCCGACGATCCTGGATGGTCGCTGGGCCAACAACGCGTGGCTGCAAGAGCTGCCCAAGGCGATGACGCATCTGGTGTGGGACAATGCCGCGCTCATCGGCCCCGGACTCGCCGCGCGACTTGGCGTCGCAAGCGGCGACCTGCTCGCATTGTCGGTCAATCAGCTCGCGGTGGAGGCTGCCGCATGGATCACGCCGGGACAGGCCCCGGATTGCATCACGCTCTCATTGGGTTACGGCCGGACAGCGGCGGGAACCGTTGGAACGGGACGCGGATTTGATGCGTACCGCCTGCGCTCGGTGAACGCCCTCTGGCAGCGACCGGGCCTGCTCGTGCGCAAGACCGGACGGCGCTACGCGCTCGTGACGACCCAGGAACACTTCGCGATGGAAGGCCGCGACTTGGTGCGCGTGGTTTCGCCGGACGCCTTGCGCGTTCCCGCTCCTGCGGCAGATGCCACGCTCTATCCACGCCGGAAGTCAGCCGGCTACGCATGGGGGATGTCGATCGACCTCAGCACCTGCACCGGCTGCAACGCCTGCGTCGCCGCCTGCCAGGCGGAGAACAACATTCCGGTGGTCGGCAAGGATCAGGTGGCCCGCGGGCGCCAGATGCATTGGATCCGGGTCGACACGTATTTCGAAGGCCACCCGGAGAATCCGCGCGTGGTGCATCAGCCCGTTCCCTGTATGCAATGCGAAAATGCGCCCTGCGAGCTCGTGTGTCCGGTCGCCGCGACCGTGCACAGCAGCGAGGGACTGAACGAGATGATCTATAATCGCTGCGTGGGGACGCGCTATTGCTCCAACAACTGCCCCTACAAGGTCCGGCGCTTCAACTTCCTGGACTACCGGCCGCCGCACGACGCGCTGGTCAACCTGCAGAAAAATCCCGACGTGACCGTACGCGAACGCGGCGTGATGGAGAAATGCACCTTCTGCGTGCAGCGGATCAACGCCGCGCGCATCGCGGCCGAGAACGAAGACCGGCCGATTCGCGACGGCGAGATCCAGACCGCCTGCCAGCAGGCGTGTCCGGCGGAGGCCATTGTCTTCGGCGACCTGGCCGATTCCGACAGTCGCGTGTCCCGCCGGAAACGCGAGCCGACCAATTACCTTCTTCTCGAGGAACTCAACACCCGGCCCCGCACGACCTATCTGGCGAAAGTGCGGAATCCACCAGGCGGCGTCGGCTCATGAAGGCCCCGCTTGATGCACCGCGCGCCCGGTTGGACGAAGCGCTGGCCGCGCCGGGCCAGACGCTCGCGTCCGTCACGCAGACGATCAGCGACATCCCGCTGCAGCACCCGTATCCGCGCTTCTGGTGGACTGGCTTTGCCCTCGCGTTTGCGCTCGTCCTGCTCCTCCTGACCTCGATCGCCTGGCTGTTCGCGCGCGGCATCGGGATCTGGGGGGTGAATGTGCCGGTCGCCTGGGGTTTCGCGATTGTGAACTTCGTCTGGTGGATCGGCATCGGGCACGCCGGCACCTTCATTTCTGCGATCCTGCTGCTGTTGCATCAACAGTGGCGCACCTCGATCAACCGGTTTACAGAGGCGATGACGCTGTTTGCCGTCGCCTGCGCCGGGTTGTTTCCGCTGCTGCATCTGGGCCGGCCGCAGTTCTTCTACTGGTTGTTGCCCTATCCCGACTCGATGGGCCTGTGGCCGCAGTTTCGCAGTCCGCTCGAATGGGATGTTTTTGCCGTCTCCACCTATGCGACGGTTTCGCTGGTGTTCTGGTATGTCGGCCTTCTGCCCGATCTCGCGACAATGCGCGACCGCGCCGCGACGGTGTCGAAGGCGCGCCTTTACGGCCTGCTCAGTCTCGGCTGGCGCGGGGACGCCCGACATTGGGAGCACTATCAGAAACTCTATCTGCTGCTCGCCGGGCTCGCGGCCCCGCTCGTCGTTTCGGTGCACACGATCGTCGGCTTCGACTTTGCCATCGCAATCCTGCCGGGCTGGCATTCGACGATTTTTCCCCCGTACTTTGTCGCCGGCGCCATCTTCTCCGGCTTCTCGATGGTGCTGACGCTGATCATCCCGCTGCGGTCGATCTACAAATGGCAGGGCATGATCACCGCACGTCATCTCGACCTGATGGCCAAGGTGATGATGACGACCGGGTGGATCGTAATCTACGGCTATTGCGACGAGTTCTTCAACGCCTGGCGCAGCGGTGACCTTTTTGACCGGTACGTGGACGTCAACCGCGCGATCGGCCCGTATGCCGGCTATTTCTGGGCGTTGATGGTGTGCAACGTCATCGCGCCCCAATTGCTGTGGGCGCGCCGGTTGAGAAACAACGTCGGGGTGCTCTTCGTCGTGGCCCTGCTCGTGAACGTCGGCATGTGGATCGAGCGTTTCGTCATTGTCATCACGAGCCTGCATCGTGACTTCCTGCCGTCGTCCTGGGGCATGTATCACGCCACGTTCTGGGACTACTCCACCCTGTTCGGCACGGTCGGGTTGTTTGTCGCCCTGCTGTTCTTGTTCCTGCGCTTCCTGCCGGCCATTTCGATGACGGAAATGCGCCACTTCGTGGCGATGGGAAAGGCCGGCCGATGAACCCGCCCTGTCACGGTCTCCTGGCGGCTTTTGACTCCGAAGAATCGTTTCGGAGGGCACTCCGGAGTCTTCGTGATGCCGGCTGCGTTCTGCTTGATGCCTACACGCCGTATCCGGTCGAATCCGGAGTGCCGCCATGGGCTGCGACGCCGATCGGTTGGATCATGTTGCTTGCCGGGGCCGCCGGCGCGAGCGGGGGGTTCTTTATGCAGTGGTTCGCCGCCCGCGACTATCCCCTCAATGTCGGAGGCCGGCCGCTCAACAGCTGGCCGGCCTTCATCCCAATCACGTTTGAATTGACCGTGCTCACCGCAGCGCTGGCCGGCGTGATTGCTTTCTTCTGGCTCGCGGGATTTCCCCGGCTGCATCATCCCGTATTCTCCGATCCGCGTTTCAAACGGGCGAGTCAGGACCGTTTTTTCATCTGCATCCGGGCCGACGACCCGCTCTACGGGAGCGACATCGTCCGGCGCACGCTGGCGGACGCCCAGGCCGAATCGGTCGCGGAGGTGCTGGCATGAACTCCGCCCACACTCGCGCGCAGGCGCTCGCGGTGGCGTTGCTGGTCGCCGGCCTCGCAGGTTGCGACAATATGCAGCATCAAGACAACGTGCGACCCCTTGCGGCGTCAGCGCATTTTGCCGATGGCGCCTCGGCGCGACATCCGCCGGCCCACACCGTTGCACGTGGAGAACCGGCACCGAATGACCCGGTTGCCACCGGGAGAAGCGAAGGGGGCCTCCTGACTGAACTGCCGGTGCCGCTCACGCGCGGCCTGCTCGAACGAGGCCGCGAGCGATTCAATGCCTTCTGCGCACCGTGTCACGGCGAAGACGGCTATGGTCATGGCATCGTCGTCCGGCGGGGCTTTCCGGCCCCGCCCTCGTATCAGGAACCGTGGCTGCTCAAGGCGCCGGTCGGCCACTTCTACGAAGTTATCACCCATGGTATCGGCCGCATGTATCCGTTGGCGGACCGGATCGACCCCCGCGACCGTTGGGCCATTGTCGCGTATCTTCGTGCGCTGCAGCGGAGCCAGAATGCCACGCCGGATGATCTGCCGGCTGGGGAGCGCCAACGACTATCCGCACCATGAACTTGTCGGATGAACCTGGGGCACGGCGGATCGAGCGCTTCGTGCGGTGGCTGGCGGTGGTCGCCGGTCTGGGGGCATTGGGGCTGCTCTGGATCGACCCCGGCGATTTTTCGCTTGCGTATCGATTTGTCGTCTTCGCGGTCTTGGCGCCAACGCTCGGCTGCCTGATCTTCACGCTGATTCCTCGCCTGACCGGCGGACAGTGGGCGGGCGGGCTCCGGCCGTTTTTGCTGGCGGGAGTATCGCTCCTCCCGTGGATCTGGCTCCTCGCCCTGCCGATTCCCTTCCTGCCGCCTTCGCTCAGCCGACATGAACCGCCACTGGCTTCCTCCGCCAACGGCTACGAAAGCCTGCCGATGGTGATGGTTCGCTTCGGGATTTATGCGGCGGTTTTCTTCGGGTTGTGCCGGGCCGTTTCTCGTGATTCCGGACGGGATGATTTGCCAACCGAAAACCGGAGACCGTGGGTCGGGCCGGTTGGATTGTTGGTCCTCGTCTTTACGCTCACCCTGCTGGCGGACGACTGGATCGCATCCGTGGATCCCGGCTGGCATTCCACCGGATTTCCATTTGTCTGGATGACGGGACAGGCGGTCGCGGGCCTCTCGCTGGCAGTGTTGGGGGGCGTGGCAAGCGGCGTGCAACCGGTCTCGACCGGGAGCGCGGGGCGTTCGTTTGGCCTTGATTGGGGAAATCTGCTGATGGCGACGTTGCTCTCGTGGTGTTACGTGGCGTTCGCCCAGTTCCTGATCATCTGGGCGGGAAACCTGCCGGCGGAGATCTCATGGTACACGCACCGGACGGGGAGTCCATGGCTCTGGGTGCCGCCGTTGATCGCCCTCTTCGGTTCTCTGGCGCCATTCCTCCTGCTGTTGTCGCGGCGCTACAAAACGAGCGCCAAGGGACTGGCGGTTGTTGCCGTCACGCTCCTTCTCAGCCAGGTGCTTTACACAGCCTGGCTGATCCTGCCCGCGGCGGGCCCTCTTTCCCCCGCCGGCTGGCTGCTGGTGTTGGCCATTCTCCTGGCGGGCGGGGCGGTTTTTGTCGATCGCTATTGTGCGACGGCGCGTCAACTGAGGAGGCCGACTCCGTGAGCGCTGACCGCACCCGTTCGGCGCGCGACTGCGAAACGACGGACGCCTCGCGCAGGACAATGGCTCTGGCCGCGTTCGGCATGGTCTCAATCGTCGGTTTTTGCCTGTTCGCGGCGGCGTGCGATCGTCGTCCGGGCGACCGGGGCGAAGCGGCCAATTCGGCGCCGGCGCAGGACGGCCGCGGCCTGAACGAAGTCGACGAGCGGGCCGGAATCGCGCAGGCCTGGAAGGAACAGGATCAGATGGTGCATGAGCACTTGGATGGCTACGGCTGGGTCGACCGCGCCGCCGGCGTCGTGCATATTCCGGTCGAACGCGCGATGAACCTTATTCTTGCAGAGAAGAAGTCACCGGGACTCCAGTCAGTCCGTAGAATCGAGGCCCCGGGGGCCGGCAGAACGGACACCGCCTTGCAGAGAGCCGGGCGCCGGCTATTTCGGCAGTATGGGTGCGATATCTGTCACGCCCCGGATGCGGTCATCCACGCTCCTTCGCTCGACGGCGTATCCGGGCAGAGAGTTCGGTTGAGCGATGGCACGTTCGTGCGCGCCGACGACCAATACCTTCACGATTCAATTCTGCAGGCGTCAAAGCAGGTGGTCGCGGGCTATGCGCCAGTCATGCCTGCGTATCGTGGCGTCATACCCGAGCCCGATGTGCTCGCATTGATCGCTTACCTGAAGTCGTTCACTGGAGGGGAGTCCACTCCCGGTCCGGCCGCCCGACCATGATCCCAAGAATCTCCGCCCTGCCTTGATGCCTGCAGTATCCTGCCATCGTCTCTTCCGCGCTTCCGGCGACGGACCCGTCATCCATGAAACCAGCAAACCCACATATTCTAACGATCAATGGCGGCTCATCGAGCATCCGGTTCGCCGTGTATGAGGCCGGCGAGACGCCATTGCGGCGGCTCGGTGGGAAGATCGATCGCATCGGTTCGAGCGGCACGAATCTGATCGCAAGCGATCCCGCTGGAAAACCGCAGCTTCCCCAGCCTCTTGCCGCTGCCGACCACCGCACAGCCGCGGGTTTCCTGCTGGACTGGCTTGAGGCGCAGCCGGTCTTCGCATCGGTCACGGCTGCGGGGCACCGCGTGGTTCATGGGATGAAACACATCCAGCCCGAGATCGTCACGCAGGACCTGCTGGACGAGCTGGACCGCCTCAGGCCGTACGATCCGGATCATCTGCCCCGTGAGATCGAACTGATCGAGGCGTTCCGGCAGCGTCATCCGAAGCTGCCCCAAGTGGCTTGTTTCGACACGGCGTTTCACCAGACCATGCCGCGCGTTGCCAGGCTGCTTCCGCTTCCCCGGCGATTCGACTCCAAGGGCGTGCAGCGCTATGGTTTCCACGGCCTGTCCTATGCCTATCTCATGGAAGAGCTCGCGCGTCTGGGGGACCCTGCCGCCGCGACGGGCCGCGTGATCCTCGCGCACCTCGGGAACGGCGCCAGCCTGGCGGCAGTGCGCGACGGCAAAAGCATCGACACGAGCATGGGCTTCACGCCGACGGCCGGATTGGTGATGAGCACCCGCTCGGGTGATCTCGATCCAGGCGTCGCGCCATATCTCGCGCGAACCGAAAAGCTCACCACGAAACAGTTCTACGAGATGGTCAACCACGAGTCGGGACTGCTGGGAGTCTCGGAGACCAGTTCCGACATGCGGGACCTGCTCGCCCGGGAAAAGGATGACGGGCGGGCGGCCGAGGCCGTGGCCTTGTTCTGTTACCAGGCGAAGAAGTGGATTGGCTCGTTCGCCGCTGCTCTCGGCGGACTGGACACGTTGGTCTTCTCGGCCGGCATCGGAGAGAACTGCCCGTCCATCCGCGCACGCATCTGCGATGAACTGGGCTTCCTCGGCATCGCGTTGGACGAGGCGCGCAACGCCGGGAATGCGCCGGTGGTTTCCACCGCTGCCAGCCGGGCCGCAGTGCGCGTCATTCGCACGGATGAAGAACTCATGATTGCGCGCTCGGTGTGCCGCGTGCTTGGACTCGCCCCGGTTGTCTGAAATCGGCTCCGCGACCCGGCAGAATGCATTTTTCGCCCGGTCAATTTGCGCAGGGCGGCGGCGCCCTTGGCCGACGGTAGGGTTACACCCCGTTGGAAAGTCTCCGCCCATCGTTTACCGTGGCTGCACCGGCGACTGTTCTTCCAGTCGAAGCCCCCGCCAGACCACACGACCGCGTAACTCAACGCCATGATGAGAACTCTGTTTACGGCGGAAGCGATTTCCAAGGGCGGGCGTTCGGGAAACATCCAGACACCGGACCGGCTGCTGGATCTCAAACTGGGCAATCCGTTGGAGAAAGGCATCGAGAAACGCGGTCCAAGTCCCGAGCTGTTATTTGCGGGTGCGTATTCCGCCTGTTATCACGGCGCCTTGAGCAACGCGGCCAAAAAGCTCGGCACATCGCCAGGGGATTCCACGGTGCGCGCACTGGTGAGTCTGATCGAGGATGACCAAGGCGGGCTGCGCCTGGCGGTGGAATTGCATGCGCAACTCCCCGGGGTCGATCGCGCCCAGGTTCAACGCATAATGGACGAAGCGCACAAGACTTGCCCCTATTCGAAGGCCATGCGCGCCGACGCTTCCGTCAAGCTGGTGGTGGACTAGCCCGGATTTTCCATGAACACCGCGATGCTTCCAGTGAAAAATCCGCCTGCCAGCGGCAGGGCGACCTGGTCGCAGCCAGCCCCGACAAAGTCGGCCCCTCCGGGGCGAACATTCCACGTCTTCGTGAAATGTTCGGGCTAGGCGGGCTGCGCGAAAGCGAATTCTCGAACCACCGAACATGAAAAACCACGTCTATAAACTCATCGAGCTCACTGGCACCTCCACCACTTCCATTGAGGACGCTGTTGCCGGCGCCATTCAACGTGCGCACAAGACCATCAAGAACCTGTGCTGGTTCCAGGTGGTCGAAACGCGCGGCGACATCAACAAGGGGAAGGTGGATCACTGGCAGGTGACGATCAAAGTCGGCTTCACCGTGGAAGACTGATCCCGGGCGGTCGATTGGCTCGCGCGGACACAATCAAATGCAGCCAGCGGTGATCGCCTGCGTTCCGGGCATTCCCATGTGTTGCACCAATCTCGAAGCATGAAGACCAACGTACTCACTCCGGATCTCTTGCACAAGATGGACGCCTACTGGCGCGCCGCCAACTATCTGTCGGTCGGCCAAATCTATCTCTATGACAACCCGCTGCTCAAGCGGCCCCTGACTCTCGCGGATGTGAAGCACATGCTGTTGGGACACTGGGGCACGACCCCCGGTCAGAACTTCATCTACGTGCACCTGAACCGGGTGATCAAGAAATACGACGTCGACATGATCTACGTTTCCGGCCCGGGGCACGGCGGCCCGGCCGTCGTGGGGAACACGTACCTCGAGGGCACCTACAGCGAGATCTATCCTGACATCAGCCAGGATGAGGCCGGGCTGCGGAAGCTCTTTGTTCAGTTCTCCTTTCCCGGAGGAATCCCCAGCCACGCATCGCCGGAGTGTCCGGGCTCGATTCACGAGGGCGGCGAACTGGGCTACTCGCTGAGCCATTCGTTCGGAGCGGTGTTCGACAATCCCGATCTAATCGTCGCCTGT
>Ga0182027_10005990_pt1 | contig 18334 bp, 19 predicted proteins | sample 712E1DmetaG_FD_121300 | JGI IMG/M metagenome (GOLD analysis project Ga0182027, IMG submission 121300) | Permafrost microbial communities from Stordalen Mire, Sweden - 712E1D metaG (Illumina Assembly) | ecosystem: Environmental > Terrestrial > Soil > Wetlands > Permafrost | place: Sweden... | reverse complement strand
GACGAATTTTTCGTCATCCATCTAAAACAACTATACGGAAATAGGAGTCTGGTTTTACGCGCTGAGTAGTTTTTACACGAAAGGGCGGGGGAGGGGTATTGGACCTTGGTCCAATAGGGGCGGTGAACAGCAGGAAGTAATCGGTGACCAGTAATCAGTGACGAGTGGCAAGGGGCAAGGGGCGAGGGGCGGGAAAAAGCTAAAGGCCCCGTAAAGAGCGGGACGCTCCACGGGGTAAACCAAAGGCTAAATTCTAAAGTTTATGGCAGGGGCGAAACAGGAAACATCTTTGCTCGCCCCGCTGCCTCCTGTTCAAAAAAGGGGGTGTTGTTTGTCAGATGATTGTTTTTGCGGTGCCGCTACTTGCTCCCGTCCCGTTTCATTATGTTTGCCAGAATGCGGTAGGCCAAGCCCGCCACAACCGAGCCGGTCAACAACACCAAAATCAAAATCAATCCCCGCCGGAACGCATGGTCCACCACGCGGTTGGCGTCGGCAGTGGTCTGTTGTCCGAGCTGGGCTAGTTGGGTCGTGCTCTGGTTCAGCGTGGTGAGGAGCGCATTCAGATCCTTGGCGGCGTTTCCGATCTGGCCGGCGGCCGTGCCGTAATCGAGCACGTTGAAGGGTTTGCTGTTCGTGGAGACGGTCGCCGCGTTGGTGTTCGGCGGAGAAACATAGCGGACGAACTCGTCGAGCGATTTGATGGCGCCATGGATGGCCGTGGCCGCATCCGCGCCCGCATTGAGCGTCTGGCGCACATCTGTCTCTTGGGATCTCAAGCCATCGAGCAGTTGCTGGATGGCGGCCTGGCGCTGGTCGTTGACCAGTTGCGGCAATTGCCGGGCGGTCTGCGCAAAAATTTCGGCGGACGTGGCGAGCCGGCTGGCATCGTCCAAAATTTGTTTTGATTCCGGCTGACCGGCGAGTTGATAGGCCAGCACCTCAACCTGCCAGCTCAACAGCATGGGCATTCGCTGGGTGTAATACATGGCGCGCTCGCCCAACTCGCGGGTCTCTTCAATGGCCGCGGCGGTCGGATCCAGCCCGGCCAGCGGGTCGAGATAGAGCAAACTGAATATGCTGGTGGGCGCCGTGGTCGCCTTCGCCGGGGTCATGCCCAGGCCCGAAACGAATTCGCGAAAACGAATCGGCCCGATATAACGTTGGTGGGGATTTTTTTCGCGCCACTCTCGAATCAAATCCCGCAGTTCCTGTTGTTGCGACGGTTGGAGCACGCCGCTCGCCAGGGTCCAGGCACTCGTCTCCAGATTTCGTTGCGCGTCCAGCAACGGCAGAAGAGCGTCGCCATAAGTCTCGACCCCGTATTCCTCCACCACCATCCGGGCCATGGTGACCAGCACCAACATATCGAGCGTATTGACCGCCGGGTTCTGCCCGGTGGCGTCCGTATAAGCGGACGTGGCCTGCCCCAATTTCCATCGCAACGCCATGAGGCGGACATCCGAGTTGGTCGCCTTCGCCGTGATGTCGTCACACACTTGGGCGACCGTGGCGACATAGGTGTCGGCAAAACGCATGACCTGTGCCTGTAAAACCGTGGGCGTGACCGGACCCGTTTCGCGGTTGGTCAGTTGCAGGGAACCCACCCGGGCTTTTGGCGGCGAACTGGGAATGCGCAGAAATGAGCAGCCCGTCAGAGCCGGCAAGAGGCAGGCCAGATAGGCCCAGCCGAAAAGCCGGCCACCGCCCCGATACGTTTTTTTGGTTTCGTTCACTGGGATTTGGGTTGGAGCAAAATATCACCGGCGTTGACCAGCGGCACACCCGCAGCGGAACCTTCCGTGAGACCGGTGCCGCTGTAATTGGTCTGAAAGCTTCCGTAACCACTGCGCTCGAATGAAACCGTCACCGAATACCAGTCCCCGCGCCGGAACAGATGGAGCATGGCAAGGTCGCGCTCGGCATCCAGGACAAATCGGCCGGCCGTGTCCGTCCGCACACCCGCGGGTTCCATCTGAAGCTGGCCGCCCTTGGGCTGGGTGTCCGCCCCGGCATACGGTCCCGGCACCACGCGCCGGACGGTTGCATTGGCGAGCGGCTGTTGCGTGCCGGCGGCCAGAACCCGCCCCGTCACCTGCGGCGAGATGTAATACGTGAACTTTCCCGCCTGGCATCCGGCCAGGACCATCGCCAGCAACCCAAGTGCGATTCCTTTGTTCACGCTTTCTTTTTTTGCGGGCTGAACACGTGGCCCGGCGCCGTGAGGATGGCAATCCTCACGGGCCGGCGTCACAGCGAATCAACCGTTTCCCACGGGCGCGGGGCGTTTTGCCGGTGCGGTCTCAAACCAATGCCATTCGCGCCCGGCAGCGTGTTACATTTCGGTTTTGGGGCTCCCGGCTTTTTCTTCCGCCAGGCGGGTGTTCAAACGTTCCGCCCACCAATCAAACGACTTCTCCACGTCGCCCCAATAGCCGCTGAACTTGCTGCGCAAGGCCATGCTGCCGGAGCGGCTGTCCACCACCGCGCACAAACGCTCGTTGGTCTGCCCATCCAGCAACTCGGCTTCGATGGTTACAGAGCCCACACCAATGCCGGTGCCCAGCAACGCTTGTTTCCCAAAGCTGATGACCTTGAGCGGGATGTAGATGGAGGAAACCAAACCAATGACGGGTTTGGATTTTTTCGCGTCGGTGATCGCCGCGTGTATCACCAGGACATCCGGACCGCCGTGGTCAACCATCGTGTAGTTCGTACGCAAGACCGTGTCGAGAGCCGTGTTGAGCAGATCAATCAGCTTTTGCTGATTCTCAGGCGAAATTTTGCCCATCGGTGAATCCGGGTCATCCGACTTCCAAAGCTCGACGGGTTTGATCCAGATCTTCGTGTACTTGGCCCAGTCCACGTTCGGGGCAAAGTAAACCAGCCGGGCCTGGCCATTGGTGCCCTCGTGCAACTGGGAATAATCGCCGAGGAATCCCGACGGTTCGATGGTTCCTCTGGTCTGCTGGCGGGTCGTGCTGCAGCCGGACAGACCGAGCAGCAGGCCGGCGGCCAAAATGCCGGTCAGGAATTTCAGGCGGCGGGCGCCGCTGATTTCATTCATGGTTGATGTGTTCATTTGCTTTTCCTTTCGTTTTTTTGTTGTTTAGTTTTCAAGTTTCCTTTCCCCACCGTCCGATGAAGCGGCGGCAGGAGAAATCATTAGAAGCGCCAGTTCAGGCCCAAGCTGAAGAAGGTGAAAAAGGCGTTGTTGAAGGTGCCCGACACCTCGCCGCGGGAAGTTCCAACCCCTTGGGTCACCGGCAGGTTGCCGCTCCACGCCAGTTCATAACCCGCGATCAGGTCCACGGATTTGCTGTATTTCCACAGCGCGCCGAGACCGAAGCGGTAGGTTTCACCCATGGGCAGCACCACGCTGCGGTTTGCATCACTGACAGCCGAGGAGTCATACGCGAAGCCGCCGGTAAACTGCCATTTGTCAGAGGCCTTGTATTGGGCGCCGATGGCTCCATGCCAGGTGTCATCGAAGTGGAGTTGGGTGGTGGTGACAGTGCCAGCATCAACCCCCACAGCGATTTCGCCAAACTTGTGCCAGTTCTGCCAGCCGACGTCGGCCATGATCGCCCATTGGTCGTTGAGTTCCTGATAAACGCCCACCATCACCGACTGCGGCACGGTCATGCCCAGGTTCAAGTTGGGGGCCAACAGCGAACCCAGGTTGCTGCTGAAGCCGGGCTTGTCGCGGAAGTCCAGCTTGACCTCCGAAAGATAGTTGACGCCAATGCGCGTGCCCTGACACGGCTGGATCATGACGCCGGCATTACCGCCGAATCCCCACTCCCCGTCCTTTATTGTCATCTGGCCGTCGGGCAAATTTAGAGGCCTTTTGACTGCCACCTGACTGTTCAGATAACCAAACATGGCGTTCAAACCGCCGCCAATCGAGAGCCAGTCGTTCACCTTGAAACTCGCCGCCGGCATCAGGGTCAGGCCCAGCAGCGTGGCGTTTTGGATGTAGTAGCGGCCAGTCCAAATGTCGCCGTAATTTTCCGAGAGGCCAAAGTAGGAAAAGGTGCCGAAGCCCACCGTCAGTTTCTCCGTCACCGGATAGGTGATAAACAAACTGGTTCCGGGCAAGGCTCCAATCGCGTTGTCGCCATTGCCGCCGGGTTGGGTTTTTGAATTCCCCGAGAATTGCACGTTGCCGTAAAGTAACTGGAGGCTCGTTTGCGCCTGCGCCCCGTTCAACAGGCTCATCCCGGCGGGGTTTTTAAACAAGGTCGAGGCGTCCTGCGCCCCGGCGGCAGAACCGGCCGAAGCAAGTCCCACATCCGGTGCGGAAATTTCATAGAGGTCAATGCCGCCGGCCAGCGCGGATAGAGGAACCAATGCGCCGCAGGCGAGCGCGGCGACGATCAAGGTGAGGATTTTTGTGCGTTTCATTTTTTATATTGGGTGTGTTGGATTTTAATCGTTCAAATCGGCTGCCGGTGGCATCAAGGTTTGGGTTCGCGCAATTGCGAACCTTGGGCTGAATACAGCGCCACCAGCCGGGAGATGAGCACCGCCACGTACAGCGTGCCGGTCATCGCCTCCATTGCCGCCAGCGCCCGCGCCCCGTTTGAAACCGGCGTGATGTCACCATAACCGACGGTGGTGAGCGTTACAAAACTAAAATAATAGGCGGTGAAGCCGGTCATCGCCTGACTGGATGCCGGCCCAGTGCTGAAGGCAAACGAGCCAGGAACCAATTGCGCCACGATCACATAGGCAAACATCCACGACATCCCCAACAGCAGATAGACGGAAATGCCGGCATACAGCACCTCGGCATTGACTTGGGGTGCGCGCAGGATGAAGCGCAGGAATTGCCCGATCAAAAAAATGAGAAAGATCAGCCCGGCGACGAAAATAACCCACTGGGGGACGAGTCCCGGCCAAAAGTGATCCAGCCATCTGCCGATGAGCGCCGGCACCATCAGCACCAACGCCCAGACCAGTATCCGGTGGCTGCGGCCCACGGCCAGCACCCCCGAAACCAGCACCAGCGTCATCAGCACGACCTCAATGCTGTTGCCGTGGGGAATATTCTCGATGAACGGCGTCCCAACAAACAACAGGATGAGCGCCACCAGAAATTCCGCCGTCGAAAAGCGGCGGAACCCGATGTGCGCGGGCCGGGTGGCCGGCGGGCTGGGCGCGGCGGCTTCCGGGCTGGGTGGTTGAGGCTCTGGCATGGCTCAAATACAACGATGTCTATTCCCCCAATTGCACCTGGATGTCCTTGAGCAGTTGTTCGTAAGGCCACTTCCGCAACATCCGGACTTTGTGGTCGTCCTCGAAAACCTGGTCGTTATCCGCCTCCACCAGCCAGGCGTTGCATCCGATGCGGATTGTGTTCGGGGTCAATTGACTGGCCGTCACCGCCACCTTCACCGTGACCACTTCTTCAAACACAAAGCTGCCGTAGGCCATATTGTCTTCGCGGCTGCCCAGGCGGGTATAGGTGAACCGGCCCGGACCGGTCTGGCCCCCGCTGAAACCGTGGTTGGCGAAAACGGCCGCGGTGGCATTGGCGACGTCCGCCATGGATTTGTTGGTGACAGTGACCGAGGCCAGGCTGCCCGGCGGCGGGCCGTTGAACGTCTGACAGCCGGCAACACAAAAGGCCAGCGCGCCGATGAACGCGGCGGCCATGAGATTTCTCTTGAAGGTGGTATTCATGTGTTTTAATCCAGTTTTATTCGTTGATATTGCGGTCGTTGATTGAACTCGATCCGGTTACACATTTTGTTTTCTGCCTGTCCTGTTTCTTGTTTCATTCTGGCGCTTTCCCGGGCGTGTCGTCAAGGCTCGCGGCTTGACGGCTCACCGTCCTCGCATGGGAGTTTGCCCGATTTCAGCCACATATTAAAATTCATTTGAGGGAGTTTGCGAAAAACCGCGCCCGGCCGCTATTGGACCTTGGGCCAATAAGGTGACAGGGAAGGCGACCGGCGACGCGCGCTTGCCAGCCGGTTGAAAACTATTATTCTCGCCGCATGGCAAAAAAGGCTGCGGCAGACTTCACCGGACAAATCAGCCGCGCTCTCACGAGCGCAGTCACGACCAAGAGGCTCGAGGAGGATGCGCCGAAGATGCCGCGCCGGCGGCGCAAAAAATGGACGATTCAATGAATCCAGTCTTCAAGGAGCCGCCAGCCGGAAGAATTGCGGGTGATTCGTTACCGGCAGACTAACTTGATAGAGGGTATTCGCAGCGACCGGTTCATTGGTGACGGCAATCCAGTTGGCGGCGGCGAGATTGGTATTTTGTTCCAGGCCAAAGCCAATTTCATTGGTGGTCCAGAAAATGGAAACCTTGTTGTCGGCGTTGGAGATGCTTAAAGCGGGCGGGAGCAAGGTATAAATGCCACCACCGGCAACTGCCGCCACCGCCCGGTTCCCATCTTTTGAAACAGCGATGGCGATCCAATTGGTTCGCGGCGCGTTGTTGGTGATCCAACCCACGCCGGCGTTGAGCGAGCTGTAAATCTGACCGCTATTACTGCTGACGCCAAACCAGACATTGCCATTGGTCGAACAGGCGACTTTGTTGATGGCCAGGGGTGCGCTGGCCACAAACGTCCAGTTTGAACCCGCATTCGTGGAGGCTAGAAACAGTGGCGGGGCGGTTGCCAGCAAATTGCCGCCGTTCGCCGAAGAGGCCAATGAAGTCCAAAGGAAGGGGACGCTGGACACATTATTGGAAACCCAGGAAGTCCCCGCGTTCGTGGAAGTGTAAATCGCGCTGCTGGTGGCACTCGCCCGGGCCGCCGCCAGATAATTTCCATCCGCCGAGGAGGCTACGGCGTCCCACGGGGGGCTTGGCGAGCTGATCTCGCCCAGCCAGGTGGCCCCCGCATTGGTTGAAGTGTAGATAAAGGGTGTAAAGAGGAGGTAATCAGCTATCACCAACTTCGTCCCGTCGGCCGAGGAGGCAATCGCACCAGCAGCCTGTTGATTCCCCGGGGAACCAGGAGTGAAGGCCAGCGTCCAGACGGTTCCTGAATTCGTATAAACCGAGTTGGCGACCGCCGCGAGCTTGGCGCCGTCGGCCGAGGAAGCAACCGACAGCCAACTCACAGTGGGTGCGCTGTTCGATATCCAAGTCAGGCCATAATTAGCCGAGGTGTAAATGAAACGATTGCCAACGGCCACCAAACGGGTGCCGTCGGCCGAGGCGGCAACCGCCGTCCAGGCATTCGTGGGCGCGCTGGTCCGGGTCCAGGTTTGAGCCGACGCAAAATCACATTTGGCGGAGCAAAAAAAGATTGCCGCCCAAATTGAAAATTTTATCATGGTCCTCCTTGCAATAAAGCTGGTTTCGCCTCTCCAAAAGAGAATTTGTCCATCAGTCCGGTTGTGTCAAGCAAGGAAAGAGGCAGTTCCCCGATTTGATATACAAACCAGCCGCCGTACAATCACCGTCAAGCTGGGGCGTGAGACATGGCGCCATGAACTGTCCAAACTGCTATGAAACGAAATGGCCACAAAGATCCCGGGTTCACGTTGGTTGAATTGCTGGTCGTGATTGCCATCATCGCCATGCTTGCGGCGTTGTTGCTGCCGGTTCTGTCCCGCGCAAAAGCGTCGGCACAGCAAACGGATTGCCTCAGTAATTTGCGGCAGATCAGTCTCGGCATCCACCTGTATGCCGGGGATAATGGCGATACCCTGCCGGCCGCGCCGAATGTGACTGGCGGTGGCACAGAAACCAATCACGCCGCAATATTTTACAAGCGGCTCATGAAGAATTATGTCGGCCTCCAGGGCGCATCGTCGCCGCAGGACAGGGTCTTTGCCTGCCCGGCGGACACCTTCTATTATGATTTTCCCAGCCTGGCATACGAGGCCCGGAGTTTGCATGACCAATTCGATTCTGATTATTCGAGTTATGGATTCAATGGCGGCAACGGATATACCAACTACCCGCCTCCCGCTTTCCTTAACGAAACATCCTGGCCTAGCGTTTTTGGCCGGAAACAAGCCTCGATAAAAGAGCCGGTCAAAACGGTTCTCCTGACGGAAATTCCGGCCTTCTTCCCCTGGTCCTGGCATCAACCGCAAACACTGCCTGCGGGGCAATTCGGGGTTGACGACGCCAAAAACACGGTCAGTTTCGTGGATGGCCACGTCAGTTATGTCAAAATTTATTGGAACTCGAATTTCAACCTTACAGCGTGCTGCTACGATCCTCCGGCCGGATACGATTACAAAAGGAGCGGAGATTGATCACTCGAAATTTGCCGCCGGAGTCCGCCGCTGGCGCGGCGAGTTCCGCCGTCGCGATTCGCGTCGCACATCGGCGGCGGTTCAACTTTCCACGTTTGCTGCCAAAGTTTAATCCGTGTCCATCCGTGGTTTGATTGATTCCTCCACTGCGGTCAGGCGGGCCGGCGCAGGAGTTAATGGCCGGCGGCTCCATTCGCGTCCGCGCCGGGCGGCGGGCGCGGTTGCACTACAACGCGCTGGCCAAGCACGACGCAGTTGAACAGCGCGCGACCGACCTGGTGGCGGGTCAGGAACCGGTTGCTGCCGGGCGCTTCGTCATGCGTCAGCACCACCTGTTGGTCCAGATCAAAGGCGCGAACCATCATGGTTTCATGCTGCCAGACGGACGGGTTCGACAAATCAATGTCGGAAGCAAAATGGAGCAGCTTGCGTCCGGTTTCCCAATAGGCCCAGATTTCATTCGCGACCGGCGACAGCGGCGACAGGTAAACGACTTGTTCGGCGGGGACTGCATTGGTGGGAAAGGCGCCGGACTTAATCAATTCCTGGCGCAGGGCCTGTCGCATTCGCTCCAGCAGCGCGGCGTCAGGATAATCGCGCTGGTTGCGGGTGCGGAAAAGGTAGTCGAGCATCTCCTTCATCTCCACCGTCACCACCGTGCAATTTCCCGGAGCGGTGGCGGGAATCTCCACCCGCGCCACCTGCGTGATTTTGAAGGTCCGGCTTTTGACTGCCGTTTGAAGTTCCTCAATGAAATAATCCGCCTTTTTGACTTTTACGCTGATGCCCAATTGCGGCAGGACAATCTCGCCGAACTGGCTCTGGTCGCCGGGATCGAGTTTGGCATCGAGGCGGCGCACCCAGAAAACGAATTGTTTGGCCTGGAGGACACGCTCCACTTCGGCTTCGTCCAGATACCACCGGTAGAAATGCCGGGTGACTTCGTACAGATAGTTGGACTGAACCAGCTCCGCCGGCACGGCCACTGCGTTCGTCGCGGTCCGAGGCGGCGTCTGGCACGCCGTTAACAGAACGGCCAGCCCGAAACTTGCGGCCAACGACAGTAACTTCCAGGTTCTCATTTGGGTGCCTTTCTCAAGGTAAAAAAGCGATTGCCGCCCAGGGACCCATCGTCCGTGTCGGGAATGGTCACAAAATTGCCACCGGGATGGTAGCTATCCACGTCTGTCATCCAGGAGTAGGCATGGCCCGTCACGCTCAACGGACCCACCTGCTTCAGACCGGCGTAGCGATCCGCCTCTTCGATGCCGTTCTTGACATACGCCCGGGCCAGACCTTGGGCATGGTTCAGCAGGCTGGCGAAACGACCGGGTTGTTTTCCGCTATTGGCGATGCCGAGCAGATATTTGATCCGCTCCTGGACCCGGGCGTCGGTTACAAATTGTCCGGCCTCATTGCGATAGAAACCTTCGCACTGCCGCCTGCCGCCGGCGCCGGTGATGACATCAATGATGTTCTGGGATTGAACGCCGGCGACCTGCTGCTGGAGGTAGCCGGGAGGAATTTGATGAATGCGCGAATCCAGCACCCACAGAATCTGCAGCATGGCATCCTTGGTGTTGGCCTCGCTCACATAGGCGCGTTCACCGGGAAAAGGCACCTCGTTAATCAGCAGGCAGGCCAGATAGCCCGAGGTCGTATCCGGCCGGTCCAACTGCACAAACGGGGATGACGTCTGAGCCGGCCCGGCGGTCGTGATCATGAGCAGAACCAACGTCAGAGCCCAAGCCAATCGGCGGGTTGTGGCGGTGGCAGCGGCCTGCCCCAGCCGGTGTGCGGCCAATACCACATGCTCGCGAAAAGGACGGGACGCGGCGGCTTGCGCCTGCTGGACCGCCGGCATTCCCGACGCGAGGTTCAAATCCACAACAATCGCCATCTGGTTTTCCACCGGATAGAATCGTGTGGGGCTGGTTGGCATGTTCTCTCGTTGGTTCACCCTGTTTCAATGGGCGATTTGCACGCCCTTGAGCACCGCATTCACGGCTTCCTGAATCCGCTCCGCCCGGACCTCCGCGGTTGGGTTGCGCAGCATAGACCGCGTGACGTAAGACCGTTTGAGCAGCTTGAAAGTCTTCGCATCAATGATGTCTATCAGCAGCGTGCCGGCCTGGAAGTAATTCGGGTTCGAGCTGCTGGTGTAGGCATCCTCCGCCTTGGTGAGCAGGGCGGTATCGTCGCGGCCATAACCAAAGTAAGTGCTGATGGCCTCGGTGCTCACGTTGTCGCCTACGACGATGAGATACGCCACGGCCACATCGCCGCCGGACGCCAATTTGGTCAGGCCTTTGCCCTCCAGATCCCGGCTGATGGCCTCCTGGATCATGGTGTGAATTTGCGCCCGGTTATCGGCAAAATCCGGAGGCGTTGGGCTGGCGGCAACAAAGCTGAAGCTGGCCGCGTGGATTGGGCCGGTGTCCACCTTGGTGGGCGTGGTACAACCGGCGACCAGCAGCGCGGCCAGATTGAGCGTGACAAAGAATGAGTATTTCATAGGTTGAATGCGATTATAGGTTTGAATATGGTTTGATTCAATGATGGTTGCTCAACGAGCTCCAAGCAAGTTTTGATTCAAGCAATCATGGTGAACTCTACAATCTCACGCCCGAGGAAATCGCCCGCGTCGTAGGCGCGGTGTAATGGAGCGCCGGTTTCCAAATCGGCCTGTTCCAGAAACACCATCACGCCGAATCGGAGTTCGGCGCTCCGCCAGGAATTCCGCGCGTGGCGCGCCTCGCTGCCCACCGCGCTGGAACGTGACACGTTGCTCATGCCGGAGGCCATCGCCGAAAGTGTGGTGCGGGAGGCGGAACGTTTCCTGAAAGCCGAACTGCCCGCCAACTGCGCCGAACGGCTCGCGGCCAAGGCGCATCATCTTTACCCGCGCCATAAACATTTCCATAAAGGCATGAACCGTCCCGGCAATCGCGGACGGGAGAATCTTTATAGGTTCATGCGCCACTGGACGGCCGGCTGGCTGAAGCGGGAGCGCAATCCGCTCCATAAAAAACTGCCCTATTCCTTCGGCATGGGCCAACTCCTGCCGTTGTGATGCCCGGGCTGCGCCTGGCCGCAGCGGATTTGGAAAAAGCCGTTCGGCAGTTGCATTAAATTTGCCACCTGTTGCCCGCCATCCGTCACATCCGTTTCCGGGGTTGAACCGGTTGCTTCCGCAGTTCCGCGACGATGCGTTCCACCTCGGGAATGGCGTGCGCAAAGTATTGCTTGAACCCCCGGCACAGATAGTTCAGCCCCGGCTCGCCGTCCGCCGTGCGGATGATCCGATTCTTCGGACATTCGCCCCAACAATCGCTAAGATACGGGCATTGGCGGCAATACTTCGGCAGGGTCTCGTTCTTGGCGTAACCAAATTTCACCTGCGTCCGGGAAAACACCTGGCTGTCCAGCGCGCTGTCCTTGATGTTGCCCAGGCGATACTCCGGATAGACATAATGGTCACAGGAGTAAACTCCGCCGTCATGTTCCACCGCCACGCCCTTGCCGCAGAACTCGCCGTAAATGCAAATCTGCGAGCCCAATCCCATGTGCTGCGACACCAGCGTCTCGAAATGGTTGACCAGCACCTTGCCCACATCCTTGCTCCGCCACTCATCAAAGGTCTTGCACAGGAAATAACCCCAGTCGTCCGGATCCACCGACCAGTCGGTCACGATGGAATTCGGATGGCCGGGCCGGGCCTCGGGGTCGCCGTCCTTGGGCAGGGCGGCGTTGTCCCACTTGTGCGGCGCGGTTTTCTCGAAGCCTTTGTATTCAACGATGGGAATGAACTGGATGTAGGTGGAATCCAGTTCGCGCCGGAGAAAGCGGTAAACGTCCAGCGGCTTTCGAGCATTGAACCGGTTGACGCAGGTCAGCGTGTTGAAGGGAATTCCGTAGCGCTGGAAGAGTTTGGCGGTGTGGAAAACTTTTTCGAACGTGGGTTTCCCGCCCTTCGTGACCCGGTATTTATCGTGAATTTCCCGGGGACCATCAATGCTCAAGCCGACCAGGAACCGGTTCGCCTTGAGAAACTCGCACCATTCCTCATTGATCAATGTACCATTGGTCTGGAGATCGTTCTGGATCGTCTGCCCCGGCTTGGCGTATTTCTTTTCCAGCGCGGCGACCTTGCGGAAGAAATCCAGCCCCATCAACGTCGGCTCGCCGCCCTGCCAGGAAAACACAATCTCCGGCCCGGTCACCCCCGCGATGTATTGCTGGATGAATTTTTCGAGCATTTCGTCGGACATCCGGCCGGTGCCCGGACCGCCGGGCAAAGTTTCCTTGCTCAGGTAAAAACAATAGCTGCAATCCAGATTGCAGGTGGAACCGCCGGGCTTGACCATGACGTGGAAACGCTTCCGCGCCTGATTCCCAAGCAGGGACGGCGCGTCGTACCGATCAATCGGTCGCTGCGGCATTCCCACCTCGGCGACCTTGAAGCCGGCTGGCCTGGAGGCGGGCTGGGTTTCGTCAGAATTCATTTCAACGTTTCAAACACTCGTGGCTCTCACAAATGGTTTTTCTGATAATACGCGCCCTTGAGTTGATCGTCCAGCGAGTCGTACGCCAATCGGTAATTTGGACCCGGGTAATTCACGCCAGTTGATGCGGTTCAAGGCGGAGTGCGCCCGTCCTCGGGTGCAGTAACTGGCTTCATTCAAGTCACGGGACCTTTTCCAACCGCCCGCTGCCCAACTTGGCTGCGGCCCCGGACTCCGATAAATCGCGAGCCGGCGGCCGCACTCCGCCAATATCCAGTAATTCAGCTTCGGAGTTCGTGATAAAATTAACGATGTTTATCAACGACGCGCGCCATAGCTTCCGCCCGCCCGGTCGTATGACCGTGGATACACCTTGCCAGCTGTGCTGGCAGGATAAGCGCTTGCACTTGCGGGTTTATTGCCTGTGGCTGAAGGATAAGCACCCGTGCCGGCGGGATTGGAAGCCGGATTGACCGGCCGGGCAGTTGCCATTTCCTCTGCCGTCCAGGCCGGATATGCGCCATACGTTGTCACCACACCCGAACTGGTTGTGGTGGTCACCGGTTGAGCGGACGCGGGTGCCGCCGCCGGTTGCGAAGCTGTCGCATCCGACAGGTCAGCCCCGGTGGTCGTGGTTGCCGCCGGTTGAGCTGCCGCCACCGGCGGTGGAGCCGCAACGCGGGGTTGGGTGATGGCGAGCAGTTCGGTTTCCGAAGCCTGCGCGTTGGCGAGCGCGCTGTCATTGTAAACCGACACCCACCATCCGCCATATGAACCCCATTCACCCGGCAGGATGGTTTCGAATGTCATGCCGGCATTTTTCTGCGTATCTTTTTGGTTCCAGTTCAAGGCACGGACCATTTTCCGGGCGTCGGCGCTCGCCAGCACGGAACAAATGAAATTCACACAGTTGCTTCTGGCCTCGGCGTTCTGGCTGAGAAAGCTCATCGCCCCAATCTGGACGGCGGCCGGATTGTTGAGATCGCCGAAGATGTTCACTTCGTAGCCGTCGGACCGGCAGCGAAACGAGACGTAAGGAACATTTTTCCAGACGCCGCTTTCAATCATCGTGGCCGGGACCTGTTTCAATCCCTGCGACCATCCGGTGTTCGCCAGCAGGTTGACAATCTGGGCCCAATCGGGAATGCGTTTTCCGTTGTTGGAAACGTGGGGGGCGGCGGCCGCCTCCTTTTTCACGTCGCTGACCGAGGACAACGGAAAACGGTAGGTGCCGGATTCCATTTGAATGAGAACGCCGTTGCCATCTTGTTGCAGGACATTGCCGGTGATCACCGACCCGTTTTGAAGAACGACCACGTCGGCCTTGAGCAACGGCTGGAACCACAATCCCAAACCGCATACGGCCAGAAATATAAAGGCTTTAAAAGCCCGGACGGAGTTTGTTGGCTGGTTATTTTGCATAAATTTTTTTAAGCGAGTTTAATTGGTTAGTCAATGTGAAACTCTGATTCCTTGAAACGATAATCATTTGTGATGCGCCAGACGGCCATCGTCGCGACCGACCCGTTCGCCGCGCGGCCTGGCGCATCCGGCGCGGCCGCCACCAATATCAGTGACGGGGTTTTCTTCGATTTCATTTGGCGTCATGGTTCAAGGCGTTGTGCATCGGGTTACTGGAAATCCGGATCGTGCCGCTCATGGGCTGGTCCAGTTCCAGGATGAGAAAGAGGGCGCCGGCCACCGAAAAAGCCGCGGCGAACATGGCGAGGGCGGTCGTGGCGTTGGGTGGCGCGAAGAGGCTGAAGCTGAGAAAAAGGATCATCAGCCAGGAAACCACCGCGATCAGCAACGGCTTCGAAATGGACGGCTCCGACTGCGCCAGCAGGAGCGCCCGAAGCTGGCCGAGTTCCGTGGCGAGGGTCGACGCCTGTGCCTTGAGATTGCGCTGCGCGTCGTCGCGAGGTGAGAGACGCTGAATGGCGAAATAGACTTCGTTGCCCCCTTCGCTGGCGGGGCGCAACTGAACCGGCCGGCCGTTTTCTTCCGGCCACATGCGCCGGACTGTTTCGGCGACGGCGTCGTGAAACTGGGCGCGGGCGTCCACCGCTTCGGGGCCGTACAGCACCAGCAGCCGGTCGAGGAACGCGATTTTGGCGGCCATCTGGATCACCTCGCTTCGCTGGGCGTCATAACCGCCCTTGGCCGAACTGATCAGCAATCCCAGGAGCAACGCGGTCATGGTTGCGACCAGGCCCATGGCGAGTTTCACAGCGTCTTTCGAGTCCGCGCTCAGGTGATGTTCCGGAAGGTGACGACGCACACTTCTCCCGACCCACACCACGCCGATGAGGCATCCGAATAAAAGGGAAGTGGTCAGAAAAGCGTTCATGCGGTTGGAGGGGCTGGATCAAAACTCGTCCGCTCGCGATCCATCGGTGTTTGCTCCGGTTCAGAAATTTTTGGGGTTCGATTCATAAACGATTCATTTGATCCAGCCCTGTTCCTGGAATCGCAGCTTGAGCACACCGGCGATTTCTTTGACGGTCGCCTTGACCCGGCCCTCGATTTTGCTGCTGCCGCTTTCCTCGCCGTACACCTTCATGCCGCTGCTAATGATGAGTCCCGCCGGATTGGCGGTGGCCAGAAACGTGGCCGCGCCCAAAGCCGCCCCCGGCGTTTTGCTTCCACCGGCATCGGCGGTGCCGGATCCGATTTTGCGCAGGCCGGTCGCCGTCACCTGGAATGCTTCCATGGCGGTTTTCATCTCGGACGCCCCGGAGCCGAACCCGATGGCGACGCGTTTCGCTGCGCTGCCCTCGTTGATGGAGATCAAATAGCCGCGGAAAATGAGGTCATTGATCCGGGGTTTGGTTTCCGCCGTCGCCCGCTCGGCGGGCATTCCCATGGCATGAATCTGCGCGACCAGCTCGGCGGCAATTTGAGCGCCCACCTTCCGTCCTTTCGCGATCTGTTCAGCCGTCTGGGGCGTGGTGTCAAAGTCCGGCTGACCGGCCAGCGCGGATTCGGCCGGGATGTCGGCGGGGCTGGCGGCGAAATCATAAACCCAGATTTGATCGGGCCGCGGGATCGGTTCGAAAACGACCTGATTGGTGGTGACGCTGGTTGAGGCGCAGCCGGCAAGTAATCCTCCCAACAACCCCGCCGCGCACAGATTGAATATTGATTTTTTACAGAACAATTTTGTTTTCATAGTTTGTTTCTCCAGTTTCAGTTGTTGTTTCGTTGGTGAATTCGCGGGCCGCCCTCTGGAGGAGAGAGGACAGCTCGCGTGGTTCAAAAGCGAAGCAAACTGTTAAGGTTTGTAATTGGAGTAGCCGGGACCAGTGATGTCGTAAACGTTAAACAGGTTGTCGGGCATGATTCTGGCGGTGCCGGTTTCGGGAATCAGGACAAGATCCTGATCGAGCACCTTGTCGCGGAATTTCCAGCCGGGCGGCAGCGTCAACCGACTGCCCAGCGCGGCCACGGCTTGGTCATAACTCATGGTTGGGTGGAGGCCTTCGTTAAAGCCTTTCATGATCCAGGTGTTGCCATCCGCGTCATCAATCAAGTGAGCGGTCGTGCCCTTGTTGTATCCAAACTTGGTCTTCCGCTGGACCGTGGTGGGGTGATAGGACATCTTGCTCTCGTCCTTCAAATTCATGCCTTTGAGGTTCAGTTCGGCGACCCAGCAGGCCTTCAACCCGCAGAAATCCCGCTCAGCTCCGACCGGAACTTCAATCCAGTCGAGCATCCAGCGTTTGGGTCCATTCAGCTTGGCGCCGAGGACGTGGTATTCCTTCTTAACCGTCTCGGGATTGAACGCCTCTGCGAGCGCCTGGGGAGCGGAATCCTTGTTGGAATCCGTGCGACCGTTCAGGAGAAGCGTGTTATAGACGTTGGCCTCCAAGTTGCCCGTGATCCCATTGCCGCCGACCAGAAAGAACTCGGCATAACGCGAGGCGTTCTGGTTATCGAGGTGCATGATTTTGACGTTTGCGTTGTCCTTGGGCAGGCTCGCGCAGCCGGTCAGCAGTGCCGCGCAGAGCGGCACCAGCAGGAGCGGACTGGCCCGGCCGATTTTTGTTTTGATGGTTTGCATGATCTTCATTTGTTTAGTTTTGTGATTTGGTTTGTTTTTTGTGGCGACGTTTTTGCTTTGCAATTACGGTGCGATTTTGAGTGCCGGTGGTGTCCAACTGCCGTCGAGGATGGTGGGCGCTGTATCCGTCGGCCAATACAGGCGCAGCATCGGGACGAAATTTCCCTTTGGTACCGGCAGCCAGTTGGCTTCCTTGTCCGGGCCGGGCGATTCCGCCTGAAGATACAAATCCACCGAGCCGTCCGGGTTGGTGACAAAGGTGTTTCGCTGGCTCAAGTTGTAACGGTTGATCGGGTTCGGCACGAAGAAGAATTCCGGGTCATACATCGTCAGCGACCAGAAGCCCTTGACCGGCGGCATCTGGCCCCGGTCGAAGTGCATGACGTAATTGTGCGCCGCGCCGTCGTATTTCTTGCCCTGTTCGTCCTTTTCGGAGAACGGATAAACCGCGTCCTGCGGATAGTTCAAACCGGGGCCGATGAGCGTGACCATCGCCCGCTGCACATAATCGGTTCCGTAGCTACCGGCATCGGTGGTCCAGAAGAGCCAGCCGTTGACCGGTTTCTTGGCCTTCATGTCCTCGACCATTTGCAGGAGCGCCAGTTTGGGATCGAGCTTTTTGCCCAGTACCGGCAGTTTGCTGTGGTCGAAATCCTGGCCAGGGACGATTCCGATTTTGGCCATGCGCGCGATGAGTGGTGCATCTTCGGGTTTCGGGGGATTGTTTTTCAGCAACGTGGCTAAGTAACTGAAGTATTCGTCCAGCGGCATCCCGTTGACCTGTTTGCGAACCGCCGTCTTCATGTCGAACTTTTCATCCACGACGCCGGGTGGCGGTGTGTAGGACTTGCCATAGGAACTAAGCGGAACGACCGAGAACTGATCCTGTAGCTCGTGTACGGCTTGGTAATCCTCCGGCGTGCCGGTGCAGTAAACGCGGCCCAGAATCCACACCAGGGCGGTGGGTGACTTAACCTGCGTGACCCCCTCCGGCAGCGTGCCTGACCAACCCGGCCCGGTGACGGCGTATTTCTGGGCCTTGCCGCCCGTGGTGCGCGGGTCGGCGACAAAGAACACCTCGTTGAACCCGCTCAACATCGGCATGATGTAATAGCGGTCGCCCATGTCGGGAATGCTGAACACCCACGGCTCGGCGGACACATCCAGCCAGACCATCGTGTATAACGTGTCCGCATTGGGGGCGGCGGCCGTATGATTGTCCACGGCGGGATAACTCCGCAGCTTGATGAGTTGTCCCATCGGCGCATGGGCGTCGTCGGGCACGCGCACATTGGTCTCCTGCTTGCGCGTCATGTCCATCGTGACCAGCGGGTAGCCATAAAGGTAGGCCTCGCGGACCACCTTGTCTTTTACGCAGCCGGTGAAGAGGGTGATGGCGACAACACAAGCCAGCGCCAAGATGGGAATTGGTTTTAGGTCGGTTTTCACAATTTGATTCTAATTTGCGGATCAGATTATACAGGAGGCAACGGAATAAATAGAGTTTTATTATTCTTAGTTCTCTCCGT
>Ga0182027_10005988_pt1 | contig 18335 bp, 17 predicted proteins | sample 712E1DmetaG_FD_121300 | JGI IMG/M metagenome (GOLD analysis project Ga0182027, IMG submission 121300) | Permafrost microbial communities from Stordalen Mire, Sweden - 712E1D metaG (Illumina Assembly) | ecosystem: Environmental > Terrestrial > Soil > Wetlands > Permafrost | place: Sweden... | reverse complement strand
GTTAGACTTTTTAGACTTGTAAGACTTGTTAGACTTTTTAGACTTGTTAGACTTTTTAGACTTGTGAGACTTGTCGACCTGTTAGACTTTTTAGACTTGTAAGACTTGTTAGACTTGTTAGACCTGTTAGACTTTTTAGACCTGTTAGACCTGTTAGACTTTTTAGACTTCTTAGACTTGTCGACCTGTTAGACTTTTTAGACTTGTAAGACTTTTTAGACTTTTTAGACTTTCTTTTATCTTTTATACGGTTTGGCCTTGCCCGGAGGTGGAGGCGCATCCAGCGGCCCGTAGCGTGACGAGCGCGAGGCCTGATAGAAGAAGGCGCTGATCGCGGAGATCAAGCCTCCCAGCGCAATGATGTAGATCACCGTGAAGATCAGAACCGCGTATATATTGGTCAGGCCCTGAACGAATAATAATATCGGGGTCAGATACCCCCCGGTCCACAAAACCGGCGGTATGGTTGGGGTGCCCATCAATTGATATGGAATGTACGGCTGTATCAGGTCAATGTTAACGGTGAGCTCCGCCAGGGCGAATGAGATCAGGGGAATAACCACCATCAGAATGCAGCCAATACCCCGCCAGAGGGGATTCGGCTGCCGGTTGCGCGGCTTTGGACGGACATAGTTGGTTGCAGAATACTTACCCATAATTACCTCTTAATTATTCACCACGGAGATCACAGAGAGATCACGGAGATCATATCAGTCCACAGAGAAGAACAAAAAAATCTCTTTTTCTGCGTGAACTCAACTTCTCTCTGCCTGCACTGGGCCGCAGGCACACGTGTGCACTCTGTGGTGAAAAAAATCAACCTTTCATTTTGCTGGCGTCTTCTATGGCTTTAACGATCTTATAGTAGCCGGTGCAGCGGCACAAGTTTCCGGTAATGGCCTGCTCGATTTCGTTCTTGGTGGGATGCGGTCTTTCTTCCAGCAGTTTTGCGGCAGACATTAGGAAGCCGGGCGTGCAATATCCGCATTGTACTGCGCCATCCTGGATGAAGGCCTCCTGCACGGGATGCAATTGACCCTGGCTCGACAGACCTTCCACCGTGACGATTTCCGCACCATGCGCGCGCGGCGCAGGCACGAGGCAGGCCATGACCGCTTTGCCATCCAGGAAAACCGTACAGGCGCCGCATTCGCCCTCGGCGCAGCCTTCCTTCGTCCCGGTTAACAGGCTCTCTTCACGCAGCAGGCGCAGTAACGTTTTCTCATGGCCGCTTTTGAAGGTGTATTTCTTCCCGTTGATGGTGGTTTCAATGACTTCCTCCGGCGACCGGTGAGCGACTGCTTTCTGATCGCTGTTCAGCTTGTCTTCCTTCCCCCATAACAAGACCGGGTCGCGTGGGAAGCCGTCCTGTTCGCGTTTATCGCGCAGGGCCTTCAAGCCGCGCGCGGTGATCACGCGCACGATCTCCCGGCGATAAGCGGCGCTGCCGCGCACATCGTCAATCGGGCGGCTGGCCTTCATGGTCAGTTCAGCGGCTTTGGCGATCACCTCGTCGGACAGCTTTTTGCCGCGCAGATATTCTTCCGCTTCGGGCGCGTGGATGATGGTGGGCGCTACGGCTCCGAGCGTGATGGAAGCCGTTTGGACCGTTCCCCATTTCAGGGTCAGGACGAGGGCGACATTCACCAGTGAAATCGCCTGGGCGCGGCGCAAGGCCATTTTGATGAAGGTGCCGCGTGTTTCCCTGCTCATGGCCGGGAAGGAAATATCCACCAGCATCTCATCGGGCTGCATCACGTTGCGGCGGACGCCGGTATAGAAATCCTGCAAGGCCACTTTGCGCTCCCTGCGCTCCCTTCGGTCGCCGCGCATGGAGGCGAGGGTGACCGAGGCGCCCAATGCTGCTAATGGAGTGATGGTGTCGTTGGCCGGCGAGGCGGTGATGAGATTGCCCGCCACCGTGCCGCGGTTGCGGATCTGCGGAGCGCCGACTTCCCAGGCGGCGCGCGCCAATGGGTAGGCGCGTTCGCGGATCAGTTTGGATGCGGCGCAATGGTTGTGCGTGACCAGCGGCCCGAGATGGATCACATCGTCTTCATCCAGCGTGATGGTGTCGAGGTCGGGGATACGGGTCACGTCAATCAGCGTCTCGATCCCCTTGCGGACGCCGCGCTCGAGTTCGAGCATCAAGTCGGTGGCGCCGGCCACGATGCGGGAGTGCTCCCGGTTTTCGGCCAGGATATTGAGAACTTCAGCGGTGGAGGTTGCGTTTATATAGTTATGCCACATACCACTTTTTGTACCACAAAAACAAAAAAAGGCACAGTGCCTTTTTTAGGTTGTCTGTGCCTTTTTGATGTGGTTTTCTCAAAGTCGAGGGGACTTCGCAATTCAGAAAAATCAACCGCAAAGAACACGAGGTAGCACTGCAATCAACCGTGGTGTTCTCCATTCTTCTTAAAAACCGGCCACAGATTTCACGGATTACCACAGATTGGGACTCAGAATCCGTGAAAATCTGTGGCAATCCGCCTGCACTTGGTATACGTACAAGTGTGGCAAAAAAATTCAACCACGGTTAAATGCGGTTCTGCCGAACACGAAGAACGCGAAGTTTAAAAGGTTTTCTTTGCGACCGCCTGCCCTTTGTACTTTGAGGGTCGCGGGCTTGGCGGTTCAAAAGGCTTGCCTGGCATTAATTTGAGGATGCCACAGCTTTTTGGACGGAACTATTTGCCGCTGCCGGTGAAGGCCTCCGTGCGGTGGTTGAAGGTGTCCACTGCCTGGCGGCCGAGCGTGGTGATGTTGCGGATGGCGGCGGGCAGGGCGGCATCGTCGCCTAGGCTGGCTTCCACGTTGTCCAGGCCGTGCCCGATCTGGTCGCCAAGATCGAAGAAGGCCAGGTCGAAGTTGTAAAGCTGTTCGAGTTCCTTCTCGTTGATCTTGACCGCATCGAACAGACCGGAATAGCCGCGCGCCGCCGTGCTGATCTTATCCATGAAGGTGCGGATCTGCGTGACGGCTTTCTCCATCTCGCCGACGGAATCGAGCTTGCCGGCGCCGACCATATCGGTCTGCAAGGCGGATGCGCGTTTGACCAGTTCGTCGAACTTGCGGGCGACGGTATCGCGCACGAGTTTATCCGCGTCGCGCCGGTTCTGCCTTTCGACATAACCGTTAAATCCGGGGATATAGGATGCCAGTTTCTTGAACACATCCATCTGGCCGCTTACGTTTTGATACATGTCAGTCATTTGTGCCTCCTGCGTGGGTATGCAAAGATATACGAATTCCAATTACTTTCGTCGCATGAACTGGTGTCATTATAGCCTGAGTTTCTGGTTATAATCAAGCGAACCATTTATCCTATATGGTTTTCTCGGATTTCACGGTAATTTTTTCAACGCGAAGTACGCTACCATCAAAGAACAAAGGGCAGGCGTACGCCAAGAAAAAAGAAATCGGCTGATTTGGAATTGCCGTGATTAAAAACCTTTTGGACACGGATTACACGGATCATACGGATTTTTAAAAGATTTTTCCGTGTGCTTCCGTGAAATCCGTCCAATCCGTGTACAGAATCACGGCAGCTCCTGGAGAACCAAAAAATCTTTGCGACCTTCGCGAGCTTGGCGGTTCATCTTTTGCGGTTCGTTTTCGGAGTCATTCCACCGCAGGAAAAGGTACTACCACTTTTCTTGTTGAGTGAGTATAAAATTTATGCTCGATCCAAAAATCCATCGAGCAAGGAGACTATCATGACAACCAATATTCAATCCTTACTGGGGGACAAGGCGGAAAACCTGCTTGGTTTTAAATCGCCCAAGATCCCCAAAGAGCGCCTGCATCTGCCAGGCCCTGATTTCGTCGAGCGCATCTTCGCGCAGTCCGACCGCAACAACCGCGTGCTGGGCAGCCTGGCCAGGATGTACGGCGGCGGGCGGCTGGGCGGCACCGGCTATCTTTCCATCCTGCCGGTGGACCAGGGCATCGAACATTCGGGCGGCGCCAGCTTTGCCAAGAACCCCGATTACTTCGATCCCGAGAACATCATCAAGCTGGCCATCGAAGGCGGGTGCAATGCGGTGGCCTCCACGTACGGCGTGCTGGGCATCATGGCGCGCCAATATGCGCACAAGATCCCCTTCATCGTGAAGATCAACCATAACGAACTGCTGACCTATCCCAACAGCTTCGAGCAGATTCTGTTCGGCACGGTCGAGGAAGCCTATGACATGGGCGCCGCGGCAGTGGGCGCCACGATCTATTTCGGCTCGAACGATTCCCATCGCGAGCTGATCGAGATCGCCGAGGCGTTTGCCTACGCACACGAACTGGGCATGGTCACCGTGCTGTGGTGCTACCTGCGGAATCCTGCTTTCAAGAAGGATAAGGATTATCACGTGTCCGCCGATCTGACCGGACAGGCCAACCATCTGGGCGTGACGCTGCAAGCGGACATCATCAAGCAAAAACTGCCCGAGAACAACGGCGGCTTCCTGGCCTTGAACACGGGCGACAGCTCCTACGGTAAGCTGGATAAGCGCATGTACAGCGAGCTTTCCAGCGATCACCCGATTGACCTTTGCCGCTATCAGGTGGCGAACTGCTACATGGGCCGCATCGGATTGATCAACAGCGGCGGCGCTTCCGGCGCGAACGACTTTGGCGAAGCCGCCGCGACGGCGGTCATCAACAAGCGGGCGGGCGGCATGGGACTCATCTCCGGCCGTAAAGCCTTCCAGCGCCCGATGGAGGAAGGCGTCAAGCTTTTGAACACCATCCAGGATGTGTATCTGGATAAGAGCATAACCGTTGCATAGTGCAAACAAAAAGCGCCGTCTCAACGACGGCGCTTTTTTGTTATCTTCATAGTTAAGAGAGTGTTTTGAAATTCGTTTTTAGCCACAGACACCTGCACTCCCCGGCACTTGCGCCCGGGGCAAGTGTGCGCGCACCCCACGTAGTTCGTGGGGCAGGTGTGCAAGTGTGAACACAGATTATTGATAAAAAACGTATCAAAAATGCTCTTACTGCTGAACGAGGTGGATCAGCACAACGTTGTTGCTGCCCTGCGCGTTGATCTTGAAGAATACAAAAGTATTTCCCTTTTTGAAGGCGGGGGTGGTGCCGGGGAAGCGGGTCATCATATCGGTTTGAATAACCCAGCCTGATTTCGGCAACTCCTGCTCGTAATAGTTCACGATATCATTTTCCGAGGCGGCTGTGGTAAATTGGTAGTCGCCCATTTCTTCCCGGCCGCCGATGGCTCCTGGCATGATCGGGATTCCGTTCCATTTCGTGAGGGCGGGAGCCAGGGTGGCTGTGTTCGCCGGTACGGTGGGTGCGGAGGTAGCGGCAGGGGGTGGGGTTTTCGTAAGGGGCACGCTGGTGGCCGGGGTGCTTTGCGCGGCAGGCGGGGTTAGATCGCAATCAAATTTGTCCGCCACAACTCCGTAGGAACTCCCATAGTCAAAACTATAGCTGCCGGTCATTTCATGCGGGGGCACAATGGTTCCATTGATTTTGTAGGTGATATTCATTCCAGCGGAACTAGTGGTCAGAGTAAATTGAATTGCATTTCCATTCAGACTCGATTGGCCGATCCCATCTCCTATGGATATGGATCGGGTCCCAAAATCGAAAATAGACCAGTTTCCAATTTTCTGCTCGGGCGTGATCGTGAAACTCAAAATCACGATATCTTTGTTCCCTTGTATGGACACGGGAATCGAACAATTAAAGCTTCCAGTTGGAAGGGACGAACCGCTTCCGATTAACTGGCTGAAGTATGCGCAACCTGTGATCGCCAAAAGCGTGCATAAGGCCGTGATGATGACCACAATTCTTTTCCTGGTGTTCATGGTTCTCCTGCTCCTGTTACGGGCGCACCCGGCGGCTGCTCAAGCGAGCCGCATAACTTTCTGATGGCCTCGCGCCGACCAACCTCTACAGTTTCAGCTTGATTTGTACTTGCAGGGTTGTGAAGTTAATGAGTCGCGGATGTTATTTGCACGACAAGGTAAGATCATGTTCGATCGTTTCTCCTTGCATTTCGAGCAGGTCACTCTGATATGTGACACCCGTGATCTGAAACGATCCGCCAACAAGTTTCATGTTTGCCGACCATTGCCAGCCCTCTTCTCCGCCGATGCTCCATTTACAATGATAGCTGTCGAGGGCAACATAAGTTGACAACACGTACTCCCCCGGCATGACTCCTGAAAAGCTGAATAGCCCATTGGCGTCTGTCGACACACTTGCTATCGTTGCTTTCGTATTCGTGTCCACCAGATCAACGTTTGTTTGATAGGGTTGATTTATTCCAGCGATAAATATCTTTCCGTTGATGTTCCCTTCCGGTATGGGTGTGGGCGTTGAAGTTGGAGTGGGCGTGGAAGTTGGAATGGGTGTGGGCGTGACCGTTGGAGAGGGGGTCACCGTCGGTGTCGGCGTTACCGTTGGACCAAATAATTGTCCGGGGGCGCAGCTTGATATAGCCAGACTCAAGAGTAGGACAATTGTCATAGTGTTTCGTTGCTTTGTGTTCATTTCTTCTCCTGCGCTATCACGGGCGCACCCGGCGGCTTCTCAAGCGTGCTGCATGACTTTTAATGGATGTTCGTTATCCAGCGATTTGGTTCAGCGGCCTGAGGGTTCGCTCAAGCCGGCGCTGGGCAACCTTAACCCAAAAGAGCATTGAGATATTCAAACCAATCGGAACCGGATTATTTGTAATCAATTGTAAGTGTACCGGTGTCAATGCCATGATCGGCAGTTAGATCGATCACAACTGGAACGCTGTTCTCGCCATACACCAAACCGATTACACGACCAAAAGTCTTGTCATAAGCGACCGCCAGAGAATATTTTCCCGCGGGAACATTGAGGATGGTAAATGCCGTTTCACTACCCGCCTCGAGGGTACCCTCAAAATTAAATTTTAAATCAGGATTCAGTGTACAAACAAATCCTGGAGCGCGCAAATCACCTTGCGTACCGCTCCACCCTTCGGTATCAGACCAGCCTTGGCTGAATACGCCAGAGGAATCAACACTCGCCTCGTTCACGGGGGCTCCCGGTGAATATTCAGATAACAGGCAGGGATGAATGCTAGGAGAGGAGGTTGCATTAAGGAAGCTGAACTTTATCATACCTTGTATTGTTCCGGCGGCCGGTGTAGGCGAAGAATTACCACACCCTGACACGACAAAGCTAAATAATAAAATAAAAACTACTGTGATTCTTTGCTTTGTGTTCATTTTCTCTCCTGCGCTATCACGGGCGCACCCGGCGGCGACTCAAGCGAGCCGAATAACTTTATGGCTGCATTAGCGGTTTTTCTTTTTTGATTCGATTTTCTTGCGTTACGCCTCTTCAAAAGAAACCCATCCAAGTAAGTCTGTTTTAGAGTAGCAGATTCGCATAAGGTTGGAAATGTGTCATTTGTCACAATTGTACATGAAAAGTAATCGTTGGAGAAATGAACATTTAAACGTAAAAGCGCGGGCCAGAAGGCCCGCGCTTTTTATTTCTTCCTCTACAAACTTTAATTACTGACTCGCCTTATGCAAAACGTCCCGAAGGTTGCCGTAATTCAAGCCGGGTCTTTCCCCAAACCTTCGGGACGGTGCGTAATATCAGTTACTGAATATTAAATTCGGCTTCTGCCACTTTATTCCCGCCCATGTCAACCTCGACCCGGTATTGACCGACGGGAAAGCCGCCAGTCGTGCTGTTGGTCTGCGCATACAAACGGTTTGCACCCGATGCCGTTGACCAAACCACATTATTGCTCAGGAAGGGCGTAGCGGGATCCTGTCCGGAAACGTTCAACGCATACCACTTGATGTCAAAACTGGCCCCGTCCGCCACCTGGTTGACATCGGCGGTCATATAAACGGTGTCGGTGGGAGCAAACGTGGCGGCCTTGTTCGCGCCATCCTTATCCGTGGATAAAACCAGGTTGGAAACACCTGCCGGGGCGGACGACCCGCAGGCCGCCAGCATAGACATGGTCAATGCCAAAAGAACCAACAAAGAAACAACCTTTAATTTATTCACGCTTTTCTCTCCATTTTCAAAATGCTCCTCGGTTATCGATCCTATAGAGGAAGAGACTAATTTTATCATATAAGTCATATTTTGTCAGTAGGAATATGTGGCAGATTCGTGGATTTGGCAAAGTCCATGGCGAACCCGTGCTTTGTCATTTTTTAACGCGAAGTGTGCGAAGTTCGCTAAGATTCTTGTTTTTTCTTCGCGTTCTTGGCGAGCGGTTCATCCTCCGATCTTGAGAAAACCATGACTTCGGACGCGGCACATCTGATATCATCTGAGTTTGAAATATAAACCCAAGAATAACAAAAAACACCCCAGACGATGGGAGTGTTTTTTGTTCATTTCTTTGGCCATTTGCTTTATGGCGTTCCAGATAATTCTTTGTATTTTTGAAAGTCTGCGTTTGCTTGAGTTTGTTGTCCAAGTGCTTGATAAGCCTTTCCGCGATTGTTATAAGCCAATGCGTATTGTGGATAAAGCTGAATGGCTTCAGTATAATCAACAATAGCTTGTATAAATTTAGATTGTTCATAGTAAGCGAAACCCCGGTTATTATAAGCTATTGCATCCTGTGGGTTGAGTTGAATAGCTTTAGTTATATATGCAATGGCTAAATCATATTGCCCTTGACGAGAATAAACTACTCCTAAGTTGTTGTAGGCCAGTGATTCTTGCGGATTGAGTTGGATAGCCTCATTGTAGTCAGCAAGAGCCAATTCGTATTCCGATTGGTCGAGATATACATTTCCTCGATCATTAAAGGCAACTGCGAACCGCGGGTTAAGTTGAATGGCTTTTCCAAAATCAGCAGTAGCCTGTGCGTATTGCCCTAGTTGGCGATATATCTTACCGCGGTCGTCGTAAGCCCTTGGGTTGTATGGATTCAAGTCAATAGCCGTGTTGTAGTCGTTTAAGGCTTGTTCATGTTGAGATTGCTCATAATAAATCCAACCGCGATTAATGTACGCCTGTGCATCTTTCGGATCCAGTTCAATGGCTCTAGTGTAATCTGCGAGAGCTTGAAGATTTTCTGATTGTTCAAAATAAACATATCCGCGGTTATCATAGGCTTTAGCGTATGATGGGTTAAGTTTAATGGCCGAATTGAAATCGGCCAGCGCTTGCGCATGCTTCTTTAGCTGGTCATAAGCTATCCCACGGCTGTAGTAGACAAGTTCATTCTGTGAATCTAGCTGGATGGCTTTAGTGTAATCAGAGATCGCTTTGGTATTTTGCCCTTGATCGAGGTATGTATTTCCCCTATTGAAATAATATGCAGCAAGCATTTTCGGGGTTATAAAAACCGTTATCGCGATTATGGCTATTGCTGCGATTAATAGCAAAAGCCAAAGCACTTTTCTGGATGTAAGAAAAGAAAATCCATCTCCTAATGAGGATGCAGATTTCTGTTGCATATAAGCCTCCCATCTTGAGAGCCTGACTGTTTACAAGCTATCAAAAAGCAATTTCTATTATAGCAAATAATCCGTTAAAATCGGCATGACAATGTCGGCGAAATAAAGCAGAGCGTTTCGTCTCTGTAAGCAGGCAATGCCGCCTTCGTCACGGGATCGTGAAACTCTTTTTATCGGTCACCAGGTTGGGAGAGAGCACCTGCAGGCCGATCGTATAGCTTCCGCAGCCCAGTTTATAAGTGTAGGGGTGAATAGTAAATGTGGTCGCTGCAGATATGTTCGTTCGGATGATCGTGCCGATGTGTGATATTGTCCCGGAAATCACCCAGCGGTAATCCACCTCGGTAAAATTGGCCGGGTCGATCGTGATTTCGCCGCTGAACGTGACCGTGGTGGGGGAGGCGCAGGATTTGAATTTGAAACTCACGCCAACCGAGAGATCGGTGATCAAGGTTGGCGGCGCGCTGGTGTATATGATTTCGGGCGTCTCAGTCTGCTCAACGGTGGCGGTTGCCAAATCAATGGGCGTGGCGGTGGTGATGGGTTCCAGCGTGGGAATCTGCGTGGAAAGAATGGGCTCGGTAGAGATGGGGGTGAACGTCGCGATCAACAGGCCGCTCGTGGGCGTGTCGACGGGTGTGGGAGTAGATGCCGGACTGGATTGCAGCAGGGAGCAACCCGAAAGGAGAATTCCAAGCCCCAATAGGCAGATCAGTTTTTTCATAATATGAACCTTTGCAATGTATTACGGAAGAACGTCCCGAAGGTTTTCGCAATTCAACCAGGTTTTATTAAAAACCTTCGGGACGGTTTGTAGCATCAGTTACTGGATTGTAGCATGGGCAGGTGAGTAAAAAGCAACAAGAAGATGAAGAAAGAATGAGTTTTCTGCCTGGAAATAGCGCCTCACCGCTCTTGAACGCCAACGGACTTATAAGATCTGTGCGACTTGTGGGACTTGTGCGACTTGTGGGACTTGTGCGACTTGTGGGACTTGTGAGACTTGTGGGACCTGTGAGACTTGTAAGACCTGTAAGACTTCTAAGACCATTTTCTAAGCAAAATTAAATGGACTATCCTGCGCAAAATCGGGCAGGCATTGCGTCTGGCTTTCCATCTCCTGGACAAAGGCATTCTCAAGCCCAAGATCAAGCGCGTATTCCGTGATCTCGTCGTATTCCGCGGCGGTCAGTGTCCTGTTGATCTCCGGATACTTGCCGGCCTTATGCTGAGGCGAATATTGCGACATGAGGCTGAGGGTTATGTCCGGCGATAAACCGGCCAGAAAACGCAGGCAGCTGCGCGTGTTCTCCAGTCCGCCGGGCAAGACCAAGTGCCGCACCAACAGCCCGCGCCTGGCAATGCCATCATCGTTCACCTTCAAATGACCCACTTGATCCAGCATCTCCCGCAAGACGCCGGGGATGATCTCAGCGTAGTCCAGCACGGCCGAATAGCGCTTGCCAAGTGCGTTATCCATGTATTTGATGTCGGGCAGGTAGATATCCACCAGGCCGCGGATCTGTCGCAGCGCCTCCACTGAATCATAGCCGTTGGTGTTGTATACAACCGGAATGGTCAGACCTTTTTCCCTGGCCGCCAGGATGGCATCCGCCATCTGGAAGATCATGTGCGAGGGCGAGACAAAATTGATATTGTGTGCGCCTGCGGCTTGAAGCCTCAGCATTTCACCGACGAGTTCATCCACATTTAAAGTTCGAGTATGAGTCTGCTGAAATTCCTGGCTGATCTGGTAGTTCTGGCAAAAGACACAGCGCAGGTTACAGCCTGCAAAGAAAATCGTTCCCGAGCCTTTGGTACCCGAAATGGGCGGCTCCTCCCCGAAATGCAAACCGATATGCGAGATCAAAATCTCCGCGCCGACTCTGCAAACCGCGAGCTTGCCTTCAAAACGGTTTATCCCGCAGTTACGCGGGCAGCAGATGCAATTCTTCAGTTGACCGGTAAACGCTTCACTCATAATCACTCTTCTATCTTGTTCCTGTATTCCTATACCAATGGCAGAGTGTCAATTTTATCAAATAAACAACAAAACAGGATGATTGAATTGAGGCTCTCCAGGAGTTGCCGTGATTCTGTACACGGATTGGACGGATCCTTCGGCGGAAGCGCACGGAAAAATCTTTTAAAAATCCGTGTGATCTGTGTCCGTCCGCCTAACGGCACAAGGATGAACCAAAGACGATTACCGCCAGGATGTTTCCTGATGCAAATCACCAGAACGATCAAGGCCGGCAATAATCCCAACATTGCATAGAAGAGGCTCGTAAATCGAAACAGGGAGGGGATCAAGTATATTCTTCTGGATGCCAACCCTATGCCGAGAAACACGCTGGCCAGAAGCGTGACGAGGATGAAGGCGGCAGCCTTTCGCCGCGTCAGCCCGGATTTGGTTGTGCCCTTCATACGATGCACGCTCTCCGCTCTTTACTGAAGTACTTTTCGGATGGCAGGCACCGGAAGATTGGCTTTATCCGCCAACCCAAGCAGTTCTTTGGCAAGCTGTTTCACTTCATCGGGCGCCTGGGATACGTGATAAACCAAACCGACTTCTCCCAATTTTGAATTTGGCAGTGCGCCGCTTGCCTATGTCAGGGATTCGTTCATCGTGCGCATCTGCACTTCAATAATACGTGAATTCGTTGATTGCGTGCATGCCAGAACGACGGCCCCAGCAACATCTTCTGGATCAAGCATGCCCGATGAAGCCACACTTTCCTCAGTTCGACCTTTCCCGACGGCAAACTCAGTCTTGACGCCGCCGGGACAGATGACTCCAACTTTGATTCCTTTCGGGCGCAATTCTTTATCCAATGATTGAGCGAAGCCCACTTGGGCAAACTTCGTGGCGCTATAGACAGCTTCGCCGGCGAATCCGTAAATGCCCGCCATGGATGAAATCATCAATATTGTCCCCGAACCCTGTTTTATCATCACCGGCACAGTATGCCGGGTAAACAGGAAGGTGGAGCGGAAGTTCGTATCCATCATTTCGTCATATTCTGCGGCACTCATATCCACAAGGTCCTTGTAGTTGCCGACGCCCACATTGTTGATAAGAATATCCAAAGTGCCAAATGTTTTTACGGCGGCATTGACACATTTTTTCGCAGTGTCTTCCTGGGTGGCATCGCCAATAATGCTGACGATTTTCCCTCCCGCTTTCTCTACTTTTGCTCCTATTTCTTCCAGCCGCTTTTGTCGACGCGCGGTAAGAATAAGGTTTGCACCTTCCTCCGCTAATGCCAGGGCGCTCGCTCTGCCGATCCCTGAGCTGGCGCCTGTAATCAACGCCACTTTTCCTTCTAATTTTTTACTCATGCGAATCTATTCTCCTGAAATGCTGAATAATTAGTTTCTCGATTTACTTAGATGCTCAAACGACTCCCTTTGGACGATCCGTATAAAATCCTGATTCGTTGTCGTTTTATACGGCTTCAGGTTGGAGTTGGATGAAAAAATTATAGCATATTAGTTTAGCTCAAGCACTTTCCTTATGGCGGGAACCGGCAAACCTGCCTGATCCACCAATGCGCGTAGTTCATTAGCAAGCTGTCTCATTTCATCGGGCGCCTGGGATACATGATAAGCCAAACCGACCTCTCCCAATTTGGACTTCAACAAGGCGCGCATGCCTGCCACTTGCACGAAGCGCGGGATGATCCGCATGAATTCCTCGGTGAACGGGACGATCTTGTGTCCGAGAGCGCGCAGGACTTGATGCGCCTCGCGCCCGCCGTCTACATAAAGCTTCAAGTCTTCCGTGCTGCGAGCCAGGGCGTGCAAATCACATTTGTATTTCATTGCCAGCGTGCCGATGAGAGCCACTCCCACGGCGTGGGTCATTTGGATGTCGATCATATTTCTGGAAATTGTGGCTTTAATGCCCGCACTGTTTAAGGTTTTGACGAGTCGCTCAAGCCTCGGCGTGAGCGTGCCGTCCAATTCTCCGAACGGCGATGGGAGCGGTGTGGATACCATGGCGCGGATGATATCGCCATCCCGCTTCCCGCCTGCCACCACGGTTCCCAGCATGATCCGTCCCTTGTCGATGACCTTGGTGAACTCCTCCGGCCCGGAAAGGTTGTTGCCCATGAAAACGATGTTCGGCGACTTGTTCTGTGCCAGGACCGGCAAAAGATCGGCGATCTGATTCTTGCGAACGATGACGAGTATGAAATCGTACATGTCTTCCGGGTCGAGCCGGTTGATGACTGGAACCTTGGTCACGGTTCGCTTGTGGTTAAAGGGGTCTTCGATAATGATGCCCTCGTTTTGTATTTCCTCATAACGTTTGCCGCGTGCCAATACTTTCGCGTCGAGTCTCGCACTGACCAGCTTTATGATCACCGCCGAGCCGTTCACCCCGGCTCCGATCACGAGCATCCTCACATTTTCAGCGTTCATTTCAGCCTCCAGAATTATGCTAGCTCTTTGCCGCAATAATTCAAGTGACAATCTGCATTGATTTCCTGCGCCAAACTTCCCGCATGGCGAACCTTCCAACTTTCTAACCTTCCAACCTTCCAACCTTCCAACTTTCTAACTTTCAACCTTTCAACCTTTAAACTTTTCCTAACATTCATGATTGACTTGCACCGCGTAATACTCTAAAATCATCCTGTTCGGGCCCCAGAAAAAATTCATATTGATCCAAGGAGAGTGCGCCGTGAAAATTCGATCCATCTCGATCCTTTTGTTAACTTGTGTCTTCCTTTTGTCGGCCTGCGGGTCACCCGCCAGCCAACCCACATTCGATGTCAATGCCATTTACACCGCTGCCGCTCAAACCGCGCAAGCCCAAACGGCCCAGACAGCCGCCGTCCCGCCCACGAAAGCGCCTCAGGCTACCCAGGCGCCTTTGGCGAGCCTCACTGCTGTAATCACCTCTACAGCGGCTCCCAGCACACTTTGTGATTCGGCCCTCTTCGTTACCGATGTCACCATTCCGGATGGCACGCTGTTCGCATACGGTAGTTCCTTCGATAAAGTCTGGAAATTGAAGAATACCGGCACCTGCACATGGAATAGCAGTTACTTCATTCAATATGAAAATGGTCCGCTTCCGCCCGTGACGGCTAAAGTATTCCTGCCAAACAGCGTGGCTCCGCAACAAACTGTGGATGTTCAAGCCAGTTTCACTGTGCAGCTCAATTCCGGTACAAATCGCAGCAATTGGAGCCTGCGCAATGCCAGCGGGACCATCGTTCCGATCTCGAATAGCTATCAGCAAAATAATATGTTTTATGTGGAGATCAACGCCACGAATGGCAGTCAAACGCCCACAGTCACAGGGACTGTCGGCGTTCTTACCCCGCTGATAGATTGCCAGACGATCCGTGATAACGCAGAGATAGCCTTGCCCTTCCACTGGACCATGTTTGATGAACCGTTCACCGATCAATGGACAGGCAAGTCGGGAATGGTTTGCCACGTTGAAGCCGACGGCACGGGCGTGGATTTCGATGCGCTGGGTCTTAATGGCGTGGCGGATGCGCTCGAGGGGAGCCTGGTCGGGTGGACGCCCAATTTCAACCATTATGGCAACGGCGCAACGGGTTTGGTACGCGCCTATCAACGCGGTTCGGAAGTGATGACGCTGAGTGTTTCCTGGTCGCCCTCGGCGGATGCGAATTGTCCCACGAACCAACCCATTTCCAGTTGTGTGCTCACGCCTCAGCAGCGGTTGTACGCGATCATCCTGAGGGGCTGGCAGCAATAAGCAGAGGGAACTTCGTACTTCGTAGTTGCGACTTTAGTCGCTCTCTTTGCGCCAGCCCGCAGGGCTTCTGCGTAGCGTACTGAGCAGGCGGCTACGCGGAGCACCCTGTGGGTTAGCCCCGCGCAACAAATCGCAGAAAACCGCAGTTTGTGCCCACGCTCAGTATAATCTGCGTAATCGGCGAAATCTGTGGATTATTTCCGCGTGCGCTCTGTGGTAAGAAATTATGGCAGGAGTTGCCGTGATTCTGTACACGGATTGGACGGATCCTTCGGCGGAAGCGCATGGAAAAATCTTTTAAAAATCCGTGTAATCCGTATGATCCGTGTAATCCGTGTACAAAAGGTTTTTAATCACGGCAATTCCCAATGAGCCGAAATTATTTTTCCCGTTCCCCAATCGGAAAGGCGTTATACTCGTAACCATGCCTCAATCCGATCAAGGCCTGACTCATGATCGCTATATGCTCATCCCGCGCACGCTGATCTTTTTGCGGCGCGGCGATTCCTATTTGCTGATCAAAGGCGCGCCCGCCAAACGCCTGTGGGCTGGAAAATACAACGGCATCGGCGGGCATATGGAACAAGGCGAGGATATTTTATCTGCGGCGCAGCGCGAGCTGGAGGAAGAAACCGGTCTCCATGCGGAACTGTGGCTGTGCGGCACCGTGATCGTGGATGCGGGCGATGCACACACGGGAATCGGTTTGTATGTGTTCAGTGGGGATCAGGCGGACGGCTTGTTAAAGCCTTCCAACGAAGGAGCCGTTGAATGGATCAGGTATGAAGCAGTGGGGGACTTGCCGGTGGTCGAAGATTTGCCCAGCCTTTTATCCAGGGTTCACAACATGCGGCGCGGCGATCCGCCGTTTTCGGCGCGCTCTTATTACGATGCGGAACAAAAGTTAAAAGTCGAGTTTGGTGATTAGCGTTTCTTGTATTTCATAGCGGGGGCAGGGTGGCGTGCTCATCGTTTCCCAGCGGCAGCGACATGCTGAACTTGCTGCCTTTGCCGGGCTTGCTTTCCACGTTCAATTTGCCGTGATGCTGTTCGATCACCTGCCGCGTGATCGCCAAACCGATGCCGATGCCGCCAAACAGGTTGTCGCCGCTTTTTTCCACGTGATAAAACCGGTTGAAGATGCGCGCTATCTGGTCGGGTGGAATTCCGATCCCATGGTCTTCGACCGATACATTCAGCCGGTCCCTCTGTTTTTCAAAAATAATTTCGACATCTCCGCCGTGCGGGCTGAATTTGACGGCGTTATCCACCAGGGAGGTCAGGGCGCGCTCCAGCGACTTGGGGTCGCCTTGCACCTGCGGCATATTTCGTTCGTTCCTGACCCTCAGGCGAACGCCGTGTTCGGCGGCTTTCTTCTCATATTTCTTGAGTATTCCCTGGGCGATCTCCGCCAGGCTCACCGGCTGAAAACCGGGCAGTACGAGTTCGATCTCCTGCAAAAACAAAATGTCGTTGACGCTCGAAACGATCTGCCCGATGTTGCGCGCGACGGTCTCGAGCGCTTCAGTGAGCTGGCTGCCTTGCAGCGTGCCCTTTTGCAGGATTTGTAAATATCCACTGGCCACCGTCAGCGGGGTGCGCAGTTCGTGGGCCACACTCGTCAAAAAGTCACGGCGCGCCAGGTCCTGTTCGGCCAGTTGCTGGTAGGCTTGGGCCAGTTCACCGGCGCGCATCCGCAAATCCTCGATGGCCATCTCATCGTTCTGGCGCAGCCGGCGGCTGATCTCCTTGACCATCGCCAAGGCAACGCTGCTGGAATGTTTAAGCACGCTGTCGAAGCTATCCTTGTCCAATTCCAAAACCACAATATCGCTTTTTGCGATCACGGTGGCGGCGCGCGGCGCGTTATGGATGAGAGCCATCTCGCCGAAGAAATCCCCCGCACTCAGGGTCTTGAGCAGGCGCACTTCGTTCTGGTTGACGAGTTTGGTCACCTCCACATCGCCTTGCAGGATCATATAGAAGGTGGCTTCGTTGGCATCTTCGCGGCATAATACGGTTCCAGCCGCATAGGTGTTAACCTTGCTGTTGGAGATCAGCTCTTCCACTTCGTTCGGTCGGATTCCGGGGAAGGCACGCGGGATGATCTTGCTGGGAGCGCGGGTCGTGGTCATATTTTCTCTCTTTGCGCTTATTTTAACAAACGCGGCGCCCGTTGGCTATCCGCCATTTGGGCTATGACTTGTAGCCGATCTTTCTCAGAAAATCCTTGCGCCAGGCGATATCTTCGATGCCTTCCACGCCTTTGGGAGAAAAGCCGTCAATCACACCCAGGATGCCGCGCCCTTGTTCGGTCTGCGCCACCAGCACCTCTGTCGGATTCGCCGTGGCGCAGAATATGCGCGCCACCTCCGGCAGGGCTTTGATCGTGTTCAAAACATTGATGGGGTAATAGCCTTCGGCCAGGAAGATGATGAATGAATGTCCCGCGCCGATGGCCGAAGCATTCTTGCGCGCCAGTTCGATCATGGCATCGTCCGTGCCGGTCCAGCGCACCAGGCATTTGCCGGAAGCTTCGCAGAAGGCCAGCCCAAATTTGATGCCCGGCACGGCGCTGACCAGGGCCTCGTGCGCATCCTCGACGGTTTTGATGAAATGCGATTGCCCGAGGATGAAATTCACCGGCTCCGGTTTTTCGATCTTGACGGTTTTAATTTCCATATCATTCTCTCCTTGATGCCTTCCCGAAAACCATGGATCTTTTTTGGCTCATTGGGAATCGCCGTGATTAAAATATTTTGAACACGGATCCTTCGGCGGACGGGCACGGATAAACACGGATTTTTTAATGCTTTTTCCGTGCAATTCCGCGCAATGTCAGACAACTTTCTTCTTCTTCTCCCCTCCCCGCTTGTTGGGGAGGGGTTGGGGAGGGGTCGGCGACGGGGGTGGGGGATCATTCCTCGCCCGAACGATCACTTATCTTAACCACTCTCAGAGCATTCGGGAGTGGTTTTTTGTTGAGGGCGCGTACGCGCCCTCAACAAAAAATTGGAACATGCTCCCGCAGTAGAATGAAGGTACCAGCCAAACATTCTGTCACACAGGAGATGGTCTCATGCTATCGGAAATCGAACGTTTCGTCAATTGGGTGCACAGGCGCAGCCCCGAAGCTCGGACATGGAAAGACTATG
>Ga0182027_10005986_pt1 | contig 18340 bp, 18 predicted proteins | sample 712E1DmetaG_FD_121300 | JGI IMG/M metagenome (GOLD analysis project Ga0182027, IMG submission 121300) | Permafrost microbial communities from Stordalen Mire, Sweden - 712E1D metaG (Illumina Assembly) | ecosystem: Environmental > Terrestrial > Soil > Wetlands > Permafrost | place: Sweden... | reverse complement strand
TCTGCACGCGCTGATCGAGGCGGTCGCCGCCAAATACGCGACCGACCCGCAATATGCATTCCTGGCCGCCACGATTGCCGGCCAGTCGAACGTGGCGCAGGCCATTGCCGCCGCGCGCCAGGAAGGATCGACCAATGCAAAGGCTTAAGGCAGCACTCACGTGTGTTTTGCTGGCGGCATTGATTGTCGTCAGTGTTTCGGTCGCGCTGCTGGTCCGCACTACCACGGCGGTGGTGGCCGCAGTACCGGGCGAGATCCAGGCTACGCGCGCGGCGCTGGTGGCCGAGATAAACGCGACGAGGGCCGACCTGATCAACCAAGTCGAGAAGTCGCGCAAGGACCTCCTGGGGAAAGCTGACGCCCAGTTGAGCACGATTCAATCCGAATCGTTCCGGCAAATCACGGAATTCCGCAGCATGGCAGACCGGCGCCTGGGGGACACGCTGGCGCGCGCGGACACCGCGCTCCGCACGGTCGAGGCGTTGCGCAACGACGTGAAGCCCGCGGTCGATGGCGCTGTGGCACTTGAATCCGACGCGAAGGACTCCTGGGACGATGTGTACTGGGACGTGAAGGCTCTCGTCGGTTCCGCCACTGTCGCCGCGCGCGGTGTGGCTGAAACTTCCGAGGCGGTCGGAAAGGCCGCACCCAAGCTCGCTGAATCGGCGGTGGGCATCGGCAAGAGCACCGATGCCATCGCCGCCGACGTCCACACCGCTACGTCCGACTTTGTAAAGCCCAAAACGTTCTGGCAGCGCATGAAGGCGTGGCTGGAAACGGCTGGCAAAGTCGGCGCGAGATTCCTGTAATCCAATCCCGCCCGGACATCCGGGCGCCAATTCAGAAAGGACAAAACCAAAATGACGCACCTTCGAATCGCTGTAACTATTGCCATGCTTACGCTCCTGGCGGTCTCCGCATTTGCGCAGGCAGGCACGTCTTCCACCACCCCGGCTCCTGGCCCGCTGTACTCTGCCGGCGCCTTCCTGGGGTTCAATCACTACGACACCCCGCAGATGAAGGGTGGCGGATTCTTCGATACCAAAATCGCCGAAAACACCTACAACGAAACCACGCTGAACATGACCAGCAAGCTCGCTACCGTCACGACCGGCGTGAAGCGGTTCTTCTACAGTAGCCCTCACGGCACGGTGGGCCTGTTTGCCACCGCCAAAGCCGGGGTGGCCACTGGCGACGGCTCCGCTACGGCGGTTTTCGGAGGCGGCGGGGGCATCAGGGTGTTCCTCGCGGGAGCAGCTACCAAGTTCCCATTCCTGAAGCTGTTCAGCACCATCCCCAATTCCTACGTGAGCGGCACCGTAGATATCCAGCAGATCAATGGAGCCGGCGTGTCCCCAACATTCGGGTTCGCGATTGGGGCGGACTTCAAATAGTGCGCAGCGCGGAAGGTATGACGATGATATCGGATTTACTGCGCCAAGCCGGCCACGGCATTGTACTGATGATTCTCATTTGGTGCCGGTACCAGCTCATGGCCGATCAGCCGGCGGTTTTGCGCTGCATAGCCGCACAAGAGTAGCACCACTGTTTCCGCACCACGCTTCTGGTTCTTTTCAACTCGACCCGCTCTCTGGCTGGCGTGGCTGCGGGCCAAGGCGCCGCCGGCGCGCAACTGGCGGCGCTCCGGTCCGTCGCTGGAGCTGTATCCGGAAGCTCGCGTCCGGCAGAGTGGTGCGGGTCGAGAGTTGGCGAGCGACCGCAACCGGAACGGGGGCCACTTCCGGCGCGATTTGGGCATGGCGCGCCATGGGGACAGTGGTGGCAGGTTCGGCGATAGTCTCCAGCCGCCCGGCTCTCCTGCGGATGCTGAGTGGGACTGCAACAGGGTCGGCCCCCGTTCGCGCACAGTTTGCCCGTGTGCGCCCCTTGGCAGGTGCCGCGCCCGGAAGTGCGACCCTGTTTGCGCCGCTGGCCCCCGTGCGCGGATTCGCGGACGTCGCAGCCGGTGGATCGCAGTTCGAAGGCGTGCTCGGGGTCGTCATGCGGCACTTGGCCAGGACTCCAGGCATCTGGTTGGTAGTGATCCGGAAGGAAGTCCGGGCGTTAGCCGTCGGCCCCGAGGTTCGTGTTGTCGCCATCCCTTGTGAGAGGCGCGTCCTGGTTCCCACCCTGGAGCAGCGGACGCTTGCGGTGCGAGCGGAGATCAGGAGCATCGCCGCATGACGACCTTCCTCAAAGACCCGATGCCGTTCTGGACTACTCCGTCGATTGGTCGAAGTGACCGGCTGGCGACCAAATCGAGACGAGCATCTGGTTCGTTAGCGATCCTGCACTCCAACCGGCAGACGACTCGAACGCCACAACGCGGGCCACCGTCTGGCTCGCGGGCGGCGTAGCGGGCCAGTCGTATACAGTGACCAACCGCATTACCACTTCTGGTGGCCGCACGGATGAACGCTCATTTGTAATTCAGGTCCAGGACCGCTGATGCTTTTTCGTCCCAACAACAACAACCGAGGTGTCAGGACTGCGCCAAGCTGCCGAGCGCTCCGCGTGTCGTACAGGCCGCTCACCAAATTCAATCGCGAAACACTCTATGAAATGAACAGGTCTGGTCCCATCCAATGTGGAAGCTCGCGCCAGAATACGGTGTCTCGGACGTTGCCCTCGCCAAGACATGCCGGAAGCTGAAGATCCCCTGCCAGGAAGGGGGTACTGGGCGAAACTGGAAGCAGGCAAGCCCGTGAAGGCCCGTCCGGCCGACCATTCGCAACATCGGGACAAAAGCTAAATCGAACGCTTGCCTACAGTCGCACGTCCGACCGCAGATATTCCGGACCGGCGCGGGAGGTGACGGTATGGCACGCCGTTTGGACCCGCGAGCCGACTGCCTGACATTCTGTTTTGACAGCGCCCGCCGAGCGACGCAGATTCGAAATATAATCATCCTTCTCGGCCGGATGCAATGTTCAAGGAGTTAGGGATGCAATTATGGGGCACAACCAGAAGATCGATCAGGACGTTCCCAGAAACGGTGTCGACGATTACAGGAGTCAGTTCCTGATCGAGATGTACCGGCAGATGTGGGCAAACATCAACCGGCACATCTTGGTCGTCTGGCAATCCGTCAGTGTCTTGCTCGGCACCTTCGCAGTGTTCGCACTGGTCGAAAAGCAAATCGTCTCCCTCGATTTTGCTAGCACGCTCGTCGTGATTATTGCTGCTTGGCTGGTAGCCCATGCCATCGATGCCAACTACTGGTTCAACAGGAACTTGGCAATTGTTTCCAACATCGAAAGGCAGTTCTTGAGACCCACTGATCTTTGCCTGATCCACAGCTATTTCGGAGGCCACCGTAAGGCTGGGCCACTGCTCGATCATCTACTCGTACAGGCATCGCTTGGGTTTGCTGTCTGCGGCGGGGTGTTGGTTTACCATTTCAGCCAGCGAGTTGCTCCAGGCCTCGGTTCTCCATGGCGAAACTTGCAAGTTGAAAGAACCCTGCCCTACGTAGCCGTCGTGCTTACGACGCCACTGTTGCTTTGGTGGCATCGAACGCAGACCAAGAAGTACCAGGATTTTCAGAAAGATTCCCCAGGAGCAGTCATCGGAGAGCCTGTGGATTGTGGGGTTCATCAGTTTCACGCGAGTCCGATGCCGGTCCCACTGGTTGACCGCGCGGGCTCTCAACTGTCCGATTCCTCTAATCCAGCACCTAGCGTGTGAACTCAACCGAGAAGCATGTTGTGCTCACGCGACTACCTCTGGCGTCGGCGGATGTATCCTTTGATCTGCTTCGCGAAACGCCGCTGTACGCCAACGGACACAAGTGCATCGACGCTCATGGTGGCGACCTGCTGCAAGGTCGAAACGCCAGCGGCCTCGAGCTTGCGTATAGTTCCGACTCCGAGTGTCGGCTCCTTGCTCGCGCGCAGCGTGTCTCGCACACCACGCATGAGTGGTCCGAGAGGGGAGCAGTATTTCAATCTCTCTAGCAAGTCGTAGGCTTGCCCGCGCATGCGACCGAGCGCGCGCTTCGTAGCGCGAACCTGTTCATCGGTTGCCGAACAGCACTCCCGAAGATGATGGTAGAAAGCGCGAACCTCGAGGAGGGCAGTGTGTCCCGATAGGAGCCAGAGAACCGTATCGCGCCACGATTCCTCAGCTCCGTCCAAGTCAGATAATCCCCAACGGCGTTCGATGTCCTCCAGCGGCACTCCGCGCGAGCGTTCTTCGAGCACCGCAGCGGAGAGCATGGCGACGTAAGCCTGCTTTCTGGCGATGCCGGCTGATGTCTTGCTAAGGCCAAGCGACCCCCAAAGCTCATCGGCTTTGGTCGCTTCGGCCGTTCCCATCACCCAGTCAGCGAAGAGAAGGGATTTGTCCTCGACCGGCTTGGATTCGAGCCAACCGTCAAGTTGACTCGCAAGAGATTCGCTGAAACGTCGCAATTTCGGTGTACGATCGGACATTAGGGAGGCTACAAAGAGATGGTCGAGCATAGACCACCGCCCAATGAGCCTTGCTTGCACGTCGAGTGAGATGAGATCGCGGATCAGCTGTCCAACTCCCGCAATGTACAAGATCGGCAGCATGGCCCGAACACCGGCCCTGCCCAGGACTGTCAGGTGAAAGCGTTCCTGCTCGTTACGGTATGCAATCACGCGAGACGGCTCAGCGAGCCACCTGATTGCCGCATCCACTCGGGACACGAGTGTGCGTCCACCGAGCGTATTGCCAAGTAATAAGGATAGCCCGGCAACGTCGAGACCCTCGTCCGTAGCCCGTCCAAGGCAGGTGGCGACGAGCGTAGCGGCGCTGAGTGCAATGCCATCTCCCGCATACTTCACATCATTTCGGCTTCTCGTGGGTGATTGGTCGAAGGACGATCGCAGGGGAGGAAGGACTTCGTCGCGGAGAGCGAGAGCAAGCTCTTCTCCACTCCACCCATCGGCGGGACGGAGCAAAACCACACCAAGACCCGCACGGTCGCCACGTCCGGCGCGTCCAAGGATCTGCAACAACTCGTGGGCTGCCAACTTTCCAAATCCAAAGAACGTTGTGTCACGTACGAACACATGGGTCGCGGGGAGGTTGACGCCCATGGCTAGCGCCGTGGTTGCGACCACGCATCGAGATCTCCCTGCCAAGAATTCCGCGCGCGTGCGGGCTCGCTCCGCCGCCGACTGCCCAGAGTGGTATCCGGCCACCGAAACTCCAATCTCGGCCGACAATTTGCGGGCCAGTGCCTCTGCGGCGTCCCGGCGGTAAACAAAGACGAGGGCGGCGTTGGCTTGCTCGGCGAGTGCTTCCCGGAGCGCATCGGAAAGAACTTCATCTGGGTTCTCACTGCCTTCAAGCTGCCAAACCTCCTTGGCCAGCGGCGTCCGCACTTTGGATGTAATGAACTGGCACGGACGCAACCACTCACGAAGAAGCTCTGGTTGGCCGATCGTTGCCGAAAGAAGTGCAATGCGCGGCGGAGCCGCCATCGAAAGCATCGACGCGACCAGGAGTTCAAGCGTCGGGCCCCGACGAGGATCTCCAAGGAGATGAGCTTCATCGACTACCAGTGCGCCAATACCCGATATCCAGGCAACATGCGCGGGATTGCGCATTATTGCATCCAGGCGCTCGGGCGTCGCGACGATGATCTCGCCTTCGGCTGGTGGCGCGTCGGAAGGCATCTCGCCCTCCAGCCTGTAGTCACCGGTCGCGATCCGCACCTTTGGAACCCGTGGAAGCACAGAAGGGGGTAACAACCCAAGCCGGTCAGTCAGCTCGTCGGCTTGCTCTTGGGCCAGAGCGCGAAGTGGCTCCACCAGCACCGCCCGGCGCCCCTGAAGTACGGCATCCAAGAGCAACAGATGGCCAATGAGGCTCTTGCCACTATTCGTAGGGGCACACACAACAAGGTGCTGGCGAGATTCCAAGATCCTTGCCTCCAGCAGCGCTTTCTGCTGGATCGGCCTCAGACCCCGTCCACCTGACAGAGCTCGGATCAACGCGGGCCACGGGTTGCCTGGGAGGAGGTGTTCTTCAGGCTCGACAAAACCGACGGTTCCGTCCGAGCGTCCCGCCTCAAGTCGCCTCATCGCTCCTCCAGGAGCCGGCGCAAAGCCGGGTATAGCGCACGCAGTTCATCTGCCTGGAGATCTTCGATTCGCCCGTGGAGCCAACTTCGCCGTTCGGTTGCGGAAATTGGCTCTGCTGATAGGAAGATCGGATCCTCCTCAAGATCCGTATTGGGCGGAAGGCCAAAGTTGGAGACCAGCTGACGGAGCGTCGACGTCTGTGGCACGAAAGACCCGTTCAGCCATCTCGATAGGGTCGTCGGGTCGACGCCGAGATCTCCGGCCAGCGCCTTCTTACCTCCACGGCCAAGTGAGTTGAGCAGATACCGGAGGTTTTCACTGAGAACGTCACAGTCGTCGAGAGCGTAGCCCGCGTGGCGAAGGTGGTCTGCCTCCTCTCCGAGGCCGACGATCTCCGCTAGCATCGCGACTTCGTGCTGCTCGAGGGCGGCATCATCGGTGTCCCCATTCAGGAACGAATTGATGCGGGCCCGAGGAAGTCCGGTCCTCCGTGCGAGCTCGGCCAGCCACCCACTGCGAGGGACGCCCTTTCGCCAGAGGAGGCACCGAACATTCATTGAGATGTGGCAGCTCATTCCTTTTCTCGGCGTAGCGCATATTTCTCACGCCATCTCTCGGCATAATAGCATTTTTGCGCCTAGAACAGTGGACTTTGCTATGCGTACCCGCCATTCTGGGAAGGGACGTAAGATGCTCGCCCCACTCGAATTGAACCCGGCGCAGAAAGAGGTAATGGACCGTGGCTTCCTCACATCCGGATTCAACTGCGTTCTTCAGATGCCCACCGGATCCGGAAAGACCTGGTTGTCCGAACAAGCTATCTTCTCGACTCTGCACAGCGGCAGGCGTGCGATCTATCTGACGCCGCTCCGCGCACTGGCAAACGAGCTTCTGGAACGATGGCGAACCACTTTTTGTGAATTTGAAGTCGGCGTATTCACCGGAGAATACGGTCAACGCCAAGCCTACCGAGTGCCCTTTGGAAGGGCGCGGCTGTTGATCATGACACCCGAGCGTCTGGATGCATGTACGCGCCACTGGCGTAGCCACTGGGCTTGGTTGCCCGAAGTTGACCTGCTTGTGGTTGATGAACTTCATCTACTCGGTGACCGTGGACGCGGAGCTCGCCTGGAGGGTGCGCTCCTACGCGTTCGAAGACTGAACCCATTCCTACAGATCTTGGGTCTCTCGGCAACACTGGGCAACCGTTCCGAACTTGCCGACTGGTTGAATGGGGTGCACTTCGGGAGCGAGTGGCGCCCCATCCCCATCACTTGGCGCTGCGTTCGGTATCAGCGGGCGACAGACAAGCCACGGATCCTGCGCGAGGTTGTCGGCGGCTGTCTATCGTCGGGTGGCCAGAGTCTCGTCTTCGTACAGTCCCGGCGTCGAGCGGAAGCATTGGCGCGCGAGCTCATCGAGTCCGGTGTTGCGGCAGGGCACCATCATGCCGGTCTGGATTCGGATCATCGCCGGCGGATTGAGGGAGAGTATCGGGCAGGGGTTTTAAGGGTGCTTGTTTCCACGGGGACACTAGAGATGGGGCTAAATCTCCCCGCCCGTCAAGTCGTCCTATACGATCTTCAGTCGTTTGACGGAACCGACTTCGTCCCGCTCCCGACAAACACCGTCTGGCAACGCGCCGGGCGGGCGGGGCGGCGCGGCCTCGACACGACAGGTGAGGTCGTCCTGGTTGCGCCCTCGTGGGATAGGACCGCAGATCGTTACGCCCAAGGGCAGTTTGAGCCAATCAACTCAGTGCTGTCCGACGAACAGGCTTTAGCGGAACAGGTTCTTGCTGAGGTTTCGAGCGGTCTTGCGCGGACCCAGGGTCAACTCGATCGTGTTCTGCAAATGTCATTGGCCGCCCACCAGCGCACCCTCCCACCAATTCACAAGACGGTTCGTGAAATGGTTAGCGCAGGAATGCTGGTCGAGTCTAGCGATGACGGGCCGCATGCCGTGCCAACCCTGAAAGCGACTCGATTGGGACGGATCGCTGTGCGTCAAATGCTGGCTCCTTCCACGGTCACATCCATCGCTCGGTGGGTCAGGCCCAGCCCAGATGGAATCACGCCAAGCCTCACCTTCCTTGATCTCCTGCTTGTATGCGCCGCCACGAAGGACTGTGAGCCGCTTGTGCCCGTGGATTTCGAGGAACTGGAGGAACTTAGCGCCTTTCTCGGGAAGGAATACTCCCGGCTGGTCTCTGGGAAACATGATGCCGTCGTGCAGCAGTTTGAAACCCCTGGTCGACGGATGCTGGCCTTCCTAAAGACCGCCCTTATTGTCCGCGCGTGGACCCGAGAAGGAAACGCGGAAAGCGTCGCCGATCGTTTCGGGTGCTATGCATTCGAGGTACGGCGGTTGAGCGAGTGCTTCGACAGGCTTCTCACGGCGACGATTGCGGTGGCGACACCCGACAGAATTGAGGGGGAGGATACCAGCAGTGCTGCCGTGGGCGACTTGTGGGATGAAGATCCGCCGCTCTTGGAACGTCTAAAGGCCCTACGGGCGATGGTGGCTCACGGCCTGGATGAGCTCACCGTGACGCTCACGTACATCCAAGGAATCGGCGCAAAAATCGCTCGGCGCCTTCGAGATGCAGGCGTCACAGACATTGAAGAACTCGCCCTCGTCGAGTCTCCGGACAGCCTTCACATTCGAGGCGTCTCGCACGACCGCTTGGCGCGGTGGATCAGCGAAGCCGGCCAGATGATCCGTAAGCGGTCAGCACTCTGCTTGAAGGAATCGGGTCCAACCCTCAACATACCCGTGCGCAACTGGCCTAGCGACGTTGACCAGTACCGTTTGCGGCGTGCCATGGACCTTCGCGTTCAAGGAAAGGGTGACGGCTTCCTAGTCACCGGGGGGTTGGAGCCCCACCGAGTACGCAAGGAGCCCGACGCCTATCGGTGTGATTGTGCCGACTCAGAGAAGGTGGATAACTGTAAGCACGTATTGGCGGTTCGCCTCAGTCAGCATGATCCCGCTCTGACAGTCTTGGTGGATCGGCTCAAGTCCGCGCCGGTTTCCGGAGGTCTCGACCTCTATCAGCTTTGGTTTCAGGGAGGAAGAAGATGACACAGCCAGGCAAGATCCCGACACTCATTCAGACCGCACACGGCCCAGTCCGACTGCCCGCGTATCTGCCGGTCACTACGTTCGGGGAGAAATACCCGCTGGACGACCTCGTTCGCCCTTACCTGCCCAGAATCGCCCAGGCGGTGATGGTCAGCTTTCACTACGCCAAGCAAATGAAGGAACGTCCAAACCTTCCACTGTTCATCGACTCTGGCGGATTCGCGTCCCTGTTTGAGAACGCAACCGTTCAGAAAGTCGGAGAGCTAGGCGTTCTCCAGACAAATAACGAAGGCGTGCAGGAGACCCTTCATCCTCGCGATGTACTTGAGTTTCAGGAACGCCACGCTGACGTCGCATTCACGCTTGATTTCCCTGTTCCTCCCTCGATGGGAGTGCGCGAGGCGCAGCGGAGGCTGAAGCTGACCATCGCAAACGCTCGTTGGGCTCTCGAAAACCGAAGGAGAAAGGATATGCTCATCTTTGCGTGTGTGCAGGGATGGGACGTCGCGAGCTATCGCCGATGTGCAGAGGCCTACGCTGATCTCCCGGCGGATGGCATCGCCATCGGTGGCCTGGTTCCCCGCGTTTCTGACTTCGCCACGGTGCTGAAGATTGTTAAAGCGGTCCGCGGGACGGCGCCGGACAAACCACTCCACGTATTCGGCCTCGGCAAACCCGGAATTGTCGAGGCACTTTACCGTCACGGCGTGCAGTCTGTGGATTCGAGCTCCTACGTCAAACTGGCGGCAGACGGCCGACTATGGGGGCACCCGAATCTGCACCTCGCAGATGCCTCTCCCCTTGAACGGCTACATTTGGCTCTGTGTAATCTCGCGGTCGCGGCTCAGCGGACCCTGCCTCTCTCGGCATCTCACCTGCTCTTCGGCTCCCAGTGGTGGGATCGGATGCAGCCTGCGACCTCACCAGGAGGCTGACGTGTCAAGCTGATCAGGGACCAGCCACTTTCACTTTCGGCGGCTCTGGCGAGACAGGCTTGCCGCCTGCGTGATGTGCGGAGAAACTCTGGCACCAGGTGCGGCTGTCACAAGCAGCGCAGGTGCTGCGATCAGTCGCATTTGTGTCCCAAGCATTCACAATCTGCTTCCCGTGGAATTCATCGCCCCGACAACATTCAATCTTGTACACCGTCCCGTCGAAAGCTTGCAGCGAGATTATCCGGCTGGCGGATTCATTCTTCACCATCCGCATCGCGCGACGCAAACGGACGTCCCAGGGCACTGCCGTTGTCAGTTTCTTGGATGCCTTCAGATCAGCGCCCTTATCCCCCGCTTTCATCAAGGATTCCTGCTCCTTCTCGGCACTGTCGGCCGCCACCTTGGCGGCTCCACGCCACGGTTTGATGAGCGATGGATCCACAGGTTGGTCAGTACTCAACTTAGTGCCGTTCTTTTGAGTGAACCCGCTGATTTCGCGCTCCAGATCGAACAGGTCCCCTTCCAGTGGCAGCAGCTCGTTGACGTAGATCACGATGCCCGCCGCGACGGGTTTGGATCCGATCTGTTTAGCTCTGAGTTCCGCATAGGTCAAAACTTGCCACTCATACTGATCCCACAGGGATGGGTTCTGGCCTGAGATGCTCTTCAGATTCGGTGGCCGTCGGCTGCCCTTGTAGTCGACGATCAATTCGAACCGCTCCGGCAACGCGCCGAGCCTAGCCTTGACCAGCTCGACAATCTGGTTTCCACCGTGCGTCGCCATCTCCACGTCAGTCACGACGTCGATGACCCCTACCATTTCGTAATGGTCCGCGCGACGGAAGACCTTTGGTGGGGGTAACGGCTTGAGATCGCGGGACCCCGTCAGCCGCACCTCGCTTTGGCTGATCAAAGGGAAGAGGTGTGGACCCAGTTCCAGGAGTGCGACCCGGGCGCGCGCATACCCTAGCAGCTTCAGCCAGGGCTCCCAGGCGGCGACCCCTTGGTTCAGCAGCCGCTCTTCAATGAATGGAATGATGATGTCCGGATCGACCTCCTGCATTGCCTGCAAGTGGCTGAACTTCTTCTCTCTCGCGGCCCTGTACCGCCGGAAGCCCTCGTCCATGCAGCCGTGGATGAAGTGACCGAACCAAAGCTGCACTGGACTTCGAGGTGGCATCTTGCCGAGCCTGGTGTAGCGATACTGCAAACCACAACGCAGGTAGCCGAGGATGTCACCCGTGAGGCTGTAGCTCGGAAGTTCATAGCCCTTTTCCCGGACCTTCAGTGTGATTGTCGGCATCCTTACCTCATCGCTTGACTTACAGATAGGTGACGGGCCAGTTCTGGCCGTGGCGGTTCTCGGATCGATCCCACCCGGCCGCAACATTCCGGACCGATCCATTATCCGGCCGTGAGCCATCTAATCCGAACAGTACCAGCACTTGTTGCGCCCGGGTGAAGGCCACATAGAACATCCGCTCGAGGTCATCGAACGCGCGCCGCTGTGCGTCCCGGTTCGGGGGCGAAAAGCCCGACAACGGACGGATGAGATCCTCAAGCGTGTGGCTCATGCCGCCGCCATCAGGGAATCGCTTGAACGCATGCGCCGGGTGATTGCGCTTGAAGTCCGAGCCGATATCCACCAGGACAAGCGGGAATTCAAGCCCTTTGCTTTGGTGGATGGAAAGAATCGATAGACGGTCGCGCGGAAAGCTGCCGATCATGTCCTCGTCCAATTCCACAGACCCGTTCGCGATCGGCGCCAACCAGTCGCAGAGCAGGTCGCGGATGCTGGCATCTGAAAGGTCAGGCTTTGCAGGGTTGGTCACAACGCGACCTTCGAAACCGCTCAATCCACTCATAGCGTTGAGCTGGCGCGTGAAAACCTCCAAGTAGCACTGGCCCTCTGGATCATCGTGGAACTCGGGCAGATAGTGGACAAGCCCGTACAGCAGCTCCAGCACTGGGACGGAGGTAGGCCAGCGATATCCAGTCGGCGCGCCGCGAGTCTGCCAAGTCTTGACGTAGGCATCTAGCCCAAGAATGGATCGCTGCTTCGCTCGTCCGGCGTTTCGCCAAGTTGGCAGGAGCCTTTGCGCGTCAGTTCCGAGTCGCTTCCTCGTTTTGTCGGTCGCCTGCACTATCCCCCTATCGTCCAAAGATTCAAGTAGGAGGCCGCCCAACTGCTGGACGATCCCGACCTCTCCCAGCGGCGAACCGCGAGGATTGAAGACCTGTGCGCCGCGACCTGCCAGCTCTTGACGGAGCGCAGCGGGAAATCGTTGTTCGGGCGCTGGTGGAGTGCCCCCGGGTCGAGCCGGCGCAGCGCGTTTGAATTCTGCAGGCGAACTCATCAAGATGCACAGATCCCCAAGCGCTCCACCCTTTGTCTGGTCGATTCGTAGCGTGTCTCCGTTCCCCAGCGCATAGCCCTGTGGACTCGTCACCTGCGCGACGAAATCGCCAACCGTGGCAGCCAACGTGGCGAGATTTGGACGGAAGATCCGGCAGTGGGTCAGTTTGAATTTTCCGGGCCTTGACTTCGGCCCCCGGCTTGCCATACTGGGATCATGCCTGAGCGTTCAAAGACTCCCCGCCGGCCGCGCGACCCCAATCAACTGGCCCACCAGATCGTGATGGAATCGACCGGCCAAGCCCCCGCGCAGCGACCGGGCCAACCCACAGAGCTTTACAAAAACCCTCACGCCGTGGCCCTCGGCCGGCTCGGAGGCCAAAAGGGCGGGCCGGCCCGAGCTGCTAAACTCAGCCCACGGAAGCTCTCTGAGATCGCGGCGAAGGCTGCGCGAGCACGATGGGGCAAGAAGGCGTAAGCGGAAATGGAACTAGGAGTTCCAGTCGGCCCGTGGGGGATGCTCCTTATCGGCGTGTTTCTGGGCTTCTTCGTCGGCTGGATCTGTGCGCAATCAAGTCGCGACAAACAGGAGCGTGATTATCCCAACCAGCCGTCGGAAGACTCTGGGGGACTCGAAACATTGGAGCGACTTGACGCAGAAGATGAAGAGGCGGCGTGGGCAGCACAGAAGCGTTCCGCAAGAAAGAAAGGGCCGCTCAACCCAAAGGGCTAGAGAGCGGGCCGTAGGGAATATCAAGTCGGCTCCAGGAAAAGGCGGCCGTTGGAAGTCAGCACTCGCAGCACCGCCTTCACGGGTTCCAGCGGGGGCAACTTGGGGAGGTTCTGGTAATTCAGGTCCGGGTTGTACTCCACCAGTTTGTTGGCCAGGGCTTTCGGCGGCATTGCCTGGACCGTTTCCATGAGGCTCTCCAGGTCGAAGAAATCCCCCACTTGGGAGTACTTGACCAGTTCCCAGGCCGCCCCCTCGAACTCCTCCGACGCCCGAGCCAGGCACGTTTCCAACTGGAGTTTGAGCAGTTCCGGGCTGAGATGATTCAGCGCCCTCTTGGTTTTCGGTCGCAGTGTTTGATCGCGATTCAACATTCCTGAGATGATTATACGTTGGAGATCGAATCGTGATCCACTGACGGCCCACTTTTCTCTTGACTTCTATGCTTGAGCGGTCCAGAATAGAATTATGAACCGGCTCACCCCTGAAAAACGCGCCCAGGTGGTTGCTGCCCTGGTCGAAGGCAACTCGATCCGCGCAACGGTACGCATGACGGGCGTTGCCAAAAACACGATTTCCAAACTCCTGCTTGAACTCGGCGCCGTCTGCTCTGAGTACCTCAACAGGGTGCTCGTCAACCTATCCTCGAAGCGGATTCAGTGCGATGAGATCTGGTCGTTTTGCTACGCCAAACAGAAGAACGTGACACCCAAGATCGCCGAGGCCCGGATCGCGGGCGACGTCTGGACGTGGGTTGCCATCGATGCCGAGTCGAAGTTGGTCTGCTCCTGGCTGGTCGGTAGGCGCGATCCCGGCTGTGCCACGGAGTTTATGCAGGATCTCGCCGGCCGCTTGAGGAACCGTGTGCAACTGACTACGGACGGACTGAAGTGCTACCTCACCGCGGTTGCCGATGGTTTCGGATCGGACATCGATTACGCGATGCTGGTCAAGGTCTACGGGAACGATGCTGCCGAGGGCGAAAAGAGGTACAGCCCGGCCATCTGTTGTGGATGCCAGAAGAAGAAGAAAATAGGCCGTCCCGATCCGGAGCACATCAGCACCAGTTACGTCGAGCGCCAGAACCTCACGATGCGAATGCAGATGCGCCGGTTCACCCGGCTAACCAACGGCTTCTCCAAGAAGATTGAGAACCACATCGCGGCGCTGGCGCTTCACTACATGCACTACAACTTTGTGCGGATTCACCAGACGTTGCGGGTCACGCCTGCGATGGCCGCTGGAATCACCGGGCGGCTGTGGTCCATCCAGGATATCGTGTCGCTGCTAGACGCGAATGACGCCAAGGTCGCTGCCTAGGGAAGCTACGGCTATTCCAGGCTCCACGGTTTTGAGGACGTGGTGATTCCCCTCAATCTGCCCACGGAACTCTGAAGAGACTTGAAATACCTCGTTAGGGCCTCCAGGGCTTTCTTGTCGTTCTTGAAGGGGTATCCGACGGCGTACTGCAATCCGAGAAATTGCAGGTTCAGGAAAGAATTGAAGTGGTACTCCAATATCTGGAGGACTCCGGCATCAATGGGGGTGGCTTTGCCGCCTTCCAGGGAGACTATATCCGTGCCCATACCGCAGTGCTTCACCGATTCCTTCGCGATGAAGATGGCATACGCGGCGAGCCGCTGCGCTATGACGACATCGACCTTGTTCAGATCAATCACGTTGGGATCAAGAAACTTCTTGAGTGTTCCCTCTGCGTATTCGGCCCCAAACCCGACCACGCCGTATTGATCGCACTCTCGGAGAACCTCGTTGGTACTCGCCCACAGCCGGCGCTCTCCGTTCCGCTCGATTCCGATGACAACATCGCAGTATGGCGGGGGCGAGAGTGCGACGGCCGGGAAGATGTGCAACTGAAAAAATGTTGCCAAGCAGTCCTTGAAGGGCACCTCCAATTCTTTGGCGGTCAGAGTGGAGTTTGCCAGAAAGACGGACTTCAACTCCTGGCTCAGGCTTTGAAGATACCCGCTGGTGCCAGATCCTGTTACGGCAATAGCGCCGCGCCCGTCAGCCGCCAGAACCTTTGTCCCGCTCGTCTTCAGGTAGCTCCAGCCTTGCTCGGTATCCGCACCGACAACCACGGCGTCCTTCGTAAGAATACCCAACGCAATCGTCATACTCACGCTCCTTGGATTCCTCCAAGGATACACCTGCTTGACCGGTCGTGGATATCCGTATTCGGCTCGTGGGTAGCCGCGGGCTGGACGGGGCGAATCGGCGTGGGGATTGCTCACAATAGACAGCATGAACCTCGCGCGGCGGCGCGAAGCATTTGCGATCAAGAATATCGGTCAACTTCAAAAGTCAAGGGTGGGGGAGGGTCAAACTGACCCACTACCGAAGATCCCGAGGATGGGCAGACCAGGCACCTTGCCTGGACTGACTATACGGGGTTTGCCGGCGACCCGCTCCGATTGGAAGTCCACGTCTCGCCTGATAAACAGGTCCGAGAAATCAATGATCGGGTCGGTGCTTCGATAGTTGATCGCGAGGAACACCGGCTTAGCCGTTCGCTTCAGAGCTGTCTTCAGCCGCGTTGAGAACTCTCTGAAGAGCTCCACGGCGGCACCGCGAAAACGGTACAAGCTCTGATCGTCGTCGCCAACAACCGTCAGTCCAGCGCCAGTGCGCCGCGCCACCTCAAAATAGATCTGCTCCTGAAGCAGGTTAGTGTCCTGATATTCATCCACCAGGACTTGCTGGAAACGCTTGGCCCACGAGTCCAGCTTGCCCGCCTGCAGATCGCGAAGCACCTGACGCTCCAGCATGCCAAAGTCGAGCCAATGATTCGTGGTGAGTTCCTTCTCGTAGTCGCTCAACGCGGCAACCAGAATCGGCTTGACGGTCGCGGGTAGGGCACCCTTCGCAGAGAGTGAATTCACATTGGTTAGGTCCTGCTGGAGGCGATCCCAAATCGAGCTGAGGACTCTGCGCTTCTCTCCTAAATTCCATCCCCATCCGCTGCTACCAGCGATCTGCATCAACCAAGCGTCGAGCGTAGCATCCTGGTAGCGACCGCCTCCGAAGAGCCCGCTCCGCAACATAACAGAGTTGGAGAGGAACTCGTCCACGACAACAGGAGGCTGTTCAGCTGGCGCCCGGTTCTGAGAAAGCACCTCCCGGCAAATGCTGTCCAGTGTTCCGGTCGTGACCTGATTAACGTCGACCGACTGTAACCACTCCCTATCCGCGCCACCTATGGTTTTGTCTGCGAGGAGCTGGTCCCTGAGCACAAACCCCCATCCCAAGATCCGGGATCGCAACTCCGCCGCGGCCTTGACGGTGAATGTTGTGGCCAGCACGGCGTTCGGAGGGACTTTGCCGCATAGGACTTTGAAGAGGATTCGCAAAGTAAGGACTGTCGTCTTGCCCGACCCCGGGCCGGCAACGAGGAAGAGGGCATCGCCAGCGTGGAGGATCGCGTCGCGCTGATCCGGATTGGGCCTTGGCCGCTTCGGGAATGCCCGGTCGTAGGCTGGCAGAAAATGCTTTTCGTAATCGAGGGGCATGGCTAGACTATGGCTTTGACAACACGGTCCATTTCATCCGAGAAATAGATCTCGTCCCATCCGGCTCTCGCGAGGGCCTGAAGATCTTCGTCCTTCCATGTACCATCGAGGACGAGAATCAGCTTCTCGATCCCTGGACGTCGAACGAACTGCGAGCCATTCCAGTGGTATCGAAGCCCGACCGCGCGACCACAGAGTTCCTTCTTCTTGTCGTTTGTATGAGAGTCATGGGCCGACTGCCAATTTATCAGTGTCCTTTTAGCCTTGCCCACGACCATGCGGCCGGCCTGACCTCCGATGCCAGCCGCTTCCCGGAAGCAGACATCGATCCGGGTCTCTTCGAAATCCTCAATGGCCGAGTGCAGGAGAACTCCCAGCGGATCGAACATTCTGTACGGAATGACTTTTTGTTCCAGGACGTGCTCCGCATTGGTAGCAGTAATGTCACCTAAGATGGCGCCAGCCTTCGCCACCGAGATTTTCGACAAGCGGTCGCTCAAAGCTGTCGCGATCTGCAGCAGCTCTTCCGATGTGAATACTTCATTACCGCGGCGATGTATCCAATCTGGAAGCACAAGTCGAAAGCGTCTCGGCTCCCCGCCGCCTGCGAGGCGTCCTCCAAAACGGTCCATTACCTCACTGGCAAGTTGGGCATATCCGTAGCCGTTGGCCGATCCCGTCGAGACACGAATCAACTGCATGACAATCTCAAACAGCCAAACTGTCGGCGGCGGCCACTGGTGGATGTCCGGCGAACAAGACAATAGACAATCTGGGCGTTCATGAAGCTCCACTAGCTTGTCTCGTAACCACCGCGGACGGCATAGGTCGGAATAGTGCGCACGCACGTAGTCGGCGAGGTACGGCATTAATGGTCGATTGCGAAGTGTGTAATACCACTCCTCCATCCGAGGCTGCATGCTCTTGCGGGCCAGTGCTACCGATTCCGCCCGTCCTAAGGTTTGGACAGCAGATTGGATTTCAGGGTCGATACCCCATGCCTCTCTCGTGCTCTTTTGGGCGAGGCCGAGTTCGAATGCATATGACGGAACCCGATCCTTCGGAACACGCAGCCCATCGTGGATTTTGGCACCCAGGTCCAGATCCTCAAAGACGAGCAGCTTGGCGAGGCCCCGACGCACGTGTGTCACCCGACTGCCTGGGGCCAGCGGGATAGGCCGGCGCCTGTGGAGATTCCACAACCCTGTCATCTGCGGTCGCGGCGCGGCGGAGAAGCAATCGCTAAGCAACCTTTTCATGGGATTCAAGACTGATCGGGGGTTCCGGTTGCGAATCTCGTCCGGAAACGCCGCAGCTTCGAGCCCCTTAGTGTCAGTCAGTTCATCCGCCAGGACATCAAGCTCAGCATGCCACCTTTCACCCCGGGACCATCGGAACTCGTCGAATGCCCATGCCTGGATCGGCTCCAGGTCCTCTTTTATGGCCCCAAACGTGAGATTGAAAACACTGGGAACTCTGGGAAGGCAGGTTTTCGTTTCGACGAGCTCCCCGAGGTTCCGCCACATTTTCTGGCGCTTCCGGCTATTTAGTGGATTCCGGGGCCATGTCGAGGCCGCCACAGTGGAAGTAGATCGCGTGCACGAAGTTCTGCCTGTTCCGGAAGCCCCGCGCCGTGTACTTCACCCATTGGA
>Ga0182027_10005985_pt1 | contig 18344 bp, 19 predicted proteins | sample 712E1DmetaG_FD_121300 | JGI IMG/M metagenome (GOLD analysis project Ga0182027, IMG submission 121300) | Permafrost microbial communities from Stordalen Mire, Sweden - 712E1D metaG (Illumina Assembly) | ecosystem: Environmental > Terrestrial > Soil > Wetlands > Permafrost | place: Sweden... | reverse complement strand
CTAACCAAAGACTTTCTGAACAATCCGCAGTCCTTTTTGAGGCACTTGTAAAATGAATGCTCTTTCTTCCATTCGGGTTCTAGGCATTGAGACCTCCTGTGACGAAACCGCTGCAGCGGTCATAGAAAATGGGCGCGCCTTGCTTGGCTCAACGGTCGCCACGCAAATGGAAATTCATGCCCGTTATGGCGGCGTCTTCCCGGAGGTGGCTTCGCGCCAGCATGTGCTTGCGATTGTGCCTGTGGTCGAAGATGCCTTATCGAAGGCGCATCTCGCGCTTAACGATATTGACGCGGTGGCAGTTACGCGCGGGCCTGGTTTGGCCGGTTCGCTCATTGTGGGTGTGAACGCCGCCAAAGGCCTGGCGCTTGGAGCGGGTCTGCCCCTGATCGGGGTCAATCATTTGGAGGGACATCTTTATTCGGCCTGGGTTTACAACTCCGGGGATACTCCTCCCGAAGAACCGCAATTTCCCTTGATGGTCTTGCTGGTATCGGGTGGACATAGTGAACTTAACTTGATGACGGATCACTTGGAATATAAGCGTCTCGGTTCAACGCTCGACGATGCGGCCGGCGAGGCCTTCGATAAAGTTGCACGTCTGTTGGGACTCGGGTATCCCGGCGGCCCGCTCATTCAGCGCACCGCCGAGGAAGGTGACCCGACGCGTTTTCACTTTCCCCGCGCCTGGCTGGAGGGAACCTGGGATTTTTCGTTTAGCGGGATCAAGACCGCGGTCTTGAAGGAAGCGAAGGGCTATGAATCCAGGGGCAGAAGTATGCCTGTGGCCGATATGGCCGCCTCCTTTCAGGCTGCCGTCGTGGATGTGCTCTTCAATAAGACAATCCGCGCCGCCCGTGAGTTTGGTGTGAAGGAGATTCTGGTTGCAGGCGGCGTTTCGGCCAATCGCGCCTTGCGCGAAGCGTTCCGAGGTCAAACTGAGTATAAAGTTCATATTCCGCCGCTTTCGCTTTGCACCGATAACGCGGCCATGATTGCCGCGGCGGGTTATTATCGTTTTACAGCCGGCCATGTTTCAAACATGGATATGGATGTCCAGCCCACTTGGCCGCTTTCTTAAAAAACTCACACCGCGCTGGGTCGGCCCTGACCCGTACGCGGTGTGAAGAGGAGAATGCAACCCCTATTATACTTGGCGACCTGAAACCAGCCTGAACAAAACTTAAGAATAAAATAAGAGATTTATAGTCCTGTTATCGCAAGGATTTCACGGAAACTAATAGGACCCTCACGGATCACGATTGGCTGCGTGCCTGTGCAATCCACTACAGTGGATGGCACGCCTCCCGGTGTCTTGCCTCCATCCAGGATCAACGCGATGCGGCCGTTCAATTGCATAAAGACTTCTTCCGCAGTGGATGGGCTTGGCTGGCCGGAGATGTTTGCCGAGGTTACTGCCATGGGACCTGCTGCGCGCAACACCCTGCGCGCAACCATATGATCGGGCACGCGTACACCGACCGTGTTCGTCGCTGAAACCGAATCCGGCAAATCGGAACGCTTCGGCAGGATGATCGTCAGGGGGCCGGGCCAGAAACGTTCCGCCAATTTCCTTGCCATGGCTGGCACTTCCGATGTAGTTTTAGTGATATCCTCGCCATCCCCGATCAAAACGGGAATTGCTTTTTCGATGGCACGACCTTTGGCCGTATAGATCGCTTCCACAGCTTTGCCGTCGAACGCCCGCGCACCCACTCCATAAACGGTATCAGTGGGGAATGCCACCAAGCCGCCTGCCTGTAAAACATCCAGCGCCCGCTGAATGGCATGGGGCGAGTCGGCCGCGATAATCTCTGTTTTCATAGAGTTATTCCTCTTTTAGGCATACTCCCGTATCTTCTCAATAATTCGGGGTGACTGCCCACCGACCGTTAAAATAGCCGCCAAGCATGGCGAAAAACATTTGGTTTGCCGTTTTTTCGGCAAATGTGGGGGGGTGCCATTTTCAGGCTACCCCCATTTATTGAGATGATACATACTCCCCTTCCTTCTTAGGGAAGGGTCGCGTAGCACTTCCGTCGGCAGGTGTTTTTAGGTGTTCTTCCTATGCCAGGAAGTCGGGGGTTAGGTCTGGGTTAGGTCTCATTGAAGCGAAGAATTCTACGATCACAAGCCGGTTTTCAAAATACCTACCCTTATGAGAGTTATTCCTGGGGCAATTGGATTTCCAATAAACGATCCCGCCTTGCCAGGTCTTGATAAAGATGGATTTCTGCTTCTTCGAACGCATCGTAGGCCAGGGATAGCGCGGTTGTTCCGCGCGTGGCTTCGATCTCAAGCAGCATGCGTCCGCCAGGCGCGAGACGATCGGGCGCAAGGGCAAGCAATCTTCGAAATAAATCGAGGCCGTCATCGCCGCCATTTAGAGCCAGTGTCGGCTCGCGTCCATAGATGGGAAGGATATGCAATTTTCCGGTTGGAATATAGGGCAGGTTGGCGCACATCAAATCGAATTCCCGCACTCCTTGCCCATTTCCCGGCGGGGAAGATGGATTGGGGAGAGGCAGAATATCGCATTCGATAAATTCAATTTGTCCTTCCACATGATGTTTGCGCGCGTTACGCCGCGCAACTTCCAGCGCCGCGCCGGATACGTCAGTGGCGAGGATATGTGCAGAAGGAACATGCGTTGCAATGGAAACGGCAATGCAGCCGGAGCCGGTTCCGATATCCGCAATGGCGCGGCGTTTACTGGAAGCTTGAAGCCAGGGAATTGCACGTTCGACGAGCAATTCGGTTTCAGGACGCGGGATCAATACATCGGGTGTGAGGTCAAAGTCGAGGCCGAAGAATTCCCAATGGCCTAACACATACGGCAGGGGTTCTCCGCCCTCCAGCCGTTGGATGGTTTTCTCTAAAGCAGAAAGCGTTTGCGGGTCGAACGGCGTATCGTCGTGAGCCAGTAACCAGGTGCGCTCTTTATCCAAAACGTGCGCGGCCAAAACTTCTGCGTCGAGCTGGGGCGTGTCGCTGAGCGGCGAAAGACGCGTGGCGGTTGCGTCTAGGATCTCGCGTAGATTTGTGGACCGTAATTTATTCTTCATGATCATCCACGCCCGAGGAGGCGAGACGATCCGCTTCGTCGCGGGTGGACAACTCATCGATGAATTCGTCAATGGCGCCGTCCATCACGACGGGCAGGTTGTAATTCGATAAGCCGATGCGATGATCGGTCACGCGGTTTTGCGGATAATTATAAGTTCGGATTTTTTCGGAGCGTTCGCCTGTGCCGATTTGTGAACGGCGTGTGTCTTCCAATTCCGAGCGGCGTTTTTCTTCCTCGATTTCATACAGGCGCGCTCGTAAAATGCTCATGGCCCGCAGTTTGTTTTGCAATTGTGAGCGTTCATCCTGGCAGGTCACCACCATGCCGGTGGGTTTGTGGTAAAGCCGGACTGCAGTTGAGTTCTTCTGCACGTTTTGCCCGCCCGCGCCCGATGAGCGATAGACTTCGATCTCGATGTCGCTATCGGGAATCTCCACTTCCACATCGTCCACTTCCGCCAGCACCACGACGGTGGCGGTGGAGGTGTGGATGCGTCCCTGCGCTTCGGTAGCGGGCACGCGCTGAACGCGGTGGACGCCGGATTCGTATTTCAACTTCGAATAGGCGCCCCTGCCCTTGATTTCAAAGATCACTTCCTTGTACCCGCCGATGCCGATGGAATTCTCCGACATGACCTCGCTTTTCCAGCGTTTGCCTTCGGCGTAACGTGTATACATGCGGAACAGATCCGCTGCAAACAAGGCCGCCTCGTCACCGCCAGCCCCGGCGCGGACTTCAACGATCACACTCTTTTCATCGCGCGCATCTTTGGGGACAAGCAGGCCCCTGATCTCCTTTTCGAGCGTTTCGATCTTCGGCGTTAAATCGGTTAATTCGTTTTCCGCCAGGGTCTTAAGCTCCGCATCGGTCTCTGATGTCAGGATGTTCCTGGCTTCCTCGAGGCTTTTCATGGCCTGGCGATATTCGCGCGCCTTCCCGACGATGGGTTCGAGGTCCACGCGCTCCTTGTTGATCTCTGCCGCGTGTTGATAGTTCGCTCCCACTTCGAGCAATTCCTTCCCCAGGTCATCGTATCGTTGTTCAATTCCTGAAAGCTTATCGAGCATGGTTTCTCTTTCCGCCACGAAGGACGCAACCCTCACCGAACAAGGTCAAGCGGGCACGAAGATTTAATAACTGATGTTACGCACCTTCCCGAAGGTTTGAGCAAAACCCGGCTTGAATTACAGAAACCTTCGGGACGTTTTGCGTAAGGTGTGTTAATAAGGAATCCTTTGTGTACTTCGCGAAGCACGCAAGGCGTTGGCGTCCTTAGTGTTCAGACGTTTTTTAGCGCCGCATGGAGCCGATGGCGCCACCGGCTCCCGCGAGAAATACTTTGTTCATTGTGCGTTTAAAAATGGAAGAGCGATAGGACGAATGAGAGAACGATGATCAGCGTCACCACTACAAAGACGATCTGACTGGCGCTCGGACGATATGCTTTTTTTGATTGTGACTTTCCTCTTGCCATTTTCTATAACAAACCTTTCTGATGTTTCTGGAAGGCCGTATTCATGACCTTCTCCAATTCTTCAATTGTAACCGGTTTTGTAACATATCCGTCCGCGCCCAGAGCCAAGGCTTTATCAACGGTCACATCCGCGGCTTCGGTCGAAAGCATGATGACAGGCATATCCTTCCATTCCTTGCGGCGTCTCACAAATTCCAGCATGTCGAGGCCAGTGACCTCCGGCATGTTGATGTCGAGGATCATCAAGTCGGGTTGTTTGCCAGATAGCAGGGCTTGCGCCGCCGGACGCGCCCCCAGGAACGTCATCGAGTTGCAGTTGAGCAATTTCAGCATCAACTGTACTGCGTACGCCATCTCTTCATCGTCTTCAACGATCCAAATGTTTTTCATGATCTGCCGTCTATTAAGTCTAATAAGTCGAACAAGTCTCAAAAGTCCAACAAGTCACTCTGGTCGACTTGTCAGACCTGTTCGACCTGTCAGACTTGTTCGACTTGTCAGACCTGTTCGACCTGTCAGACTTGTCAGACCTGTTAGACCTGTCAGACCTGTTCGACTTGTCAGACCTGTCAGACCTGTTAGACCTGTTGGACTTGTCAGACCTGTTAGACCTGTTGGACTTGTCAGACCTTTTTGACTTATTCCAAATGCGCCTTGATCGATTCTGCGGCGGCGCGTGTCATTCCTTGCACAGCGATCAGTTCTTCCACGGCAGCCTCTCTAATCTTATCCACGGAACCGAAATGTTTCAAGAGGGATTTCCGGCGCGTCGGCCCGATACCGGGGATGGCATCCAGTTGCGAAGCCATTCCAAGCTTGGTGCGCTTCTTGCGGTGTGCAGTGATGCCGTAGCGATGCGCTTCATCACGGATCCTTTGAAGCAAATATAAGCCTTGCGAGTGACGCGGCAGCATCAACGGATCGGATTTATTGGGAAAGAATATTTCCTCCCGTTGTTTTGCGAGGCCGATCACAGGCACTTTCCCGAAAAGACCAAACTTTTCCAGCACATTAATGGCGCGTCCAAGCTGGCCTTTGCCGCCGTCAATGATGATCAGGTCGGGCAGGAACGAAAACGATGCATCCGGTTTCGACCCGGGTTGGTTTGCCATCTCTTGCGCGCCCTGCCATCTGCGGAAGCGCCGCGTTAACATTTCTTCCATGGAAGCAAAATCATCCGGCGCACCGGCCACGCTTTCGATGTTGAACTTGCGGTACAGGTTTTTACTGGGCACGCCTTGCTGGAAGACCACCATCGCCCCGATGATGGCTGTGCCTTGTGTATTCGACACATCGTAGCATTCCACGCGATTGGGCGGCGCAGGCAGTTGCAATGCGGATTGCAATTCGGCCAAGGCCTGTTCCTGTTTATGGGTATCCGCCTGCCATTGCGCCCTCAACGCCGATAAAGTTTCGGCTGCATTCTCGGCGGCCATCTGTACCAGTTCATGCGGCTGTCCTTCCTTTGGCACGAAGAATTCGACTTTCTCGCCGGATCGTTTGGAACGCAGCCACTGGCCGATGATTTTTGCCTCTTCGATCTCCTCCGGCAGCATCACCTGCTGCGGAATGGTCGCGGCTTCGGTATAAAACTGTTTCACGAACTCGGTGATGACTTCGTTATCGGTGGTGTCTTCCGTGCCTTCCAAAATGAAATACTCGCGCCCGATCAATTTGCCGCCGCGAATGAAAAAGATTTGCACGCAAGCTTCGCCGTCCGAACGCGCCATCGCCACCACATCCGAGTCAAGGTAATCGGAAGCGAAGACGACCTTTTGCCGTTCGATGACCGATTGGATGGCCTTGAGCTGGTCGCGCAGCGCTGCAGCCCTTTCAAAACGCATCTGCTCTGAAGCCTTTTGCATTTCACTTTCCATGCGAGTTACAATTTCTTCACTGTGCCCGGCCAGGAATGCCATCAAGTCCGAAATCATCTGGCGGTATTGAGTCTGGGTCGCTGCGCCGATGCAGGGCGCAGTGCACAGCTTGATATCATAATAAAGACACGCCCGTTTATCCTGGCCGGTAATGATCCGGTCACACGTCAAATAAGGGAAGATGCGGCGCAGCACGTCCAGGGTTTGATAGACTGCCCAGGCCGAGGTATACGGGCCGAAATAGCGCGAGCCGTCTTCCGTCATCTGCCGCGTCACGGTGACTTTCGGGAAGGGGTCCGCCCAGTGAACTTTGATATACGGATAACGCTTGTCGTCCTTGAGACGGATGTTGAATTTTGGCCGGTGTTTCTTGATGAGGTTCATCTCGAGGATCAGCGCTTCCAGCTCCGACCCAACCAGGATCCACTCGATGTTGCCGATCTCGCGCACCAGGCGGCGTGTCTTTGCATCGTGGCTGGCATCGGCGTGGAAATAAGACCGCACACGGTTGCGCAGGTTGATGGCTTTCCCCACGTAAATTACATCGCCTGCCGCATTCCGGTAGATATAACAGCCCGGCTTGGTGGGCAGGGTAGCCAGGATTCCCTGGAGTTGTTCGGAAATTTCCACGCAGATAATTGTAGCACAGGGAAATATTCCTGCGCTGAACTTTCATGTGTCCGTATCTGTTAGGGCGGATAGGTGTTTTGGGCTATTGAATCGGATCATCATTTATGGTATAAAAAGTGAAACTATTCAAAGGAGAATCGTATGAACATGAATATGCCCGTTTCCAATGCTCCAACCCCATCAGGGGGATCAGGAGGTATAAGTTCATGGTTTTCAACGTGGATCACCGCTGTTTCCAAACCTAACGAACAAACCTTCGCTCAGATAGCAGATTCGCCAAGTGCATCTTTCGGTACTGCAGCTCTTTGGGTATTCATAGCAGGAACAGTTTCTGCATTGATTCAGGCCATTCTGCAAGCCATCTTAAGCCTGGTTGGTTTTCACGCTCAAATTCCAGGCTTGGGAGCCGCCGGAGTGGGCGGAACTAGTACCGGTTTTGGATCAATTGCGCTTAGTGTTTGCCTTACGCCTGTTTATGGTATTGTTGCCGTCATAGCTTTCATAATTTTGGTCGCGATCTTTCAGGCGATGGCCAGACTATTTCGCGGTACTGGTTCATTTACCAAGCTAACCTATCCTATAGCCGCGATCTACGTACCAGTATCCCTTGTGCTTAGCATTTTCACCCCATTTTATCTTGTTCCGTACCTTGGAGTTTGTGTGGGTATCCTTGTGTTTGCGGCTGCCATCTACAACATAGTTTTGGAGATTATGGCTGTTAAGGCGGTTAATAATTTTGGTTGGGGCGCCGCGGTCGGTTCTGTGTTGATAGTTCCTGGCGCGCTTATTATCTGTTCTATATGTGTGATTGCCGTTCTGATGATATTGGGCCCGGTGATTGGTAATGTATTCAGCTCGGTCAACCAAAGTCTCGCGCCATAAAGTATTGCTATTCCCACTTTTGATGACCTCCTGCATTTGCAGGAGGTTCTGATTTAACCTGAATTGAGCGCAGTTGATGGCGGTTATAATGACTGAACCGTTCTGGAGGAACCATTGACTGATTCACTTGAAATGCAAATTGGCGATCTTCTTCGAGCGCGCAAACTTAAACTGGCAACCGCCGAATCCTGCACAGGCGGCCTGATCGCCAGCCGCATCACCGATGTGCCCGGATCATCCGACTACTTCCTGGGTGGGGTTGTCGCCTACGCCTATGAAGCCAAGGTTGCTTTGCTAGGTGTTTCATGGGATACATTGCATAACCATGGGGCCGTCTCACGCGAAACCGTCCTGGAAATGGCACGCGGCGCGCGCCAGGCGCTTCAAGCGGATGTCGCCGTGTCGGTCAGCGGGATCGCCGGGCCCGGTGGTGGTCTGCGGGATAAGCCGGTTGGGACAACCTGGTTCGGGCTTTCCAGCGGGGAGGGGGAATGGGCGCGTCTCTTTTGCTTCGAAGGAAACCGGCTTCAAAATAAAGCCTCCTCTGCGGACGCGGCTTTGCAGTTGCTGCTCGATTACCTCCACGGCTTGCGTGATCTGAATGCCGACTTGCGGAAGATAAAATGAAACCGGTGATTATTGTCTCTGCCGATGGCGAATGGGAGGCCGTCAAAAAGCTTTTTCCCGCTGAAAATTATCAAAACTCGCCTTACGGTGAATTTACCAACTTGACACTTGACACCCGGCACTTGACACTCTTTCACGGCGGCTGGGGAAAGATTTCAGCGGCGGCAACGGCGCAATATGTAATGGATCAATTCAAGCCGGATTTGCTTGTCAATCTTGGGACCTGCGGCGGCTTCGAGGGGCGCATCAAGCGGGAAACGATCATCCTGGTCGAGAAAACGATCATTTATGACATCTTTGAACAGATGACCGACGGCTCGGAAGAAATTGCTTTTTACACCACTACTGTGGATTTATCGTGGTTGCCGCGCGTCCTTCCTTTTCCTGTTCTGCGCGGTTTGTTGGTTTCCGGCGACCGCGATATTTTGGCGCAGGATATTCCGATGCTGGTTCAAAAATATCAAGCCGTGGCCGCCGATTGGGAGTCCGGCGCGATCGCTTGGGTTGCGAAGAGAAACGGCGTCCGAACTTTGATCTTGCGCGGAGTGACCGATTTGGTGGGTGACAGCGGAGGAGAGGCGTACGGAGATTATGAATTGTTCCTCCAACGAACTGGCCAGATCATGAGAAAATTGTTCGATCAACTGCCTCGCTGGCTGGATGCCATCGAAAAGGTTGAGCAGGGTTATCGGGGTTATTAACCGATCTTATGCAGATATCTTGAAGATTTCTGAAATCGTGCATGAGTTCTTTTGAGTACGCCTTGTAGTAACGACTTCAGTCGTTCTCTCGAAAGCGTTTACGAACTTTGGGCGCCCCCTATCTCACGGAGTCGGATTCATCCGACTTTCATGAACTGAGGCATGGATCTATCCCGTCGGGTTTATAACCACGGCGAACTTTCCAACCTTCTAACCTTTCAATTTTTCAACCTTTTAACCTTTCAACCTTCTAACTTTTTAACTTTTCAACCTTTCAACTTTCTCACTTTCCAACCTTTCAACCTTTCAACCTTCTCACTTTATAACTTGCCTGTGGCGATTTCAATGCTGTTGCCAGCGCGACCAGGCGCGGCCATCGCGGGCGATCATTTCATCGGCCTCGGCTGGACCCCATGAACCAAGTTCATACGTGGAAAGAGGCGTGTTTTGCGCATCCCAATATTCCAGGATCGGATCGATCAAACCCCAGGCGGTTTCCGCTTCATCGGCGCGGGTGAACAGGGATGCGTCGCCTGTTAAAGCATCCAGCAGGAGGCGTTCGTAGGATTCGGGGATCGAGGTTTTTCCGAATGAATCGGCATAATGAAATTCCATGTCCACCGAGCGCATGTCCGCGGCTGTATCCGGAACCTTGGCTTCGAAGCGCCAATGGATGCCTTCATCGGGCTGAAGATATAATGCCAGCATGTTCGCTGTCATCCCGCCGCGCGCGTTGGGGAAAAGCAGATGCGGCGGTTCCTTGAACTCGATGATGATCTCTGAGATTTTTTCCGCCAGGCGTTTCCCCGATCGCAGATAGAATGGCACACCCTGCCAGCGCCAGTTATCGATCTGCAGGAGGAGCGCGGCATAGGTGGCGGTCGTGGAATCAGATTTGACCCCTTCTTCCTCGCGATACCCCTTGTATTGCGAGCACACCGTGTTGAGCGCCACGGTCTCGCTTTTCAGCGGTTGAATGGAGTTTAATACTTTGACTTTTTCGTTGCGCAGGGCGTTGGACTCAAATGAAGCCGGCGGCTCCATCGCGACCAGTGTAACCAGTTGTAATAAATGATTCTGGAACATGTCACGCAAAACGCCGACCTTGTCGTAATATCCGGCGCGGTGTTCCACGCCGACTTGTTCGGCAACGGTGATCTCGACGTGGTCGATATAATTGCGATTCCATAAAGGCTCGAAGATCGTATTCGCGAAGCGTGCGACCAGTATGTTTTGAACGGTCTCCTTGCCAAGATAATGGTCGATGCGATAGATTTGATTCTCGTTCAGCGCCTTGTGTATTTGAAGGTTCAGGCTCCGCGCCGAAGCCAGGTCTACACCGAACGGTTTCTCGATGACCACACGCCGCCAGCCGCCGTCCTCTTGAAGTTGTCCGGTCAGACCCAGCAGATCGATGATGTTTGGAAATATTCCCGGCGGCGTTGCCATGTAATAGAGACGATTGCCTGAACCGCTTTCCCATTTGCCAATGGTATCGCTCAGTCTTTTGAAATCGGCCAGGTCGGTGTAGCGGCCTTGCTGGTAGGTGAGATTGGGCGCAAAGGTATTCCATTCTTCTTCACGGAATTCAAAGGATGCAAATTGTTTCATCGCCTCGCCGAGGTGTGCGTGGAACTGTTCATCTGTAAAGGCTGTGTTTCCGTATCCGACGATACGAAATTTCCCAGGCATTCGTCCTTTGATGAACGAATTAAATAGCGAAGGCACAAGTTTGCGCTGGGTCAGGTCACCCGATGCGCCGAAAATAATGATGGAAACGGGAAGATCGTTATTCATAAGAGACATCCTTGGCCATAGACGACTCGGAGCACACAAAACTACTTATGCTTCTCCGTGCTCTTCGCGAAGCACGCAAAGCGCTCGTGTACTCTGTGGTGAACTAGATTTCCTTCTTTACCGCATGTCCGCCGAATTGATTTCGCATGGCGGCTAACAAGCGCGCAGAGAAATTTTCATCGTCGCGGCTGGCGAAACGCATTTGCAAAGCCAGCGTGATGATTGGCGCAGGCACATCCTGATCCATCGCCTCGGCCACCGTCCACCGGCCTTCGCCCGAATCTTCCACCCACGGCTTAATGTCGGAAAGGGTCGGGTCGTCTTTCAAGGCGCGCGCGGTCAAGTCAAGTAACCATGAGCGCACCACGCTTCCGTATCTCCAGATTTCGGCAATTTCCTCAAGGTTCAAGTTAAACTCTTTCTTGGCTTTCATGATATTGAATCCCTCTGCGAAAGCCTGCATCATGCCATATTCGATCCCATTGTGTATCATCTTGACGAAATGTCCCGCGCCATGGGGTCCCACATGGCCCCAGCCTTTGTCTGCCGCAGGAGCCAGCGTCTGAAAAATCGGACGCATCTTTTCCACCACCTCGGCCTTGCCGCCGATCATCAAACTATATCCCTCTTGGAGACCCCAGATGCCCCCGCTGGTGCCGCTATCAAGGAATTCGATTTCCCTGGATTCCAATAATACCGCGTGGCGCATTGAATCTTTGTAATTGGAATTGCCGCCATCAATGACCACATCGCCTTTTGTGAGCAGACCTGCCAACTTCTGGACGGTGTCGTCTGTGATTGGACCGGCAGGGATCATCAGCCAGATCACCCTCGGCGGTTTCAATAATTTAACAACTTCTTCCAGGGAACGTGCGCCTTCCGCACCGTTTTGGGTCGCTGCTTGAATGGCCTCCTCGCTGGGATCGAAGCCGATCACGCGCTGGCCTCCGCGTACGAGTCTGGTAGCCATGTTCAAGCCCATCTTGCCTAATCCGATCATTGCCAGTTCCATCTTCTTTTTCCTTTACTCCCCTCTCCCTTTGGGAGAGGGGGTGAGGGTAAGTTTGCTTGCCGCGTCCCGCTCCACCATCCAAATCAATTCTCCATTTGTTGGGCGGATGCGTTGTGCGGGTAGTTTCTCCGGTCTAAATTCGCCGTACAAGACGTTTGCAAGAGTCTCGGACTTACTTTCCCCGCTGACAAGAAACAGGATTCGGCGCGCGGCGTTGAACACCAACGGTGTCAGCGTTACGCGATTTACAGGGCGATCCTCATATTGGGCCGTGACCGCCAGGACCGGCGTGGATGCTGTCACCTCTGAACCGGGGAAGAGCGAGGCCGTATGCCCATCGTTGCCCATGCCAAGCAAGGCCAAATCGAAGCGCGGCCAATCGAGCGGAGGGGTTGCGAAGTCCTTGAGTGCCCTCGCGTAATCCTCAGCCGCCGCCCCCGGCTCGAGTTCTGATCGGACTCGGTGTACGTTTTCCGGTGGAATGGGCACGCGTCCCAGCAGTACCTCGTACGCCTGCCGGTAGTTATTTTCCAGGTCTTCGATCGGCACGCAGCGTTCGTCGCCCCAGAATGCATGGAGCCTTTGCCAGTCGATCCGTTCACGGAAGGGTGTCTGGGCCAGCAATTGATATAGTTCTGTGGGCGTGTTGCCGCCGCTCAAGGCGGCCAGAAATCGCCCGCGCTGTGCTGCGGCTTGTACCGAAGTTTCAATGAATAATTCAGCCGCGGCGAGACTAAGCGCTTCGAGATGATCGAAGATTCGAAGTTCGGGTTTTAGGTTTGCCATTCGAGATGTGCCTGTAATAATCCTCTCGCGGACTCAATAATGATCTGTAAGGCTTCATCGCTGCTTTTAAAGGCTTGTAAATTGAGCAAATCCCCGAACGAAACGCGCGGTACGAGTTCGAGTTGTTTGCCGAGCATTTGCTGGATGACCTGGATCATCATCGCCAGTCTTTGCCGGTCCTGGCGCGCCCGCCTCAGCCAGGTGATTGGATGACGCATATAGCGCGGGTCGATCACGTGGCTGACGATGCTGGTGATCACCTGGGTTTGCGGCACGTTGTGCAGGAAAATCTCGATGCTGCGCGACCAGCGGTGCAGTGCTTCCTCGGCGTGCGGCATGAACGAAGGATCGGGGTCAATGTTCCCGTCTGCGAAGAGCAGGAGCGCACCGCCTGAACGAAGATGCCGGATCGCTTCCCGCACCACGACCATGCGATTGTGTGTATCCTCATACGACGTGAAGATCAAGTGCCGGCTGACGTTTGGCAGGTTTTGCAGGAAGGGGATTGCGCCCGCGATGATTTTCAAGTCACCGCGCCTGGATACCGCCGCCAGTGTGACCGAGTCGACGGTTCCTGGGTGGTTGCTTGCTATGATCAAAGGCCCAGCTTCGGGAATGTGTTCCGCACCTCGCGTTTCGAATCCCTTTACCAAATTCAATAACAGCCACTGCGCACCGGATGGCAATCCCTGCGTCGCAATGATGTGGTCCACTTCAACGAACATCTCTGAGAACCGGCGCGTGGCGCGCGAAAGAATGGGGTGGATTCGCCCGCTCAGCCAGCCGTCCAACGGCAGGCCCATGGCTTGGATGACTTCGTTATCGATCAGGCGCGTCAATGTTGAGACTTCGGCGGACATAAAACCTCCCTCCGAATTATACGTCTGTTTATCGCTTGGCATATCATTGCGAATGTTTTTGCCGAAGCAATCCCCCTGTTCCCTTCTTCCTCTGCTATGCCATCCTGTGCGCTCTCCGTGAAGCAATCCCCTCTAACCACCATGTCATTGCGAGGAGGGTGTTCTTCCCGACGTGGCAATCTCCTCTTTGTATGATGTCATTGCGAGGTGTTTGCCTGCACTGCGTTCTTCAGTGTCCAAAAGCAATCCTCTCTAACCTCTATACATTTTGACTTGTTGGACCTGTAAGACCTCTTAGACCTGTAAGACCTCTCAGACCTGAATGACCTTTTAGATTTGTAAAACATTTTCTGACTTTGGTAAAGCCATGCATTAAATTAATTTCTGACTTGACACTCCTTAACGGACATGATAATCTTGACGCCACGTCCCGTATTTGGGATAAATTTTTCAGCAGGAGTAAAGTAAGATGTCAGAACGTTATACAGGCACCGTCAAGTGGTTCAACGCCACCAAGGGTTATGGCTTCATCGGCCGCGAAGGTGGGGAGGACGTTTTCGTCCACTTCACAGCATTGCAGATGGAAGGTTATCGGAAGCTCGAGCCTGAGCAGAAAGTGGAGTTCTCCATTGAGGAAGGGCCGAAGGGTTTGCAGGCCGCCAATGTGACCTTGATTGCGCAATAAACTTTCAACTCGATAAACGAACAGTGACGCTGAAAAGCGTCACTGTTTTTATTTTTACCTGCCCCTATCCATCGAACACCTTCCCCTATTTTCAGAGAAAATGGGGGAAGGCCGGGAAGGGGGTCACTTCCCCAATTTCTTTTTGAAGGCCTCGGTCAAGGCGGGCAGGATTATAAACAAATCTCCCACCACACCATAACGCGCCACCTTGAAGATCGGCGCTTCCGCATCCTTATTGATGGCAACCACCATTTTGGCGGAACGAATACCGACGATGTGTTGGATTGCGCCGGAGATGCCACAGGCGATATATAGATCAGGCGCGACCACTTTGCCGGTTTGACCCACTTGATGTGCATACGGAATGTATCCACCGTCCACTGCCGCGCGTGAGGCGCCGACTGCGCCGCCCAGCACGCTTGCCAGTTCGCTGACCAATTTATAACCTTGCTGTGCGCGCCATATTTCGGCCTGCTTGTCATCCATCCCCGCCGGTGGAGTAAGGGATGGGTTGTTGGAAACGCCGCGTCCGCCGGAAACGATGATGCTTGCATCCGCCACGCTCACGGCTCGTTCGGCCATTTCGTAACCCTCAACGGTTACCGGTGAATCCGTTTTGGCTTCGATCTTGGTCGCGTTTCCGCTTTTTGATTGATCCTGTGCCGGACGCGGGAAGGCGCGTGAGCGCAAGGTGGCTATCACGGGTTTGCCGGAGCAAACGACTGCCTCACTCAACTTGCCTTCGTAGATGGGGCGGGTCGCAACCAGCTTGTCATCCTTTAGGGATAAGCCGGTCAAATCCACCAGCACGCCTGTGTTCAGATCCATGGCGGTCATTGCAGCGAGATCGCGGGTGCGCCCGGTGGTTGGCAGGAGGATTAAGTTGGGCGTCTTGGAAGAGGCGAGCATGGATAAAGTCGAGGCATAGGCTTCGGTACGATAATCCAGCAGGGCAGGATCGTCCGCAATGAACACCTCGTCCGCCCCGAATTCGAAAGCGGCTTTTACGAGCGCATCCAATCCGGAACCGAATATGAGCGCGGTGGTTGAACCAAAACCTTTCGCAACGCCGAGCGCCTCCCAGGAAGCCGGTTGGACTTCGCCTTTGAAGTGGTCAATATAAACGAAAGTTTTCATAGTACTTTCTCCGCCAGGATTTTATCGGCTAATGTTTCGGCGATTTGCTCGGGGCTTTCACCGTTAATGATCTCGCAGACGAAATCGTGGCTGGGCGGCGTGATGAGTTCGGCGCGGCTCACGAAGGCAGTAGGAGCGGAAACGCCCAGATCGCTCAATGACCAGACCGGGATGGTCGCCTTGGATGCCTTGCGGATGCCCATGAACGACGGATAGCGCGGCTCGCCGATGCTTTGGACGATGCTCAATACGGCCGGCAATTTTGCGCTGACGATCTGGCGTCCTTCCTCGATGACGCGTGAAACCCTTATGCTTCCACCCTCAACTTTCATATGACCGACCAATCCGAGCATCGGCCAGCCGAGCAGGCGCGCGGTCTGCGCAGCGGTGAGACCCGAACCTTCATCGAGCGTTTGGCGTCCAAACGTGACGATGTCCGCCCCGCCGATTTTATGGATGGCCGCCGCCAGCAGGCGCGCCGCCCCCTGTGTATCCAGCGCGTTGAGCGCCGGGTCTGAGATGAGGATGGCTTCGTCTGCGCCCATGGCGAGCGCATGTTTGAGCGCATCCTTGGCAGAATCGGGGCCCAGGCATAACGCAGTGACTGTGCCATTGTTCGCTTCCTTGAGTTGCAGCGCGCCTTCGACGGCATACTCATCAAAAGGGTTGATGACCAGCGGCGATTCCCCCCATGTGACTTGCCCATTCTCGGCTTTGACCTTCGCTTCCGAGTCCGGGACTTGTTTGATGCAGGCTATGATTTTCAATGTGAGACTCCTGTAGAAGATTGTGGTTTGATAATTTCATCTTTTATAAACTCATTTACAAATTCTTTTATTTGAGCAGGTTCACATGTTTTACCGCTTTCAGGATCAATAATGATACCGTGTTTGTGGCAGTAATAAAGCTGTTCCCATTTTTTCTTGAAAATTTCCCAGTTTGGCTTTTTGAATGAGTTGATTTCCTGAATGTTATTAATGTTGGAACCTATCATACTAATTCCAATAATAAGAATTACTATACCCGAAACTATTATACAGTCGCCATCTCGCATAGAAGCGCCACCCAATATTAGTGCAAGTGCTATTAATACCAGTATGATTCCTAAGATAACTCCTCCTTGCGAAGCATCGGCATTCGGTTTTTTCGGCAATGCAAGCAATTTTGCAAGATTAGTGCTCGAACTTCCGCTAAGAGTGGTATATCCTCCAGCAGTGCCAACTTTGCCATCTGAATATGTTAGCGCACCTGTTGGGCCTGAAAAACTACCTGTTGATGTTCCACCTGCAACAACTGCAGAGACTCTCTGAATGGAATCATCGTTATCGCATTGAGGGCAAACAAATGTTGGCATTCTTCCTCCTTGTGTAATTCATTGGCTGAAATAATCTTCAAACAAATCTTTCCATTCGGGATTCATGTTGTTTATCAAATCAATCTTCTTTTGCCGTGAGCCACCTTTGATTCGTTTTTCTTCAGCAATAGCCTCTTCCACTCGATTTGTTACTTCAAAGTAAACCAACTTATTAATATTATAACGTTTTGTAAACGCTCCGCCTTTTCCACTTTTATGTTCAAGGACTCTGCGCTGTAGATTATTTGTCACGCCAACATACAAAACAGTATTATAGGTATTGGTCATGATATAAACGCAGTATTGCCTTTCCATAAAAAACTTCCTGTCATTGCGAGCGCTGGTCGAGTAGCACGAAGTGCGTATCGAGACCAAGCGAAGCAATCTCCTCAGGGTCAGTTCGTTCCGTTAAACGGGAGATTGCTTCGCTTCGCTCGCAATGACATTTATGCCTTCGCCTGCCTCATGATCTCGCTGATCTGCTCCAGATGATCGGAAGCATGTATCAATCCCGAAGCGAATCTCGAAACGGGTGAGTAGGGCAGATACCCTGCTGCGGGAGCATACGTATTATCCATATGGGGTGGGTTGGGCCACATATCCAGCGCGGCCAGACACATCCGCCGCGATTCTTCCAAATGCTCTTGGCAGAAAGCAATTGTCTTCACTTCTTGAAAGGGAATTTCCCAACGTGAGCGCCCGTGGAATTCCACGCCGCGCGCCAGTTCCTGTGAAAGCGAGGCCGATTCTTCCATCGAAGCCGTCAAATGCACGATCACATGGCCGAGTGTCCATGCTAATTCGCCTTCGCCTTCCTTTGCAAATGGATCATTTGCAGTTGGGTCGACGGGTTGAAAGGTGACATCCGCATCCGTGGCGTTGGCAATACGGCGCAAAATCTCATCGTACATTTCAGTGAGTTCGCGGCGCAGATCATCTTTGGTCAAACCCTCGACCAGGGCCTGTACAGTCGCTTTCTTTTCCCTCACCAATTCAAAATTGAGCATATTTCTCCATTGAAATAATTCGATTGGCTTTGCCACGTTTTTTCATTGTATGCTGGCAATTCACAACGCCGGCAGTGCGCCCTTACCCTAACCATCATGGTGGAGTCGCTACTTCCGTAAGTTGTCTCAATTAGGGTGAAGAAGATTATGCGGCGCATTTTATAATCAATCCAAATTCCGGGGTTCAAGGAATGAAGTGACCCCTTCGAGGATTTGATACAAGCGTTTTGGAGAAAGAGTCCCGATGTATTCGCCAAGTTGCCTTTTGTCTACTGTAAGTAATTGAGACACATTAACAACACTTACTTTGGGTAAATTCGCTTCGCCTTGTTCCAATAAAACATTCCCTGGCAATTGGGAATATTTGAGGTTGGAAGTCAATCCACAAATAATAACGGTGTGTATTTTGCTTTGATTGTACAGATTATTTTGGATAACCACGTTTGGG
>Ga0182027_10005984_pt1 | contig 18346 bp, 13 predicted proteins | sample 712E1DmetaG_FD_121300 | JGI IMG/M metagenome (GOLD analysis project Ga0182027, IMG submission 121300) | Permafrost microbial communities from Stordalen Mire, Sweden - 712E1D metaG (Illumina Assembly) | ecosystem: Environmental > Terrestrial > Soil > Wetlands > Permafrost | place: Sweden... | reverse complement strand
CTACAAAGAAAAAGCCTTGATGCGAAGCATCAGGGCTTAATTATTTTGAGCCCGAGCCAAGCTTGCCTGAGCGAAGGGCGGAAATAATTAAGCCCGCTGCCAAATTATATCTTAAAAATGCGTATCGTGTTCTATTAACCCGTGCTCGCCAGGGAATGGTAATTGTTGTTCCATTTGGAGATGGTGAAGATCCAACACGTAATTCTTCCTATTATGATCCCATTTATGATTATCTCAAAAACATTGGATTTAAAGTACTTGTATAATTCTAGTTGATTCACTAACGGGGATATTCTGACTTTTTGTAAATCTTACTTTCTTCTTATAGGAGTAAAATTAAAGATTATATTCTAATTTTAACAATACCTTTTTTGGGGAAGCTGAAATAAAATTTATAAACATTTACCAACCTACCTATATAAGGTGCTGCAAATATTGTGACAAGCAAATTACACCAACTGACCGTGTTGGGTGTTGCGGTCATTCAAACTAGATTCTACTTTTCCAGTCAATCATAAAGTTTGTATAGGGAATCATTTTCATCCAGATTAACTATGCACTAACTCTCTTTTTTGTTGTCGAGGAACGAAGCTTCTTTTTAGCATTTTTCACTTTTATTTCATTCATCAACTTTCTGAAGTCCTTAAGTTCTTCCTCTGTCCAAGGTTCGGATTGAACAGTGAAGTCAACGTTTTTTGGTTCTTTAATTAATCCCATTTACTTACGATTTAAAATATTGCGAAATCAATCTTAGTGCTGCAGTTGTCTCAATAAACATTCTTAGTCCACGAAAGTGTGTGGCGTGAAGTGTTTCTTGATAATGCTTGATTAAAGCTGTCTTAGCATCAAATGCCAGAAAGCCTTGATAACCTTTGTCAAAAGAGATTTTGCATGCAAAGGCAACAAGGTTGCCCGGAACTCCAAGATAAACCTTATCTTTTCCTTTGTTGAATTTTGAACTTTCGATGAGGTGCATGAAAATATGGTCTTGCTTGTCCTCCAAGCTTAAAAGTCCCTGAATAATTGTAGGGTTGTTTATTGTTGTCAATTTATAAACCTCTTTAGTCTTATCTTTAATTTCCTTTGCCCAGTCAAATTGCCATTCTGATTTATGAATATGGCTCAAATCCTTTAAAGTTAACTGTACAACAACAGTATCAAAAACCTCGTCAGTAGAAGTATTTTCAATGGAATTTGTCAGCTTGTCAATCTCAAAATCAAGTGGTATCTTTTTTGACAATTTCATCCTTCAAATTTACGAAAAAAATGTCATAAGTTCACAAATATCTGATGTCTTCACTGACTTATGAAGGATGCTATTCATAGTACGCTACCCTGGAAATATCACCGTGTCCTTAGTGAAGAAGGTCTTAACCATTATTCCCAACGGCACGGAAGTTGAGAAGGTGCAGGGCGAAGAGCGTAGAGCGAGAGAACGGCGCAATGGTGAAAGGGCACAAAGGTTTAAGGGCGCAAGGGCGCAAGGGTGCAAGGGCGAAGGGGCGCAAAGGCATTACCTATTAAATGGGAGAATGGGAGAACGATAAAAGTCAAAAGTCAAAAGGAGAAAGTTGAAGAGAGTTGAAGGGGGTTGAAGAGGTTGAAAGGGTTGAAGAGTTCTTTATTAAAGCTTGTCGCCTATAACCCATCTCCTGACGCCTATTGCCTACTACCAACTGCCTCACGACTACAAGTCGAAGCGCAGCGGAGATCCCGCCTCAGCGGGAACTGCAAGACAAATTGTGTGCATAACGCCCGAAGAGGAGATTGGGAGATGTGGATTAAGTAGAATACTGTCAAGGTTACTTTGCAAACAGGTGACAAACAAATTGGCACAACTGACCGTATTAGCGGTTGCCATTTTATTTAATGTCTTAAGTGAATTTTAAAGATAATGTTACAATTTAAAAAAATATACGTTATTGATTTTACGGAAAGGTGTTTGCAAAAAATTATGGATCATTATATTCATTAACTCTGCTTGTTCCATTAGAACCAAATGCGAAGCACAGGGATAAATGAGAAGTTGTGAATTAGGCATAGAATGATAAAGCGCTATAGTTTGGTCGATATTTATTAGATCATGATCACCAGCGACAATCAGAGTAGGAGTTTTAATAGTTTTAAGTTGGTCTACCGTGAAATTAGGGTATTTCTCCCATAAATTAGCAATTTTCTTTTTTATTGCCGGAACTCTCTCTGGATTTGGACTAAGTATTTCGGGATTATGGTGATATTTTTTCATGTAAAGTTTTGCTTTGAGTAGATAAGGATCGTTTGAATCCATTTTAACACTATCATACTGAGCCGACGAATTTTCATGAGTATAATTAGCTCCGGAAGTAATGAGCTTTCTAACCTTATTGGGATAAGCATAAGCTAATTCAAGTCCAATATTTCCACCATCGCTCCATCCCAGAACATTGACACTTCCAAGTTGTAACTTATCAATTAATGCTGCCATATCTGAAGCCATTAATGCATATGTAATCTCTTTGTCGGAATCAGTAGTTCTTCCTTGAGCACGACTGTCGACTGCAATAACTTTAAAATATTTTGACAATTCGGGAATCTGGAATGTAAAGTTTTCTATAGAGCCTTCACCACCATGTAAAAGTAGTAACGGTTCTCCTTTCCCGTAAACTTCATAATAAACTTTAATGTCATTTACTTCAACATACTTACCAGCAGTTGGATTTGAACCGTAGTTAACTTGGTTTTTTGTTTGATTATTGCAAGAAGCCAAAATGAAGACAAATAAAAGGGAAGCGAGGTGTTTCATAATGCTATAATTTTAGGTTTATTCATTGTTAAAATGTATGGATAACCAATATTTTAATTGATTAATAATTAGCTAAGTTATGAAATCATCTATCGCTCGTCAAGAGGCAACCTAATGATTTCAGAGTAATATAATAAGTCTTTATCAAGAATTGAAGGTCAGAGACAAAGGTCAGTGGTTACAGCTAACTAGCAGTTGAGGTATCAAGCGTTACCAATAATTCATTTAATGCACTACCCCGTCAGTCACAAAAGCATTATACTATTAATGCGCTGAATCAGGCTCTATTAAATGCTTTTCCCTGACCTTCACCATACAGAAATCAAATTAAAATTAAACATAATTATTCAAGCGATCAAAAAAAATGAGGGTTTTAGAAATCGAAATAAATTGATCTGATTCCGGACTTTATGTATTGAATGAGATTATCCAATTCAGAAAGTGCCATTAAGCATTGATTTAAGATATTATAACAAATTGTTTATTCTTCATTATTTTTTGAGCCTGAGGAACATTAATTTTGTATCCATGATTTTAAAGACGAAAATTATGGATACTAATTTAAAGACAAGAAAACTCGGAAACAGCGAACTGGAAGTTTCAGCCATCGGATTAGGTTGTATGGGTATGAGTTACGCTTATGGCGAAATACCCGACAAAAAAGAAATGATTTCATTGATACATTCGGCTGTAGAACGTGGTATTACACTTTTCGATTCTGCCGAAATGTATGGACCATTTACCAATGAAGAACTATTGGGCGAAGCTTTAGCTCCTTACCGAAAACAAGTGGTGATTGCCACGAAATTTGGCATTAAAATACAAAACGGGAAACAGGTGCAGGATAGTCGCCCTGAGCAGATCAGAAAATCTGTAGAGGGTTCCCTCAAACGCCTGAAAACAGATGTCATTGATTTATATTATCAGCATCGTGTAGATACCACCGTGCCAATTGAGGATGTGGCTGGGACAATAAAAGATTTAATTAAGGAAGGCAAAATTAAATATTGGGGACTTTCGGAAGCGGGTGTGAAGACTATTCGTCGTGCACATATTGTGCAGCCACTTGCTGCTATCCAGAGCGAATACTCTCTTTGGTGGAGGCGCCCTGAAGAAGAGTTGGTGCCAACACTTGAGGAACTCGGAATCGGTTTTGTGACGTTCAGTCCTCTGGGCAAAGGCTTTCTGACAGGAAGTTTTAATAAAGATTCTAAATTCAGTAAAGGAGATTTTCGCAACATCGTCCCCCGATTTACTTCCGAAGCGCTTGAAGCAAACCAGGTTCTGGTGGATTTGTTGAAAAAAGTGGCTGGGCAAAAAAATGCAACGCCTGGTCAGATTGCACTTGCCTGGCTGTTGGCACAAAAACCATGGATTGTACCAATTCCGGGTACAACCAGGTTGAATCGTCTTGAGGAAAACATCGGATCTGCAAGCGTTACATTGACTTCAAAAGAACTGAGCGATATTCATTCCGCACTTGAAAAAATAAAAGTAATGGGCGATCGCTATCCTGAAGAACTGGAAAAAAGAACAGGACTATAAAAAGAGAGGAACTTTTATGAATACTTTAGAAGGTAAAAATGCAATTTTCCCAAAAGGTGAAAAAGCATCTTCTGATTACTTCACCGGGACTGCATGGGTGAATATCCTGGTTCCACAGGATGAAACAGAAAGTTATGCGATCGGTAATGTTGTATTTGAGCCGGGTTGTAGAAACAACTGGCATAAGCATCAGGCGGGACAAATCCTGCTGGTTACAGATGGCAAAGGTTATTATCAGGAAAAGGGTAAACCAGCAAAATTGCTTTCTAAAGGAGACGTGGTAGTTATACCGTCTCATATCGAACACTGGCATGGTGCTGCTAACGACAGTAGTTTTACTCATATCGTTGTCACCAACAACACCAAGCAAGGTGCTGTGGAATGGTTGGCACCCGTAACAGATGAAGAATATTATAGTTGCCAGCCCATAAGTTCTAAAACTAAAAGCGTGAATCTGACCGATACTGCCATCAGAAACCATGAGGAATTGTTTCCCGACCATAAATCAACTCTGCAAATGACAGACCCGGAGCTGATCGATGTTTTTGACAATTTTGCTTTTGATGAAGTAATCGGTTATGGAAACTTAGATACAAGAACAAGGGTAATGATGATCCTGGCATCAACTATTGCTGGTCAGGCTTTATGCGAATATAAAGTAATGCTTGGCTGCGCTCTTAACGTTGGTGTAACACCTGTCGAAATTAAGGAAATTGTATATCAGTCAATCCCATACGTAGGAATTGCAAAAGTTTTTGATTTTATTCATGCCACAAATGAAGTATTGCAAAGCAGGGGAATAAAATTACCATTAGAAGGTCAATCTACAACTACAACTGAAACTAGATATGAAAAGGGATTAGAAGTGCAAAAAAAAATCTTCGGTGGAATGATTGATAAAATGTATAAAGAATCACCGGAAACTCAGATTCATATCCAAAGATATTTATCAGCAAATTGTTTTGGTGATTACTATACCCGAAACGGACTTGAAATACAAACAAGAGAGCTTTTGACACTTTCCATGCTTATAGCTTTGGGCGGAACTGAAACTCAAATGAAAGGGCATATTCAGGGCAATGTAAACGTTGGTAACGATAAAAAAAGGCAATTGAGTTTAATGACGCAATTGTTACCTTATGTGGGATATCCCAGGACTTTAAATGCTATAAAATGTTTAAATGAAGTAATACCTGAGTAAAAACAATAAAAAGGAAAATTATGCAAAAAGTCATATTAAACAATAGTATAGAAATGCCCTTATTGGGGTTTGGCGTTTTTCAGGTAACAGATGCGGATGAATGTGAAAGAGGCGTTCATGAAGCTATCGGTGTCGGCTATCGTCTGATAGATACCGCTGCTTCTTATGGAAATGAAGTTGCAGTTGGTAGAGCAATTAAAAGAAGTGGTATAGCACGAGAGGAATTGTTTATTACCACAAAGCTTTGGATACAGGATACAGGATACGAAAACACTAAGAAGGCTTTTGAAAAATCATTGAAGAAGTTGCAATTAGATTATTTGGATCTGTATCTGGTTCATCAACCTTATGGGGATATTTACAGTTCCTGGCGAGCAATGGAAGATTTGTATCATGAAGGCAGAATTAAAGCTATTGGTGTCAGCAACTTCCAACCAGACCGGATAATGGACTTGATTATTCATAATAAAGTAGTTCCTGCTGTTAATCAGATTGAAACGCATCCTTTCTGCCAGCAAATTGAACCTCAAAAATTCTTAAAGGAAAACAATGTTCAGATTGAATCATGGGGACCATTTGCTGAAGGGAAAAACAACATTTTCCAAAATGAATTACTTCTTTCTATTGCAGGAAAATACAAGAAATCCGTTGCACAGGTAATTCTGCATTGGCTGACACAAAGAGGAATAGTTGTTATTCCAAAATCAGTTCGTAAGGAAAGAATTGTAGAGAATTTCAATATTTTCGACTTTAAACTAAGCTCAGAAGATATGAATTTGATTGCATCGCTCGACACGAAGACAAGCTTGTTTTTCGACCATCGTGATCCGGAAAAGGTGAAATGGCTGGGTACAAGAAAACTAGATATCTAAACTTATTAAAGGCGGATGAAAAATGTAATTATTCCGGGTGCCAGTGGCAATATTGCCAAACATGTCATTGATATTTTAGTAAAAATGGATGATATCAACCTGACCCTGTTTTTACGTAACAAAAGCAGATTAAGAAACAACGATATTTCCATCCTCATGTCAACAAAGAAAAAGCCCGAGACGAGCTGTCAGGTTTTTTGTTAAGTACTATTAAAAAGCATCATGTTCCAACGAATGGCGGAGAATAATCCTAATCGCTTTTCTTAGCTTCAATACCGAATTTAAAGCCGGCTATAACACGTTCAATCAATTCCGGTAAAATGTCTTGATATTCTCCTACAATTCCAAAATCTGCATTATTGAAAATGTGTGCTTTTGGATTGTGGTCTATGGCAATGATCTTTTCTGATTCTTTCATCCCGGCAAGATGTTGAATTGCGCCAGAGATACCAACGGCTAAATATACTCGGGGACGAATGGTTTTCCCGGTTTGTCCGATCTGTCTGGCATACTCTACAATACCTTCGTCAACTACCGGACGGCTACAGGCCCATTCGGCATTTATCCCCTGACTTTTTAATGCTTCAGCAAGCGCCTTTATAAGACCCAGATTATCCGATGTGGTACCCCTGCCACCTGAAATTATTATGTCAGCATTGAATAGATTCTGTAATCCACCTTCACCTCTGACGGTTTTCAGAATCCCGACAACGAAATCTTTATCATTTAAAACCGGGCTGAAGCTTGAAACAATACCTGCTCTTCCCTCAACTCGTACAGGGACTTCAAATGTACCAGCTCTGGCTGTTGAGATCTGCGGACAAACAAAACCAAGAATAGTAGCAAGTTTACTTTCACCGTAGGTAGGCCGCTTTGATTCGAGGATGGGTGTGTAGATGACATTTTCTTTTTTATCAACATACTCTCCGATTTCAAGTCCGGTACAGTCTGCTGTAACACCGCTATCTGTTTTCATCCCTATCCGGGGAGCCAGTTCCCGTCCTGAGGTGGTTGCCGCAAAAAGAGCAATTTCCGGTTTTCTTTCCTTTATTACCTGGGCGAAAATTGATGAAAACGGAAGAACAAGATATTCTTCAAGTTTATCATTATCAACAAGAATAACTTCATCTGAACCATATTCAATAAGAGTCTGGGCAAGAGGCTGAACATTTTTTCCAATAACTAATGTCATTACTTTGGTTCCGTTGCCTAATTGTGTAGCCAGACTTCTGGCCGGAGTCAACAGTTCCAGAGAAGGTCTGGAGATTTTACCATTAGTTATTTCAGCCCAGGTGAGGATTCCCCTTGCTCCGTCTCTGAAGTCTTTCTCGGGAAAATCAGGACGCTCTATCTCTTTTTTAACCGCTTTCTCTTTCTTCTCCAGAACATTCCCACCTTCATTTAAATTAGCTATTAAACTATCTACTAATGAAGATTCATTATAACCTTCCGACATTTTTACAGGCGGACGTTCACTGACTATATTAACTACTTTTACTACAATAGTCGGGGACCCGTTAATTCCAATTTTCTCGGTTCCAAGACCAATATCTTCAATTCCAAAAGTTGTAATCTTCAGGTTGCGTGCTTTGATGGCTCCGCTTAATGAAGGCTTGCGGGGAGGAATTCCGGTGGGAGTCAATGATATAACGCACGGAATTGGTAATTTCAACATCTGGTATCCACCTTCAATTATCCTTTTTGCAATTACATTTCCGCTCCCGTCAGCCTTTAAACTCTCCACGAAAGTAGCCTGGGGAATTCCTATCCTTTCGGCCACTTGTGACGGAACATGAGCCGTATCGCCATCACTGGTCTGCCGGCCAGCCAGAATGATAAAAGGGTCTTTAGAATCTTTAGTAAAACCCAGGTGTTTAAGCATAGTAGAAATTGCCAGACCTGTAGCATAAGTATCGCTCCCGCCAAGTTTACGGTCGGATAAAAGGTATGCTTCGTCATATCCCATTGAAACAGCTGTCCGAAGAGAGGTCTCAAACGATTTCGGACCCATTGAGCAAACAATTAATCTTGCATCGGAATATTGTTTCTTTAGTTGCAGACCCGCTTCAAGGCCAAACTGACAATCAATATTAATTATTGATTTTGCTTTTGTCCTGTCCATCAACCCGTCTTCCCCCATTCTCATTTCGCCGGGAAGAGGAACTTGTTTTATTAAACTTATTATAGTTAAAGCCATTATTGACTTGTTTTTCTATTGTTACATATTTTGAAAATCAGGACCGTTCCCGCCATTTGGTACTACCCATGTAATTCTTTCTCCGGGAGATTTTATATCGCAGGTCTTGCAATGCATACAATTTTCAGCATGAATCCTGAGCTCTTTCCGTCCGGCTTTGTCGGTATGAAGCTCATATACCTCAGATGAGCAAAAGAATTGTTCTGGTGCCCCGTATTGTTCAATGTTAATGGCATTAAAATTCTCTTTATCATTAATCTGAAGATGAACAACCTGTTGTTCATCGTGGAATACTCCTGAATGGTAAACATCAGTTGATTTATCGAATGTTAACACTTTATCGAATTCCAGTTTCCCTTTAAACCGCTCTTTAAAAGGCTTCTTCTTAAGTTCGCTCAGTTTAAGTGTTGTCGTATAGTCAGCATGAGATCTCAGCCTGCCAAAGAAACCTGCTCCGCCGGTTATTAATTGTGTCCCAAAATGCAATCCTCCGACGATCAGCCCTTTTGCAAAGCCCTGTCTGAAGTTACGAACAGGATACATTTCCTTGTAAATGGCACTGTTATTTAAAAGCTCCTCATATTGTTGAAGGCTTTTTTCCGAAGTGTCATTCTTTGACAATGCATCTGCTATTGTTAGTGCGGCTAACATTCCCGATCTTATCGCTAAATGTATTCCTTTTAAAGAGGGCATGGCAACCAACCCTGCGCTATCACCAACGATTAAGGCATTGTCTGTAAATAATTTGGGTATAGCGTAATGACCTCCTTCCGGAAGAGTCTTGGCGCCATATTCAACCAATTTACCACCTTTTAAGATTTTAGATACAAAAGGGGTGCTTTTCCATATCTGGAGAGCATCATGAATATCAAAAGTCGGATCTTTATAATCAAGTCCGACGACAAGACCGACAGATACTTTATTATCGTTCAGGCCGTAAATGAAACCTCCTCCAAACTCATCGTTATTGAGCGGATACCCCAGGGTGTGGTAAATCTGACCTGCCTCAATATTGGCTGGTGGAACTGACCATAATTCCTTGCAACCTAAAGAATAAACCTGCTCGTTTCTGTCCCGGTCAAGATTAAATTTTTTAATAAGCATTTTGGCCAGACTGCCGCGGGTTCCTTCGGCAAAAATGGTAATCTTAGCTTCAACACGAGTACCAGCCTGAAAGTTTTCCAGCTGGTGTCCGTTTTGATCTAACCCTGTATCTTTTGTTTTGGCACCAATTACTTTTCCGTCATTGTATAAAATTTCATCAACAGCAAAACCTGTATATATCTCAACCCCTTTCTCTTCAGCTTTCACCGCTAAGTACTTACATATTTGACCTAATGATGCAGTGTAATTACCATTATTATTCATATATGGCATGTGAAAAGGTATGGTAAAGGCACTATTTTCCGTGAGAAAGATTGTACGGTCTTTAGTTACTTTAGCATTGAAAGGAATCTCAGATATATCCACATCAGGCAATAATTCTTTAAAAACGGACGGCTTAATTACTGCACCTGATAAAATATGACTACCGATTGAACGACCCTTCTCTAAAAGTAATATTCTTTTGTTTTGGCCTCTTTGTTTAAATATATCAGCAAGATGAATTGAGGTGGCTAATCCTGACGGGCCTCCACCGATTATCAGTATATCTGTTAATATTGTATCAGTATAGTTCATTCTGTACCCTCCGGGTTTTATATTATTGTTCTGCAATTGTTTATTAAACATTTAGAGATTTATTATGTTCAGTGGCTGGTGAATTGCCAGGCGAAAGCAAGGTTTTTTCTATGTTAAGCACAGAAGATAGGGTGTCTTCAAAAGGGACATCCTTTCTTTTTAATGATTAATGTTCATTTCTTTTGCACCTCCAAAAGAAATGAACCAAAGAAAAGGAATCCGGAAAAGACAACCTGTGCCTTTGGCTGCTCTGCGCGTCGGCACAGGTTCGCACCTTTTCCGGTTGTCCACGCACAAAAAGCCATTAAGTTGTTGATAACTAATAAAAAGAAGAGGCCATCTCAAAACTAAGCTGAGACGGTCTCATATTGAAAACAAAGCGCGGCAAGGCTTTTCCATAATACTTATTTACCTTTGACTCCCGGGAACAAAGTTATGATGAAAGTGAATTTTTGCAGTCTGAGTAGTGGAAGCAGTGGAAATTGCTATTACCTTGGAACCGAGTTCCATGGAATTTTGATCGATGCCGGAATTTCAGCAACATCCATCCGAAAGTTTCTTAAACATATTGATATTTCCATGCAGACTATAATGGGTGTCCTTATAACTCACAATCATATAGATCATATCAAAGGGCTTGAACTGCTTACCAGGAAAAACTATCTTCCAGCATTCACTACCCATAAAATCTGGGAAAGTATCCCAATGCCGCAAAAAAAAATACCCCGGGATTGTATACATGAGATTCCTTTACAGCAAAAATTTCATCTTGCAGGTTTTGATATTGAGGCATTTCCTGTTTGTCATGATGCTCCTGAAACCATTGGATTCCATATTTATGCCGGGGACAAAAAAATAACAATTGTTACTGATCTGGGACATATTTGCCAAACAGCTGCAGAGTATATTAAAACAGCTAACCTGCTTGTTATTGAATCAAATTACGATGAAGAGATGCTAGCGAACGGCAGATATCCTCATTATTTAAAAGCAAGGATACGATCAGACCACGGTCATTTAGGGAATCATCAAACAGCGGCTTTTCTGGCAGATAATATTAATGAAAATCTCACCCACATCTGTCTTGCCCATCTTAGTAAAAATAACAATACACCTGAAATTGTTCTTCAGACCCTTCAAAAGGCTTTCTCTGAGAGGGGCATTATTCTGAACGGTCAGAAGCGAATATCAATTCTGAACCGGAATATGCCATCTGATGTAATTAGATTGATTGAATAGACTAATTTCCAGTAAAAACCACCATAAGTATTATTATCTCAACTATATCCCTAATCGGATCATAGTCAGATCTTTCAAACCTCCTGCCAATAAGAGAAGACTCCTCTTTATTTTCATCTTCCTGGCACACTTGCCATTATGATTTTATTTATATCTTTATTTCTCAAAATATAGAAACAGAAATCGCTCACTGACAAGGATATTTAAAAATTAAAAACTAAAATATGAAAAAGCTAAGATTATCAGGAATAGTTTTGACGCTCTTCCTTTTATTAATTGGAAACCAGGGATGTAATAAACCTGCTACAAATAAAGAACCAAGAGTAATTTCTTTTGACCAGGGGTGGCGGTTCCTTAAAGATAATCCTTCGGGTGCAGAAAAGCCGGATTTTAATGATGCGGGATGGAGAACCCTTGACCTTCCACATGATTGGAGCATCGAAGATCTGCCAGGTCAAAAGGAAGACAGTGTTATAGGACCCTTTTCCAAAAAATCCATAGGCAAGATGTCAACAGGTTTTACAATTGGAGGAACGGCCTGGTACAGAAAAACATTTACAATTGATAAGGCAGATAAAAACAAGATTGTATACCTGCAGTTTGATGGTGTTTATATGAACTCAGATGTCTGGATAAATGGTAAACATATTGGAAACCATCCTTACGGTTACACCTCCTTTTACTACGACATAACACAATTCCTTAATCCTGCAGGAGAAAAAAATACAGTAGCCGTTCAGGTAAAGAATGAGGGCAGGAATACACGCTGGTACAGCGGTTCGGGGATATACCGTCACACCTGGCTTACCATTGTAAATCCGATACATATCAGTGTCTGGGGTACATATATTACAACATCCGATATCTCTGACAAGAATGCCAAAATTGAAATTGTTACAAATGTGACAAATGCAGGAAAAACAGAATCACCTGTCACCCTTCAGGTACAGCTTATCGATCCAGACCGAAAGGTAGCAGGATCTGCCAGCATTGATTCATCAGTACCAGCAGGAAGCTCTTCCGATATCAGACAAAGCATCCTGGTAGACAAGCCAGCTCTCTGGTCAGTTGAGAATCCGAATCTGTACCAGGCTCAGATTACATTGTTTATCAATAAAAAAGAATCTGATAGTCTGAAAACTTCCTTTGGTGTCCGAGCTATCCATTTCGATGCACTAACAGGATTTACCCTGAATGGTAAAACCATCAAGCTTAAAGGAGGCTGTTTCCACAATGATAATGGCCCGCTTGGCTCTGCCACAATTGACCGTGCAGAGGAGCGAAAAATCGAATTATTAAAAAAGGCAGGATTCAATGCCATAAGATGCAGTCATAATCCACCTTCACCGTACCTGCTTGATGCTTGTGACCGGCTGGGTATGCTGGTTATAGATGAAGCATTTGACATGTGGGAAAGATCCAAAATGATGATGATGAGCATGTTGTCCAATCCGAAAGGGAATAATATTGTCGTTGTGGATGACTATTCGAAGTTTTTTAAGGAATGGTGGCAAAAAGATATCCGGGGAATGGTGTTACGCGATCGTAACCATCCATCAATTATAATGTGGAGCATTGGGAATGAGATACCGGAGGCAGCAGACACTTCGGGCCTTAGAATAGCCACAAATCTTGTAAAAGAGGTTAGAAAATATGATCTGACCCGTGCAGTCACAGAGGCACATGTAGATATGGGTATGGCACTTGGAGGAAAAAGCACATGGGAAAACAGGGCTCCTCATATGGCATTGCTGGATGTTGTAGGGTATAATTATGCTTATGCAAGATATGCAGAAGATCATCTGAAATACCCTGACCGGCTTATGATTGCAACCGAGTTCATGCCACCTCAGTCTTTGGAGAACTGGCAAAAGGTGGAAGAACTTCCTTACGTACTTGGTAATTTCAGCTGGACTGCAATGGATTACCTGGGAGAGGCAGGAACAGGTCTGGCGCGCCTCGTTGATAATAAACCTGCAATAGCAGGTGCTAAGTCCAATCCCATGGCCCAGATGTTTCTGTTTTTTAATCCTGATTCATGGCCAATATTCAATGATTTCCAGGGAGATCTTGATCTGATCGGCAACCCCAAAACACCTTATTTTTATCAGCATGTGGTATGGCGTGAAAGCAAGATTGCGATGCTCGTACATAGACCAATTCCTGCTGGCAAAAAGGAAGTTCTGAGTCCGTGGGGATTTCCTGATGAGTTGAAAAGCTGGAGTTGGGAAGGTCATAAAGGTGAAAAGATGCAGGTACATGTCTATACCCGCAGCAAGCTGGTTAAACTCGAATTAAACGGGAAGCCAGTTGGCGAGCAGACTGTTGATGGCAGCAAATCAATTACTGCAACATTCGAGGTTCCCTATGAACCAGGAACTCTTGTTGCACATTGTTTCGATAATAACGTGGAAACAGCTTCTGAAACACTGAAAACTGTTGGCAAACCCACTTCTATCCGGCTGACAGCTGACAGAAACATAATCAAAGCCAATCCAAATGATCTTTCATATGTTATGGTAGAAATAGTTGATGCAGATGGCAATGTGGTACCGTATGCCGATAATATTCTGGTGAACTTTAAAATCAGTGGTAACGGGGAAATTGCCGGTACAGGTAGCGGCAGTCCCACAGATATGTCGAGTTTTCAGCAGCCACGCAAAAAAAGCTGGCAGGGCAGGTGCCTGGCGATAGTCAGACCCAGGGGAGAAGCAGGGAAAATTGTCCTTACGGCTACGGCTGATGGTTTAAAGGAGGCAATTACGGAGATTGTTACTGAAAATAAATAAAAATATAACCGTTCTATTGATTCAATCTTAAAAGGGCAGTTTTTTATCACCGCAAAACCCTTAAACTGATCTTTTACAACGCAAAAGACTTTTAATTAATAAGATCAGATATTGTAAAACTTACTTCCAGGCCAGGTGACATTCCATTCAAACCAGGAGCCGCTGGTATTAAAGAATGTAGCAACTGTCGTAAAACATAATGAAATATCTTCTATTTCGTTTATATTTGAAATTCAATTTAAGAACGAGATTCAGAAGTCAAAAAGCATATATCACGGAATGAGATATCTCTTTCAAACCATACCTGAACAGAACCATAGATTTAGGAAATACATTATAAGTCTGATAAGTGTTTTATTTCTGGTTTTTCCCGGTATCCTGTCGGGGCAGGCAGTTCATGATACCCTTCCTTCCAGAGTTACATTATCCCAATGTTTAACCTATGCATTGGCAAACCAGGCTTTGATCAAACAATCGTTACTGGATGAAGATATTAAGAAAAGAGACATCAGGATAGCTTTGTCAGGATGGTACCCACAACTGGAATTTGATGCCAATCTGCAAAATAATATTCAGATCCCGACTGCCTATTATCCTAATATTATTAATCCCCCTTCATATACACCATTCATACCTTTTCCATCAACAACAAGATATGGATCAGCTGGGGTATTTTCTGCGAACCAGACGCTATACAGCAGCAATTTATTTTTTGCTGCAAGAACTTCCAGGGAACTTCGCAACCAGGCTTCAGAAAACACGGTAAATACAAAGATTAATATATATGTGGATGTCACAAAAGCTTTTTTTGATGTCCTGTTGACTGAAGAGCAGGTCGATGTTCTGAATGAAGATATAATGCGCCTTCAGCGTAATTATGATGATGCATACAGTCTTTACAGGAATGGACTGACAGATAAGATTGACTATCAACGCGCTGAAATATCTTTAAGCAATGTACAGGCTCAAAAGAAATCTTCCGGGGAGGCCCTGAAAGCAAAATATTCGGTATTAAAACATCTTATGGGAGCTGCCCCTGAGAAGCAACTTACCGTTTTATATGATTCTTCCAAAATTGAGAATGAAATACTAATTGATACGACCAGGAACCTTAATTACAATAATCGTATTGAAATTCAACAATTGCAAACATCAATGAAACTGCAGAGTTCCGGAATTGACTATTACAGGTGGTCATTTCTCCCGACTTTATCTGCTTTTTATAACTATGATCCGCAATACCATAGTGACCAGTTCTCCGATTTGTATAATAAAGTATATCCAAGTTCCCTTTTGGGCCTTAAACTAACACTTCCTTTGTTCCAGGGGATGAACAGGCTTGAGAATATCAGTAAGGCAAAACTTCAATATCAGCGACTAAAATATGGAATGTATTATCTGGAGAGCCAGATTAACAGTGAATACACCCTGGCTCTTTCGATGTATACCAGCAATCTGAATGAGTTGCGAACTGCAAAAAGAAATATAACGGTTGCAAAGGATATATTTAACACAGTGAAGCTTCAATACGATAAAGGAATAAAAGCATATCTCGAAGTCATAGTTTCTGAAACAGATTTACGGAATGCAGAACTTAATTATTTAAACATACTTTTCCAGGTTCTTTCAAGCAAGATCGATCTGGAAAAAGCTTCAGGAGAAATAAAAATTAATTGAATAAAATCGATAGACATATTTTGGCGAAAGCTGATATCCGACTTTAAAATTTGAGAAACATGTATAAAATATTTCACCAGTTAATATATTTTGCACTGATTGCAGGGCTGGTATCATGCAATGGAAATGCAAAAAATAAGATTACAACAGCACCTGCAGTACCGGTTACAGTTACTAATGCCAATTTGACAAGTGCCATATTCTACAATTCTTATCCTGCAAATGTTGTAGCATTAAAAGAGGTAGAGCTCCGCGGGCAGGTGAGTGGATATATAACCGGAATATATTTTACTGAAGGGCAGGAGGTTCATTCAGGTCAGAAACTATATGAAATTGACCGCCGCAAATATCAGGCAGCTTACGAGGAAGTTCAGTCAAATGTCGGGATTGCTGAAGATAACCTTGAAAAAGTTCAGCGGGATGCAAACCGGTATGACGATCTTGCAAAACAGGATGCAGTTGCGAAACAGATTTCTGACAATTCAAAGACAGATCTTAAGAATGCCCGGCAACAGGTGGCTGCAGCAAATTCAGAACTGATAAAGGCTAAGACTGATTATGATTATTCATTAATCTATGCACCATTTGATGGCACGATAGGGTTTTCCAGCGTAAAAATGGGAGCTCTTATAACTCCGGGACAGACTCTTCTTAATACAGTATCTTCAAATGACCCTATGGGAGTTGATTTTGAAATCAGCGAAACTGAGCTAAGCCGTTTCCAGGAACTGGAGAAAGCTATAGTTTCAAAAAATGATTCAATTTTCAGAATAACTCTTCCCGATAATTCAGTCTATCCCTATACCGGAAAGATCAGTGTCATTGACAGGGCAGTTAATCCACAGACCGGAACAATAAGGGTAAGGATAATTGTTCCTAACCGTGAACGAATGATCAAACCTGGTATGAGTTGCAAGGTACTTGTGATGAATGCAAATGCAGGTCAGCAGGTCCTTATCCCGTTTAAGGCGGTACTGGAGCAACTGGGTGAATATTTTGTCTTTACTGTAAATGATAAGAATGCTAAACAGGTGAAGATCTCGCTTGGTCCCAGGGTGAATGCAAATGTTATTGTAATGAAAGGACTTAAGGGTGATGAGACAATCGTCGTTGACGGTATACAGAAACTGCACGACGGTTCAGAGATAACAACCGCTTCGCCGCAAAAACAATAATAATAATTAATAAAGCAAACCGATTATAGCCTGAAATCTAATTCATGATAGCTGATACCTTCATAAAACGTCCAATCACTGCAATAGTAATTTCATTGGTCTTAGTGATAGTAGGGACATTAGCAATACTGAGCCTTCCTGTAAGCCAGTACCCTGATATTACTCCCCCGGTGGTGCAAATATCAAGTCAGTATATTGGGGCTGATGCAAGAACCGTTGAACAGACTGTAACCACACCTATAGAAATACAGGTTAACGGAGTTCCGGGTATGAATTTTCTGCAGAGCAACAGTACCAACGATGGTCGTTCTACAATGAATGTCTATTTTGATATAGGCACTAATATCGACATTGCCACTACTGAAGTTCAAAACAGGGTTAACATTGCAACTCCGGTTCTTCCCGAGGAAGTGAAAAGACTTGGAATTACGGTTCGCAGGCGCAATCCAAGCGGACTTTTAAATATCGCTATCTTTTCTCCCAAAGGCACACATAACATTCAGTTTCTTGATAATTACACAAATATTTTTGTCAGGGATGCTCTTTTAAGAGTCAAGGGTGTCGGAGATATATATACCAGAACCGATGATTTCAGTATGCGTATCTGGCTTGAGCCTGATAAGATGGCAAGCCTTGGATTGACAGCCACTGACGTTCTTAATGCCGTCCAGGAGCAGAATGTGCAGGTAGCTGCCGGTTCAGTTGGTACTCCGCCTCAGATCGCTGGTCAGCCTTTTGAATACACGGCAATTGTAAATGGAAGACTGAGCAGTGCAGATGATTTCAAAAATATTGTCGTAAGGACTAATCCTTCTGACGGTTCTATAGTTTATTTAAAGGATATAGCACGTGTTGAGTTAGGAAAATTCAACTATTCAGGAGTTTCATATGTTGACAAGATGCGTGCTGCCTACATGATGATTTACCAGACTCCGGGCAGCAATGCACTTGATGTAGCTAATGGTGTTTACAAAGCGATGGAGCAACTCAGCAAATCATTTCCAAACGATGTTGCATACAGTGTACCTTTTGAATCTGTTACAGTCGTAAAAGAATCAATAAGCGAAGTTGTCAAAACGCTGCTTGAGGCGCTGGCGCTTGTAGTGCTGGTAGTGTTTATATTTCTCCAGGACTGGCGTTCCACTATCATTCCGGTTCTGGCAATTCCTGTGTCAATAATCGGCACTTT
>Ga0182027_10005983_pt1 | contig 18346 bp, 13 predicted proteins | sample 712E1DmetaG_FD_121300 | JGI IMG/M metagenome (GOLD analysis project Ga0182027, IMG submission 121300) | Permafrost microbial communities from Stordalen Mire, Sweden - 712E1D metaG (Illumina Assembly) | ecosystem: Environmental > Terrestrial > Soil > Wetlands > Permafrost | place: Sweden... | reverse complement strand
ACTGCGCAGGATTTCCCAATTCTCCAACTCCGCGAGACCCTGGTTCGCAGTGCTCATGCCCCCAGCATACCTCAATTCCATCGAAGGGGCAACTCCTTAGGTTAACGCTTATGGGCCAACGGCATGGGTCCGAGAGTCCCTCTTTTTCTTGCCGGTAAGCCCTGAATGGGCGAAATAGCATTGGGGGAGACACGCGGACGACCTCCCAAGCCCGGGCGAGGGATTTGTCACGCCCTTTCAGGGCTTGAAAACCGGAAATGGGGTGACCTTTCTGACCCAGGCCGTTGAAGCTGTGAAAGAATCGTGTTATGCCGTCGCGTCGTAGGGGTCCCGAAGGCGCGGGATGGTTGCCCCCGCTCTGGCGGGACGGCCACAAGGGCCGCCCCTACAACTCGATTTTTTCACAGCTTCGTTGGCCTGGGCTTTGCCAGGCCGCCCCGTTGGGGCTGAATGCACCCACCCCCCGTGTCCAGCCGAAGATATGGGTAAAGATCAGCCCCTCGGGAGGGGGCGGTTTCCCCAACTTCAACCCACGCGAGAAACGACGCCCCTCTCCAGGGGGAGCGGGTGCCCGACGAAGGTCTGTACCGTACGGTACAGACCGAAGGAGGGCGGGTGAGGGGTCTTTCCATTCAATGGGACCGGGCGGCTCGTTCAACTTACGGATTCGGGTTGAATCAGAAGTCCACGGCGGTCCCGCCATCGCAAGCCCGATGGGTGCCTCGGAGTGCGGTAGCAGCAGCTACTGCCTTTCTCGCTCTAACTCTTGCGCGGTTGCGGTATGAATCAATGGCGGAAGGCGGTAGCTGCTGCTACCGCACTCCAAGGCCGGCTTCGCCAGCATGAAGGGCGCCAACATCGAACTCGGACCCACAAACGACGCTCGGTTGCGGCTCCGCCGCCCTGCGCCACCTGCGCGATTGGATTTGTTGTCCAGGCCTCTGGATACTTACCGCACTCCATACAACCAGCGTCCGCGGAGTTCCTGGGTCGCTTCGAAGACCAGAGCGCCGTTCTCCCGGCGGCAAGCAACGCGGGCGCCACGGCTACCAGGCTTCGGCCCTTCGACGAAGAGCGCCAACTCCGCCGGCAGCCCCGCTGCGGGGATGCGCACCGTACCAGTGCCCGAGACCTGCATCTGGATCAGCGCGCCGCCCTCGACACGCCGCTCCGTAGCGACGGGCGCCCACCCGATCTCATCAATATCCCCATCCGCGAAAACGGTCCGACGTCCATCCACGGTAATCTCGTGGCATTTCCGCCCGGCGAAGGCGATCAGGTTTCCCTGCCCATCAACCCGGAAGGCCAGCGCGTGCTCGCCGGCATAACTCACGGTGTGGCCGTTGACCTGGAATTCCTGCAAGCGAATGGATTCGGATGGCGGCGGGTTACGCTGCAAGTAGCTGCGGTCTTCTTCGGGATCCCGGGCAAAGCCTCCTGCCCAGCCTTCTTCGATGTCTTTCAAGTGCGGCGCCAGTGCCACGGCGCCGTTCGGAAAGCGGCAGGTCAGGTAGGGTCCCGTGCGCGAAAGGAAATCCGTGTTATCGTTGAGGCCGTTGAACCTCCCTGTGGGGGGGTAGGCGCCGAGAGCGTCCAGGACCTCAAACCAGTTGCGAGCGTCGTAGCCGAGGCTGAGCGACTGGTCATCCCGCGGGCGGTAGCCGAGAAATGTGGCGCTGCCTCGCTGCGTGCCCACGATCCAGTCTTTAATCCGCGCCACAACTGTGCTTCCCGGGCGCGGGCGAACCGGATAGGCATGGTCCACCAGGAAGTCTGCCAGGATCACCTGGGGTTCCACTTTTGCCAGTGGACCTTCAAAACGCACCAACTTGCCGGGAGCGACTATGCCATCTCCCGGCTGCGGTTCGTAGTCTACCCCGAAGATGTTTTCCCAGGCCTCGCGTGCCGGTTCGCCCTCAAACGTCACCAGCGGTGGCGGGCCGGACCAGACGAGACGACCACCATGGGCTGCGAATTCTTGCATCAGGGCCAGCAGTTTCTTGGACGGGAATGGCTCGAACAGAGCCACCAGCGTGGTGAATCGTCTGCCGGCCATTTCAATCGCATTACCCGAGACTTTCCCGCGCTCGAGCAGCTTGGCCGCCGTGACGTAGTTGGCGTAGCCGTATTGCGTCATCCAACTGCCGAAGCGCTCCTCCACGGCGACCAGATCGAGCGGATAGAGCATGAGCACCTCAGTGTCCCGGTGCTGCAAGTTTTCCACCGCCCCGAAGAGCGGCGATCCGCTCACGCCGTAGGTGCTCTCCAGCGCCGTGCGGCGCTCGCTGATCTCATCGGGCAGTCCCCAGTGCGCGGCGTACGAATAAGGGACTTCGTTCAGAATTCCCGTGGATGCCGCCAGCGCCAGTGCAAAATAGTCGCGATCGAGCCAGCCGCCTTCCGCGTGGTCGTTGCCATTGCCCGTGAGGAAGTCGCCCCATTTGAAGTAGTCGTAGCAGGCGGCCGCCGCCTGATGCACGGTGTTCGACCAAACGAAATTAGAAGTGTATTCATACTGTGGCCGCCAGCGCGTGGATTCGCCAGTGCCCCAATAGTCGATGGTGGGGCTCTCCGCCCATGTGGCGTGAGCCCGGGCTTCCAGCCGATGCCCCATCTTGTGCTCGGCATAGTGCTTCGCTTGCACGAACAGGTCCACCACCCCGTTTTGCAGCATTTGATAGTATCGGGCACGGAAAAGGGCGGTCCGCCGCACCGCTTCGGGAGTAGCGCCGAAGGTGTGCATGATGCCTTGCTTGGCGCTCAGGTCGATTGCGGAGTCCTCCTGGCCGTGCACGAAGTAGACCAGGTACTTGGCGAAGTCCGCGTACTCGGCGCCGTAACGCGCGGCGAACTCGCGCGCCAACCCCGGACTTACGTAACGCAGAGCGAACTCGCCGTTGTCATGATGGCTGAAGTATGCCCAATCCTGCTGGATGTGCATCTCATCGGAGTAGAGTCCGTTCAGGTGAATGCCGGCGGCAGCGTACTTATCCACGAGGTTGGTCAAGAAAGGCAGCGCCTTGGGGCTGAAGTAATCCATCTCCGGAGTCCGATACAACTGAACCACCAGGACGTGATCCAAGCCCTCGCGAGGCAGAGCACCGCGGCCGTGCACGCGGATGCGCACCGCCTGGAAATCGCCAGCGTGGGCAATCAAGTTCTCCATCCGTTCGACCCCAATGCCCTCTTTGATCTCGACGATGTGCGCCGCATCGACAGCTCGGTAGGGAGTACCTGGCACAGGCGTCTCCCGGAAGGCAAACACCCGAACCCCGGCATCATGGATGTCGATCGGTCCCTTGTTATTCACCCAGCGCTTGTGCTGCCAGAGTTGCACGCTGAAGGCGCCGGTCTTGGGATCGTGCAGTCCCTCGCGATAATGCATCCAGACGCCGGATTCGCCGGTGCGCGCCGCATAAGCCTGGCCCACTTCGAGCGGGCTTAGCAGGCTGAGCTCCAGGCCAAGCCCGTATCCGGCGGCGAATCGCCCGATCGCGGCCATCTTCTGGATGTACTCGTCCATGTCCGGCATCAGCCGCCGGGGAGTATTCTGGCCGGGCCGATACTGCGCGAAGAATTGATCGAAGGCTAGCGTGAGCGTCCGTTGGCCTTGCGCCCTGGCACGATCGCAGATTTGCCGCAGGCTTTGGTTCCAGGGAGTGAGTCCGGTAGAAAGGTTGATGACTTTGTCCGGATCCGATGCCAGGGTTCCGAGTTCGTCGTCGCGAACCAGGATGATGCCCGGGTGCTGAATCTCAAAACCCCACGGTCCCGGGTAGATGACCAGTTCACCTCGGTAAACGTCTTCCGGCGCCTCCGAGCTCGCCGGCGCTTGATCCCCTAGTGCCATCCCAAGCTCCAGAAAGAGCGTCGCCAGCCATAGTAAGGTCAGACCTTTTCGCGTATAAGACCTCCTGTTCGCTGAATTACTAGTCGCCGTCATCTTCTCCCGCGGCGAACATTTCTCATCCAGGCAACAGTGCCGCAGTACTACTATTCCCAAACTTCTTGTCGGCGCACGAGGATTTCTTCTTGAGCCAATAATGCCTCCGTGTCCTCCTTGACCAGGGAAAAACTTAACACAGAGGTCACTGAGATCCTCCGTGCTCTCTGTGTTGATGCTTTGAAGGGCCGGAGAACACGGAGAAGGCCGCTTTGGTTGCGGCCACCGGGCCGCGCTGTGTTAAGGCTTGAGAGGCACAGAGAACACACAGTCACGGCGGGTGGCGCATACGTCTTGCGCCGGTGTATGAGACCACCACTGATGCGATTTCCACAGCGACCCAACGACAGCGGAAGCTCAACGCTGGGGTAGCGACCCCACCACTATTACTGCCGCAAGACGTCGTAGGCCGCCAGAGCATAGATCTTGCAAGCTTGAACGATGCTTTCCACACCCACCCACTCGTTCGGGCCGTGGCAGACGGAAATCACTCCGGCGCCAAAAGCCGGAACCGTGGGGATCCCAGCTTCGAGCTGGAATTTCCCTGAGTCCGTAACTGCGGGATAAATGTCGAAGGGGGGGCGGAAACCCAATACCTGCTCAGCGGCATTCGCCAAGGCTTGGGCAATGGGGAGATCTTGACTTACCTCGGTGGGGGCAATCCAGTCCAGGGGCGCAGGTGCAAACTCCAGTTTCACATCCAGAGAAGGATCATCTTTACGACAAGCTTCCAGATAGGCCTCCAGGTCTCGAACCACCATCTCCTTGTTCATCCCTGGAACCGTTCGAATATCCGAGCTGAACTCGGCATAACCCGGGTAAACGCCGAAGTAGACACCCGCCTTAACCATTACCCCCAAATTACGCGTCACTCCATTGGGGCACAAGGGGTGCGGCGTGAAGTTGAATTTCAATTCCCGGCTCATCCGCACCAGAAGTTCCGCCATCTTCACACTCGCATTCACGGACGGCAGCCGGTCTGAGACGCTACTGTGCATCTGCGTGCCGTAGACTTTGATGGTGAAGCAACTGATCCCGCGACAGCCCAGGTGCAAGGACTCCCATTCCCGCTTCACTCCGGGAGGCTCTCCGATCACCGCCATGTCCGCTTTGATTCCGTACTTCCTAGATAAGTACTGCGCACCATACTTGCCCCCGGCCTCTTCGTCTGCTACCAAGGCGAGGAGAAGATCACCCAGCAAGGGCCCCGCCTCTTTGAGCGCTGCCGCTGCATAAACGAAGGCTGCTACGGCGGCCTTCATGTCTGCTGCACCAAGTCCATAAAGCCTGCCGTCCTTGATAGTAGGCTTGAGAGGGTCCGTCTGCCAAAGTTCTCTCACATCGCCCACTGGCTTCGTGTCGATGTGGCCAATGTAGAGGAGCGTTCGGCCGCCCCCGTTGCCCTTTAGACGATAGAGTACATTGGGGCGCTCCGGCAGTTCACTTGTAGTAAAAGCCCCCGTCAAGCCGAGGCGGTCTAGCTTATCCAATAGTAGCCGCGCAACTTTCCGTTCGTCGCCCGGCGGGTTCTCACTCGGTGTTGCTATCAGCTCACACGTAAAGTCAACCAACTCATTAGACCAGCCATCGATAAGCTGGACGATTTTTTCAACGGCCACTGTATCCTCCTGCCCGGACACTTCCTGGAAGAAATCAAAGTGCTTGCCGGGGAAAATGCCTTGTTCTGCACGCTCGTATAATTCTAATACATTTACACGCGAAGACCGATACGGATCATGGGGCGAAAATCAGCCCGCGATTGAGACAGGGGAGTTACGCTTCGCCTTATAGCGCCGGGATCAACGAGCGATCGCCGGCAATGAACTGAGATACGATGAGATTGGCCAAGCGCAGTTTTTCACCGATGGTGCTGCACCTTTCCTGGTCGAGCAACATCATGCAAACACTCAACACGTCACCTGTCCCGGTGGTATTCACCTGGCGCCGGGCGGGTACGGCTTCTTCGAGGGTCAATAGACCATGGTGATAATAACCGGCGCCGTTCGCCCCCAGGTGCACGACCACGGCTCCTGCCCCCCAGCTTTCGAGGGCGCCAAGGGATTGCTGCAAATCATTCGAATCCGCAAATTCATTTAATTCCCTGGTGTTTCCGTGCACCAGATCAACCAGCGGCAGGAGGCGGCGAACAGCTTCCTTCCGTTTGTGCACCTCAGCAGGACTTCCCACACCCCAGCGCGGGTCCCAGTTGAGGTCCATTGAAATCCTCATGCCGGCTTGGCGCGCATGCCGGAACAGTCTCTCGTTGCCGCCGTACAGCATGGCGTCCGAAAACCATATGTCAGCGCGCAACAGGTGGTCAAACCCTTCCAGCGCCGAAAGGTCGAGATCCTCAAAAGCCAGTGAAGCATTGTTAGAGAGGGAGCTAAGAAAATGGCGGCGCCCGCTTGTGAAGGTTAAGTTGACCGAAGTCCCTGTCGGACACCCGGAGGCTGTTTTCAGATAGGCCGAGATGCCGTGGGAGGTTAGCGCCCTCTCGAGGCGGTCACCCAGCCAGTCTGCTCCCACCCTGCCGAGAAAAGCGACGCGGGCCGCCAAGGCTGCCGCGGCGAGGGCGCTGTTCGCGCCACCGCCACCCACCGTCTCCGTGACCGAGGTGACGGAAGTCTCTCCATCCGCGAAGAGATAGTTGCCGGGGGGGATGGGGCTGATTTTGATGTCACGATTAATATTACCAACGATGCTGATATTGGCCGCGCTAAAGAACCGTTCATCGAGCATATCGTAGCCTCACGTCGCGGACGAATCCCTTCCTTGACAAGGTGGGGGCCAGGGGTTAGTTGACCCGCACGCTTGATTTCGTATTCACCACCCCCAGCCCCTCCTGCGCCGAGGAGGGGAGTCATTCGTGGCCGGCGAGCGCGTCTTGGATCAAGCTCATCAGGAGGTGCTCGATCACCAGGTGGATAGCTTCCGTTTGCGGTGTGGATTCAACCGGCACACGAATCGAGCACGTGGACTCGCGATGCAGAAGGCCACCATCAAACCCCACCAGTGAAATCGTGGCGGCCCCCAATTGGTTGGCGTAGCGGACAGCCCGCACCAGATCAGCGGAAAACCCCGTGCCTCCGTGCACGGAGACGGCCAGGACCACATCTTCCGGGTGCAGAAGACCCCGAAGCTGGTTGACGAAGACGTCCTCGCGCGCCGCATCGTTGGCCCAAGCCGTGTAAAGGGCGATGTTGTCAGTCAGGCAGCGGACATCAAACGGTCGACCGCCTTCCGGAATGACATACTTGGCCAGGTCGCAGGCAAAGTGTTGGGCGGTGGAAGCTGATCCTCCGTTTCCCAAAGTGTAAACGCGGCCGTGCCGATGGTAGCAATGGAGCAGAATCTGTTCGGCACGAAGGATGGCCGAGCTGTCGAGTTGTTTCAAGAGAAGAATGGTTTCTTCCAGAAACTCTGTGGCCTTCAGGGCGCGGTCGGCCATGTTCTCTCCGTTGGGTGGAGACGCGGCGGAGTGCGGCAACCGCCACTTCACCTTCCCCCTGCGCATTTTACACCTACGCGCTAAAGCCGCCAATCGGTCCATCGACAACATTTCCAATTGGGCTTGACAACCGACCAAGTCGATAGCAGACTTTTGCATCCTTGGAGGTCTATATGAATCGGCGCAAATTTCTGAAGGGTACGGCGATTGCCGCGGGGGTTGCGACCATCGGTCAATCGCGCGATCTGGGCTTGGCTGTATCTGCCCAGGCAGAAACTGTCCCAGCGCTCTGGCAAATCGGCAAGCCCGACGGAAGCTTCGCCGAGTTTGCTCTAGCGCCTGGCGACTACAGGCGGTTCCTCCAGCAATTTGGCAGTCCGGATCACGCCTATTACATTGGGCTCTCCAAGCCGGAGAGCGACTGGCCCTACGTCCTGCCCGGACCGTTGGACACCTGGGCGGGTAGCGCCGACAACGGGCGCTGGGATCAGATGAATACTCTACCGATCGGATTTGTTCTGGAGCAGGCTCCGGCCGGTGGCCGGTGCGTGCTAACGATCGACCTCTGCGACACGCACCCGCAGCATCCGCCACGGCTACGCACCACGGTCAATGGCGCCAGGTTTGAACGCGCTCTTGGCGCTGGAGGAAGCGAGGATTCCCTGTCCGGTAATTTGCAGTCCGCCAGGAAGCAATCTATCCGGATTGATTTCCCGCCCTCACTGCTGCGGCGTGGCTACAATGAGATCTCCCTGCGCAGCACGCTCGGCAGTTGGCTCATTTTCGACGCTCTGCGGCTGGAAACAGGCGGCGAGGCAAGGCTGGCTGTCTTGACAGATACCGTTGTCCGCTCGGTCTCCACCGCACCCTATGCCGTGTCCGCCGACGAGAAGACGCCGGCCACCATCCGCGTGGAGGTATTCCACACCGGCTCCCCTGGAAAACTCAAAGTGGAAATTGCGAATGGAGAAACTCATGAGTTAACCACCGAGCCGGGCCTGCAGGTTCTTGAAATTGCTGCGCCCCTCTCCGCCGCGGGCGGGACAACTCTGGTTCGTCTGAGCGCGGAGGGCCAATTGCTGCACGAAACGCACTTGAGTCTCGCGCCTTTTCCACCCGCCACACCGGCTGATTACGTGGACGTATTCAAAGGGACGGCGCATTCGCGCTGGATGATCGCGCCCGGGCCGTGGATGCCGTTTAGCATGGTCAAGCTCGCTCCCGACAATCAGGCACAGGGGTGGTGCGCTGGCTACGACTACGCCAACGAGCAGATCGACTGCTTCAGCCACATCCACGAGTGGACCATGGCGGGACTCGGGATGATGCCGACTATCGGACCGCTTCGTACCACGCCAGGTCTGGACGGCCCCGGGTACAGCTCCCGGTTCGATAAGTCGACCGAGCGTGGAGGCATCGGATTTTACGAAGTGTTTCTTAAGGACAGCGGCATTAAGGCGGAGCTGACTGCTACTATGCGCGCCGCACTTCAGCAATATACCTTTCCGGCCAGCGATCAGGCGAGGGTGACTTTTAGTTTCCTCCTTCCAACCGAATATACGATGCGCGTACTCGGCGCGAAAGTGCGTCGCACCGGTCCCGACGAGATCGAGGGCACCGTCCGGACGATTCTCCCCCATGTTTGCGATAACACCGACCAACGATTTGACCTGCACTTTGTCGCGCAATTCAGCCGCTCTTTTGAGACCCTGGGCGGCTGGCAAGGGAAACGAATCATGCCCAACGCGCAGGAATTGGCTTTGGCCGACGACTGCGGCGCATTTGTGGAATTCAAGACTGTGGCCCACGAGAAGATTCTGGTGCGCACGGGCATCTCTTTAGTGAGCATGGCGAATGCCCGCCAGAATCTGGAACAGGAACTGGCAAGGCCTTTCGGATGGGATTTCGGCGCTGTGGCCGGTAACCAGCGGCGCGTATGGAACGAGTTGTTTAACCGCATCGAAATTGAAACCCCCGACGCTCGTGAAAAAGCGCGCTTCTACTCAAATCTCTACCGCTCCTTGTCAGGCCGGAATACCTGGAGCGACGTTAATGGAGAATGGATTGATCCTGCCAAGCGCCAGCAGAAACTCGACGATGCTGACGCTGTGATGCTTGGCTGTGACGCCTTGTGGACTACTTTTTGGAACCTGAACCAGGTGATGAACTTGATGGCGCCCGAGTGGTCCGCGCGCTGGGTGAAATCGGAACTCCAACTCTACGACAAATGCGGCTGGTTAGCGAAAGGTCCGGCTGGCTTGATGTACGTTCCCATCATGGTGGCCGAGCATGAAATTCCGTTGCTCGTCGCAGCGTACCAGCATGGCGTGAAAGGCGTGAATGCTGAGGGAATTCTCGCGGCGGCCATCAAGATGCAGACTACGCCTTATCATGAGATCGGCCGCGGCGGTGGCGCGGTGGGGAACGAAAACCTGGAGAACTATCTCAAGTATGGCTACGTCGCAGATGATGGCCCCGTGATAAAAGGCGTTGCTGGGGGGAAAGCCTGGGTCTCCAACACTTACGAATATGCCTATGACGACTGGTGCGTGGCCCAACTCGCTCTGGCGCTGGGACGCAGGGACGTTGCCGACCAGTTCCTGAAACGTTCGCAGAGCTGGCGAAATGTATTCGACGCAAACCTTGGCTGTGCCCGGCCGCGCAAGGCAAATGGCGATTGGGTTACGCCCTTTGACCCGTACCGCACAACTGGTTTCGTGGAAGGCAATGCTTGGCAATATACCTGGTTCGTGCCCCAGGATGTGCTGGGCCTGGTGAATGCCATGGGCCGGGACCGGTTCGTCAGCCGGCTGAATGAGGCGTTTGAAGAAATGGCCCCGACGCGCTTCAATGCTGCTGACCAGGCGTGGCAGGAGTATCCCATCAACCACGGCAACCAGCCTACCATGCAGGTTGCTTGGCTTTTTAACTGGGCCGGGCAACCGTGGCTCACTCAAAAATGGGCGCGCGCTATCCTCGAGGCCTATTACGGCCACAATCCCGCTGACGCTTATCCTGGCGACGAGGATCAGGGGCAGATGAGCTCGTGGTTCGTGATGTCGTCGCTGGGGCTTTTCGAAATGGATGGTGGGTGCCGGGTCAATCCGATTTACGAGATCGGCAGCCCCCTCTATCCAAAGGTCGTCATCCATCTCTCTGAGCAGCACTACGGCGGAAGAACCTTCACTATCGAAGCCCGCAATGCTTCGCGCACCAACTGCTACATCCAGTCGGCCACGCTCAATGGGACTCCGCTAAACCAATGGTGGATTCGGCAGAAAGACGTTGTGGGGGGCGGTCACCTGGTTCTGGAACTGGGCCCCACGCCCAATAAAGAGTGGGCGAAAGATGCGCCTTTGCCAGACTGATTCCCCCGTCCGGTTGCGGCAGGCACGATGGTTGCCCATCGCTTAACCTGTCCCCAGTTCTTGAGGGCGCGTCCCATGATAATTCGGATTACCTTGTTGGCGGCGCGGCAAGAACCCGTGTCGCTGGAAGAGCCGTCCGCCATCAAGATCGGCGGACCTACGAACGCGGACCCTGAGCTTGCGCGAAGCGCCTTGGAGTGCGGTAGCAGCAGCTACCGCCTTTCTCGCTCTAGCTCTGGCGCGATTGCGGTATGAAACAATGGCGGAAGGCGGTAGCTGCTGCTACCGCACTCCACGGCCGGCTTCGCCGGCATGAAGGGCGCCCACATCGAACTTGGACCCACAAAAGACGCTCGGTTGCGGCTCCGCCGCGTTGCGCCACAAACGGGCTGTCTTTGACGATCCCGGTGGCCTCTGCGCTGCGCGGACACACTCATCGCCTCCGACCAGCGCGGTGAGTGAGACAGATTTGGGCGCGGAAAAGGTCGCATACCCTGTGGACGAGGGGGGCCGGAGTTTTTCCTGTCACTTTTTTCCCCGCTGGACGACTTATTGTGTGAGGGGGAGAATGGACGTGATGAATCAGATTGAGCGCTGCAGTGACACGCAGTTGGTCGAGCGCTGCCTCGGCGGCGACCGCGAGGCGTTTGGACGGATCGTAGAGCGGTACCAAGGGCTGATTTGTGCGCTCGCCTACAATGGCGGGGGCGACATCAGCCGTAGCGAAGACCTTGCACAGGAAACATTTCTTGCCGCCTGGCGCCATCTCGAAAGCTTGAAGGATCGAGGACGGTTGAGACAGTGGCTGTGCGGCATTGCCCGCCACCTCATCCAAGAGTCCTATCGCCGGGCCACGCGCGATCCTCTGACAGCCTTCGCGCCGCTGGAGGAAAACGTGGTGGATGGAGGGGAATCGGTCCAATCCGGCGAGCGGACGATCAGCAAGGAGGAGCAGGCAGTCCTTTGGCGCGTGTTGGAGGGACTACCGGCAACGTATCGCGAGCCGTTGATTCTTTTCTATCGCCAGAACCAGTCCGTGGCCGAGGTGGCAGAGACGTTGGAACTGTCCGAAGACGGTGTCAAACAGCGCTTGTCTCGTGGACGGGTCATGCTTGGCGAGCGGGTGGCGAAGTTTGTCGAGACAGCGTTGCACGGCACCGGACCGAAGAGAGCATTCACGTCGGGCGTACTGGCGGCGTTGCCCGCCATGACTGCTTCCACCAAGGCAACCGCCGCGGGCGCGACTGCTGCCAAAGGCAGCGCGGCGGCGAAGGCGGCCGGTTTGGTCGGGCTGGCCAACGCAGTGAGCCTTTATTTTATGTACATGTTGGATCGCGATAGCGCGCGGTCCCCACAGCGCCGTAAGTTCGTCATCAAAGCTTGGGGTGTCTCGGTGGTGGGCATGGCGGTGTTCGGGCTGGTCGGCCTCTCACTAATGGTGTGGGGGAAGGCATCGGCCATGTCACATCCGGCGCTTTTCGCCGGACTCTGCATCGGACTGGGAACAGCCTGCGTACTCGCTGTGATCGCCCTCAATGTGTGGATGATGCGGCAACGGCGAAGTCTCCGCCAACAGGAAATTGCCGACGGCCACCCAGCGCCGGCATCCGTACCGCTGTGGGAATATCGGAGTAAGTTCAGCCTGTTTGGCCTTCCACTGATTCACATCCGCCTTCGCGGCGGCCTGGAGCGCGGGCCGGTCAAGGCCTGGTTTGCGGCGGGCGACGCGGCCATCGGGGTGGTCTTCGCGTTCGGTGCGGTGGCCATCGCACCGATCAGCTTGGGTGGCTTCGCCGCCGGTCTGCTGGCGCTGGGGGGCCTCGCGGTTGGAGTTGTAGCTTCGGGTGGGTTCAGTTTCGGCCCATGGGCGTTTGGCGGGATGGCAGTTGGCTGGCAAGCCTTTGGTGGGTGCGCGGTCGGCTGGCAGGCGGCGCAAGGCGGCTTGGCGGTGGTCCGTGACTTCGCTGTCGGTCCCGTTGCCTTGGGGCAGCACGCCAACAACGACACTGCCAGAGCATTCATCAGGAATAGCGCTTTCTTCCATCGCGCACTGGTCGCGACGCGCTGCGCTTACTGGATGATCCTGCCCTTGCTGCTGCCACCGGTGTTGTGGTGGTGGTGGCAGCACAAGAACAAGCGGCAGCAATTGCGCACGGGCAACTGACTTCCTACAACCTTGGAGGATCGATATGAAGAGTATCTGTAGGTGTGCGTTTACGGTCTGGCTGGTTCTGTTTTCTATGCCCGCGCTGGGGGAACAATCCGGCCGGGAATTGGCGGACAGGGCTCGTGATTCTATGGCATCAGTCCCTGCGTTAAAGCGTGTTGACACTAGTCAAGTCTCCAATGCGCTCATTGTCGGCCACGAGCGGAAAGAACAGGAGCCGCAAACCACGGTGACGCAAATCGAAATCGACATGTCCAAACTTCTGGCCCGTATGACGGCCACAGTCCAGGGAAAGGAACTTGTGGTGTTGAAACAAGGAGAGAGGGCGGCCATGAAACTCGGCGCCGGGCCGTGGAAAATTCCGAGCGGACCCTATGAAAGTATGATCAAAGGCATGGGGAATATATTTCAATGCGAGATTGAAACTCCCGAGACCAAGGAAAGCGCTCCCGCATGGAAATTGGTAGGCACGGAATTGCTAGACGGCCATGAAGCTCTTGTCATCGAGACTGAAGGGAACACGGCAGTTGCTCTCGCCCAAGCACGGATGACTAAGGGAATAGCTAAAGTTTTCCCTGGCGAACCGGCGCAAAGACCAACCGTAAAAGTCTTGGAGTATTCTTCAAGACACTGGATAAGCAAGTCCGACTACCGCTATCTGCAGACGGTTCAAACATCGAAGGTGGAGATGGCTTTTCCTCTCCCCGGCGGCAAACAGCAACTGATTGAAAGCTCCACCAAGGGCACGAGCAGGTATAGCTATGAGAAAGTCGCAATCGAAATCCCTGAGGGGGCTCAGAAAGTTCTCGCGTCCGGAAATCTTCCCTCACAAAAGCCCCTGCTTAAAGATGAGATTTCTGAAGGGAAGGCCAAATTATAGCCATATAGCCTACAACTGACGGCCGCCCGTCCCCCCCCGCCGGCGCGGTCGGCGCCGGCCTTGACGCGCCTTCCTGCCAAGGTCACACTCTATGCGCCGCTGGACTGTCCATTCTGCCCTTTGGTCGAGCGGCGGCTAAACAGGCAGCGGAAAAACTCTTCGAAACTGTCATTCTGAGCGAAGCGAAGAATCTGGTCCTGTGCATTTTCAAGAAGATACGCAGAGCGAGATCCTTCGCTGCGCTCAGGATGACACCCGTGGAGAGTTTTTCCGCAGCCTGTAAAGGCCTTGCGTGATCGGAGAATTTAATGACTCAGTCGTCATATTCCAAGCTTGCCCCCGGCACGCCCTTCTCCTGCCTTGCGACTCGGCGCGAGTTCCTGTGTTTGTTTGCTCTCGCGGGTACCCATGCGAGCCCGGAGCTGACGATTCCGGAGGCTCTCAAAACGTCCCACAAGTACAACCGGCTAGTCGTCGCAGCATCGAATAAGGTGGGTGAGTTCGACGCGCAATTTGCGGACGCCCCCTTTGTCTTCCGCCACGGCCAGTCGTTCTACATGACTTACATAGGCTTTGATGGAGAGGGCTATCAGACCGGCTTGGCTTCCTCTTCCGATCTGGTCCATTGGCACAAAGAAGGCGTGATCCTTGGACGCGACCCTAAGAGCCCGGTCACCCGCCACAACGTGGCCTTAACCTGGATTCTGCGCGAGAACGACGTGTTTTCGCCGGGCCGGCTGAAGAAGGTCCATGGGCGATACCTGGGTGCTTACCACGCCTACCCCAAGCCTGGACTCGAGGAGGGACCGGCGGTTATCGGGCTTTGCTGGAGCAGTGACCTTTTCCACTGGCAACTGGAAGCGCCTTGCCTCAGGCCTGAGGACGGCCGGCCATGGGAATATGCTGGACTGTATAAGGCCTGCATTATCGAATACCTGGACACGTACTACCTCTTTTATAATGCCAAGGATCGGGCGGGGAATTGGCAGGAGCAGACCGGGTTTGCTTCCTCTGTGGACTTGAAGAACTGGGTTCGGTTTTCCGGCAACCCCGTAGTGCGAAACGGACCGCCCGGCAGTCCCGACGAGAGATTCGCAAGTGATCCCTGCGTCCTGCGTTACGGCGATCAGTGGGCAATTTTCTATTACGGTTTGGACGCGCGAGGTGTCGCCCGAGACTTGCTGGCGCTGGGTCGCGATTTTCGTCAAGTGGCCAAATGCAGGGGTTTCCTGATTGACGTGGGGCCTGCTGGGAGTGTGGACTCCACATACGCCCATAAACCGTCAGTCGTCTTTAACAACGGCGTCCTGTACCACTTCTATTGCGCGGTGTCACCCGAATACGGGCGAGGCATTAGTGTTGCTACATCCCGACTAATATGACTTAAACGCTCAGCGCTGCTTGCCCGCTAATTTGAGCAGGAGCTTTGCCAAGCGATCATAATCATGACGGGCCACGCGGTCTTCGGCGAGCACGTCCGCGAGTATGGGGACGACGCCGAGGGCGCGCACTTCTGCCAGGTCATTCACCACGGGTGCGGCCCCATCAGCGACATATCGCCTGCGCATGGAGGAAGAGACTGGGCGCGTATTCAGAATCACGACATCAAAGAGCTTGCGGCCGGCATGTTCGTGCAGGGCACGCACGTGGTCGGCGGCGGAATAGCCGCGGGATTCCCCGGGCTGAGTCATGAGGTTGCACACATAGACCTTCAGAGCCCTGGAGCGTGCGATCTGTTCCGGAATCCCGCGAACCAGCAGGTTGGGTATAAGCGAGGTGTAAAGAGAGCCCGGACCGACCATGATGAGGTCGGCTTGCTCGATCGCGGTAAGCGTTTCCGGCAGGGGTCGGCAACGGCTCGGGACAATGTGCAAGCGCTTGATGGGAATTCGCGTCTTGGTGATGCGCCCCTCTCCATAGATAATGTTGCCGTTCAGTTGTTCCGCCTGTAAACGGACATCGGAAAGGGTGGAAGGAAATATCTCGCCCCGAATGGCCAGGACTTCGCTTGAGACCCGAACTGCCTTCGCAAAGTCGCGTGTCAGATGTGTGAGGGCGGCCAGAAACAGGTTGCCGAAACTGTGGCCGCGCAGGCCGTGGCCGGCCGAAAAACGGTAATTGAAAAGTTGCGTGAGGAGCTTCTCGTCCTCAGCCAGTGCGACCATGCAGTTGCGAATGTCGCCCGGCGGGAGGATGCGGAAGTCGCGTCGTAGGCGCCCGGAGCTTCCACCTTCGTCAGTAACGGTGACGACGGCGGTCAGTCTGGAAATCCTGGCCTGGGGACCGAATGGGTAGGTGATTCCTCGGAGGTAGTGCTTCAGACCTCGTAACACGGTGGACAAACCTGTGCCGCCACCGATGGCAACGACTTTCATGGGACCTTTGAATGAGGCTTTAAGTCTTGTGTGGCGGGGACTTCATCCCTCAGCCGACGGACCATGCTTTGGGGTTGTGGTCAGTCCGCCGACGGCTAAAATCGCCGCTACATCTTGAGGGGCGACGAAGGGTTCGAGTTGAAAACCAAGTCTTTAAAGCGGACATCAGCCGCCAACCCCTGGAAGTCTTCGTCGCGCCTGGCCTGGATGCGATTCTGAGGCCGGAGAATGATAGCCTCCCTCAGATGCTGCAAAGCGGCTCCGGCATCGCCACGGAGCGAATAAGCAGCAGCCAAAGCGTAACAAATATGCTCGACTTTCGGCTCCGATTTCTGAGCTTTGCCCAGGTACTCGATAGCATCATCGAGACGCCGGGAGTTCAAGGCTCCCACCCCCAAGGTGTACAGATCCTCAGCCTTCCTTGGAGGGGGACTGGGGCGGCTGAGCCTCTGCTCGCACAGCCGCAGGTGCACGCGCGCTCTTTCCGCTACTCCTTCTATTCCGGTCGATGCCAGTTTTTCGAATATCTCCTTGGCCTTTTCGTAGTTCTGTTTATGGAAAGCGCGTGCGCCGAGCTCGAAATTCTTGACCGCCGTCTGAAACAGAGGCTCAAACTGCCGCGGCTGAGTTACATGAGCACTCACTAACTGACTCATGGCACCGGCTATCGATTGAGGGGAAGACCTTGACACCACTCCTGCATGAGCGGCGCTGACGGACCGAGCACGACCGGAATGGTCGGGCGAGCGTGGAGGACGAATCTGCCTCTTTCTTGAAGTCCCGAACAAGGGTTTCCGTTCTCGGATAAGCCTTTTCATTTGAGTAAAATCCAACCAAGGGCTACAAGCTTGATGAGGTGCTTTACCAAAGGCCGAACGTCTAACCATAACAAAAGTAGTGGAATATAGTCAAGTATAGGGCAGCGGTCTAGGCCATGTTGGGATTGCGGGGCGGCAAGTTATTGAAAACACAAGGCCGGGTTCTTCGATGTGTGTCCCGGCGATGTCATGTCTAGGCACTCCGCCGGCTCCTAAAAGCGAGCGGCGGCACCGTCTGGGTGGTGCGTAAGGAACTCGCCGTGGCATGGCGACGCATCAAGGCGTTATCTGCCGCGCACCGAACCACGTGAGCCAAATCCAAGGCTTCGAAAGGAGGGGCCATGAAATCGAAGGCTCCCCCTTCGATAACCGACACGTATAGCTTGGTATTAATTTCCTGCCTCATTACAATTACGTTGACGGGTGAAGAAGCCCTAGCCGCAAGGGACACGACATCAGCCCAGTTCCCGTCTGGAAGATCGCTCTCAGTGAAAACCAACAAGGGCAGATGGAGCCTCGACAAAACATGGCGCGCTTCGGCCAGTGTTCGCGCCCGCCCTACACTAAAGGCAAGCTTCTCCAGGGCAGCCGCCAAGTCATTATAAGGCTCTGTGCGATGAAATATGAGTAGGGCCGTGACCGTTCCTCTCATAGGCGATCTCTAATCTGGAATTGGAGCACCCATTTTGAGTTACCAAGCGGCGCCGCAAACGAGTCTAGTGGGTGCTATTTGAGTGCCACTTTGACCAATTTCTTTTCCTGCCTGATGTCCACTTTGTCTTCACGAGCTAGCCAGCCGAGGGCAAAACTGAGGAGTTCACCGGATCCGTCGAGCTTCTTCTTGAGTTGTGTAAACGTCTGAGGACCTCCATCGTTGAGCACATTCCAGACTTTCCCTGCAGTTTCACCGACCTGTGCATTGATTTCCATTTCCAAAATCCTCCTGATGGTTTTGATCTAAAGTCTTTCAGATACGCTTGTACCTTTGCCACCCAGGGCTTCATAAGACTCAGGTGCTTTGGTGCACCCTCTGCCCCTGGAAGGCGTTCGATTTCTTTATGTTAGGCGCGCCCTGAACGGGAATACTTACTCTCTACGCGAACCCTTTCGCGCACTTCCCGGGAGAAACCCGCACGTTTGATTAAGACGTGTGCGGCTTCCCCCCGCCGAAGAACCACAGGAAGTATAGCTGAGTCGCCCCGGTTTGTGAAGTGGATAATCATTATGGGTGGACGAGATAAAAGTGGGTTTTGGCTTTTTGGCTTGATTTTCGCGTGTATATTGTAGTAGTATGACTACCATATGAAAAGGACCTTATCCGATTACCCCAATCTCCAGCACCAACGT
>Ga0182027_10005982_pt1 | contig 18346 bp, 19 predicted proteins | sample 712E1DmetaG_FD_121300 | JGI IMG/M metagenome (GOLD analysis project Ga0182027, IMG submission 121300) | Permafrost microbial communities from Stordalen Mire, Sweden - 712E1D metaG (Illumina Assembly) | ecosystem: Environmental > Terrestrial > Soil > Wetlands > Permafrost | place: Sweden... | reverse complement strand
GCTTCCGCCAAAAGGGGGTGCGTCTGGCCCGCGTCAAGGAGTTCGGGCAGGCGAGCCAGCAAAAATTGCACCCAGCGGCGGAGTTCAAACGCCTCATTCACCGAGGAGCCGATCAGGCCGGGCAGACCGTTTAAGGCATCGCACCAGCCGGGTTTTTCCGCCTCCATCTCGAGGCCGATGCCGAAGGGATCAAGGGTCGCGGCCTTGACGACCAGAAGCGTCAGAATTTTTCCCAGGAGCGTCGTCTGGTAAATCGTTCCCTGCCCGCCCTGCGTCCGCACTTTATGCGGTTCTTCCTTGCGGCGTCGAAGGAGTTCGGATTTTTGAGCATCCTTCACCACGGCGTGCATCTGACGAACGGCTCCGTCGGCGCGCAAAACGTATTTCTTGCTCCGCGGTTGGACGACCGAATCGTTGTCGTAATAAGAAAAGTCCCTGCGTTCCACGAACAACGAACGCAGCTGATCGGGGTAAACCGCGGCGAAGGTTTCGAGGAGATCGAGGTTGTAGGTCCAGTGGTCCACCCAGAAGCCTTCCCCATGTGTGGCGTCCTGAATCTTCCGGGCTTGCGCCAACGTCTGGGTCATTTGCTCGAACGCCTCTTCCCGGGACCCGCAGGATTTCAGAAGAGTCTCGAAGAGTTCGCTGGGCTGGACAAACCGGTCGTCGACCTGGAATTTCTCGAACTGGATGACCAGGGGGTTGTAGCCGTCGAGCTGCAGGAGATTGAAAAACGTTTCAATATTCCCCGCTCCAAGACCCGCATGAAGGAGCGTTTCCGAACGGCGGTTCTGGTTGACGTCGCGGAAGTTTCCGTTGCCCTGAGAAAAGAAGGTCGGCGCGAGTTCAAAGAAATTGTAGTCGCGTTCCATGTCCCCATGCTTGCGCGAATAGATGTGGAACATCTGCGAGCTCGTGCCGTCTGAGAAAACGAGAGGTTGGCCGCCCCGCAGGACATTATCGAGGTAGGTCAGCCGGGAATACGCGTTCAGCCGGAGTGAAGAGGAATGGAGCGCAAAAAAACGGGTCACGGAATCAAGCACCGACGCATTCTCGTCGCGCTTGGCTTCGGCATAGGACGGGGAAATCTCGACACGGCGTCGGAATCCTTCGGCCTGTTCCCAGGAATCCGCCTGGCCATAAAAAGAAGACAAGCGTTCCGCTTGACGCGGACGGAGAGATAAACGGGTGTATGAAAAGGCGCAGGAAAACTGCGACTCCGCGCCTCGAGACTCCGTCGGTATGGGCCGGCCCGACTGAAAAGCAAGAGGTTGCTGAAACGTAGTGTCCGGGCCAAAAATGATTCCCTTGTCCACCACCATTGGCTGCCGCTTTCCTTCCGCGAGCGAGAAACTGAAAAATCCTCCATGAATCCAGTGCACTTCGGGCCGGTCAGAGGGCTCGGTCTTGAGCTTGAAGAACGGAAGCCTATCGTCCAAATGCGGGACTTCGGTAAAGGCTTCCATCGTCCGCGACATGTGTTTGAGAAGCCATTCGTTCAGCCCGTAAGGCACGACCTGTGGAAGGCCGTCCAGAAGCTCCGCCTGAATGGGACGTCGGCCGATGTTCTCGATACGGACCTGACGGATCAGGACGGGAAGGTCTTCGTTCGGAGCGCTAAAGAGAATAATCTGGATTTTCAGGCCGAGCGTCCGGTGGATTTCCTCCAGCTCGATTTCATGCGCGCGCACGCGAAGCACCTGGCGCACGTCGGCACCGGCATTAACTCGAAAGGGTTCGTATAAGCGCCAGGTTTTCCCCTTCCGCAAGCGCAGGAACGTGCGGAACCCCAGGAGCGGCGTTGTCGCGTAAGCCTTATTGGCGGGATAGAACTCGAGCATCGCTCCGTCCCTGTTACGAACGCCGAAACTGGAGATGCACTGGCCGCGATTGGTGTAGAAAACCCACATCGGTTTTCCGAACTCGCCGGCAATTCCGGGAAGAAAACTGGAAAACGGCCGCGCCTGATTATAGTTTTCTATGACGAAGCACCCGTTTTCCTGGGAAAATCTCACGAGCATAGACGGTATTGTACCAGAAACGGCTTTGCGCTATATTTTTTTGGCGGGGAGGTTTTCTGGACTTTCAAACTTGAGAAGTTCCGGAACCGTAACAAATTCGTACCCTTGCTGGCGCAGACGGGCGATGATCCTGGGCAGAGCGGCCACGGTCTGGCTGCGGTCGCCGCGACGGAGTTTGTCCCCGTCATGCATGAGGATGATCGACCCGTTGCGGACATGGCCGACGACGTTGCTGATGATCTTGTCCAGCCCGGGCCGGCGCCAATCCTCCGCAGACACGGACCACTCGACCATGACGTAGCCCAGTTTGCGCGTTTGCCGCAGAGTGAGCGTGTCTTCGTCCCCATAGGGTGGCCTGAACAGGGTTGTTTTTTGCCCGGTGGCGTCTTCAATCGCCTTTTCCGCCTTTCGGATTTCCTGGCGAACCTGCGTGTTGGTGCGGGTCACAAGATTACGATGGTCGTAGCTGTGATTGCCGATCACATGTCCGGCAGCGAGGATATCGCGGGCGGCCTGCGGATTGGCTTCCACGTTTTTCCCGACGAGAAAGAAGGTGGCCCGGACGTTATTCTCCTTGAGAATCTTCAGGACTTCGGACGTGTACGGTTCGTTCGGACCATCATCAAACGTGAGCGCGATCTTTTTGACCCGTGGGTCCCCATGCCAGTACAGGAGTTTTGGCCGGTTAATTTTGGCGTGCAGAGGTGTAAAGGCGTTGATGGAAAGCGCCAAAAAGACCCCGCCCCCCATCCAGGTCATCAGCCTTCTTTTCGGCACGATTTTGAGTTGGCGGCGCATAGAGCCCCGAGTGCTTCTAACAGAGTCTTAGACGAATTTCAAGGGCCGGAAGGTCTCAACAATTTCGGGCGGGGACAGTGCCCCGCCCCTACGATTCTATTGTTTGTTTGGTTTCTATCAAACGGGGAAGCATGAGAAGCGGACAGATAATCGTCCAAGGGCCATAAGGCGTAGCCAGAGCCGCCACAAAGTAGGCAACCCAGATCAGCCATTCAAAAATAGAACGCCGCGTTTCCGCGAAAATTTGCCCCCCCATTCCAATGGCCCAGATCAGAAGCCCAGCCCACTCATAGACCGTGAGCCCCGGCAAGGGATCGATGGCCAATAACGCCACTGGAAGAGATAAAAAGACGGCCTGGATCGCCCGGCCTTCGAAGACCCATAAACCTCTGAAGCCCACAGGCTCGGCCGGTTTGCCCATCACCCAGGAACGCCGTGCCAGGAATCCTGACGCCAGACCGACGAGGGCCGCGATCAGAAAACGCCTTGGGCCATACCCGTCGGCTTTGATCGCGTAGAGGAAAGCCAGGATCAGCAAGCCGGAACTCCAGCCTGCATTTTCCATGCCGCTGACCCGCCTTTTCCACTGCCATACCCACAGGAACAGCATCCAGAAAATCATGAAGAGGAATCCCCAGGCCAGAAGGACCCAGAGATCCCCCATCGGCGCGCCTTCTAAAATTGGAAAAAACTCTTGGAACATGGATCAGCGGGAGGCGGCAACGCCGCCTTTGTCGGCGGCCGGGGCCGCGGCGGGGCGTACAGGGACCGTGCCGAGCTCTTCCCGCAGGACGCGAAGGATCTCGCCGACGGACCAGGCCTGGGCGATGCAGCCGCGCGGCTCATGAGGCATATCGCCGTCAAAGATCTCGGAGACCGTTCCCATGCCCGCTTCCCAGAGGTGAGTCAGCAGAAGCGCCAGATGTGCGCGGATGTGAGACTGTACTTTTGTCGATTTTCCGTTGACCTTCTGATAGGCGGTCAGAAACGGACCGATCAGCCACGGCCAGACGGTGCCCTGATGGTAGGCCGCATCGCGGGCGGTCGGGCTCCCGAGATAGTGAGGCGCATAGCGTGCATCTCTCGGATCCAGCGTGCGCAGGCCAAAAGGCGTGAGGAGACGTTCTTCGACCACGGCGACCAGCCGCGCGGCGCGGTCCGGCGTCACGCTCTCAAACGGAAGGCTCACCGCAAAAATCTGGTTTGGCCGCAGCGAAGCGTCGCGCTCTTCGCCGTTGACCACATCATAAAGGTACCCGCCTTCTTCAAACCAGAAGAGCCGGTTGATGGAGGCCCAGGCTTTTTCCGCCAATCCCATCCATTTTTTCGCCGCTTCTTTTTCCCCGAGGCGGCTGCCGATCTGGTCCATCACCCGCAGCGCGTTATACCAGAGCGCCTGAATTTCGACCGGCTTTCCAATTCGCGGCGTCACCACCTGATCGCCCACCCGCGCGTCCATCCAGGTCAGCTGCGCGCCCTGCTGGCCCGCATAGATCAGTCCGTCCAGGTCCATCCGGATGTGAAAACGGGTGCCGTTCTGGTAATGGGCGATAATGTCTTTCATCGTCCCCCACAGATGATCGCGCACGAAATCAAAATCTTTCGTATAGCGCGCATAATGAAACGCCGCGAGGATGAACCAGAGACTGGCATCCACCGTGTTGTATTCCGCGCCGCCGGCCCCTTCGCCGAAGCGGTTCGGGACGACCCCCTCGTGGGAATAATCCGCGTAGGTCTTCAGGATCTCCCGCGCTTCCTCGAACCGGCCGGGAACAAGCAGAAGGCCCGGCAGTGCGATCAGGGTGTCGCGGCCCCAATCCTCAAACCAGGGATATCCAGCGATGAGGCTTTTGCCGGCGGGGCGGCCGTCGCGGGAGCGCCTGTCGACGAGGAATTGATCTGCCGCCATGACCAGGTGATGAGTCACATCATCGGTCGCTTCCCACCCAGTCAGGAGTGTCTGTCGCCTCTGACGTTCGGCCTTTAAAAGAAATGTGGAGTCGAAATACCCGGCGCCTTCCGTCGTCGTCACAAAAACGGCTTCCTGCATCCCCGAAAACGCAAAGCGGAATTCCCCCGGCGACCAGATGTCCTCGTGAGAGTCCAACCCTCGCTCGATTTCCCGCGCATATTCCATCTGACGGAACCAGTTAAAGCCCGGCACGAACTCGCGGGCGTTGTGATGGAAGTAAACCGTCGGGACTCCGTGATAGGGACTGACCGCACAGACCCCGTTATGAATGTCCGCCTGGGGTCTCAAGTCGTTGTTCTCTTTGTGGAGCGCGTGGAAATCCCGCCCGGTCATGAGGGGCCGAATCACCAGCTCGGCGCCGGACGCCTCCTTGCGGATTTTATACGTGAGGATCACCGTGTTCTGTCCGTGAATCATGGTCAGCGCTTTTTCCAGAACGACGGGGCCGAGGCGGTAAGTCCAGATCGGCCAGGGATCCAGGCGGAACCCGATCAGGTTTTCATGGCCGCGCGGATGAACGACGCCGGGATACTGGTGGCAGGAAAGATAGTAGCGCGTGTCGCCGAGAACGACCCATTCCTCAAGCCCGTTGACGAGCATCATGCGCCCGACGGGAGGCTGAGTGGCGGCGACCAGCAGACCGTGGTAGCGTCGGGTGTTGCAGCCAATGAGCGTAGAGGAAGAGACTCCCCCTAGGCCGTTGGTCTCAAGCCATTCTTTGGAAAGCGCCGTCTCGAAGTCCGAACAGGTGTCCTTGTCGAAGGCGATCATTCGTCAAGAGTTTACAAAAAATTTCCGCAAAAAAAGAACGGGCCGCCTAAGGGGATGCGGCCCGCTCAGATTTTTTGCGGTGAGACTTGCCTTAGAACGTCACGAACCAGTCCGCGCTGATCGTGTTCTGATTGCGTACGTTGCTTCCGTCGCTTCTCACAAAGGACGGTTCGTTGCTCCAGTCATGACGATACTCCAGCCGCGTCCCCATGTTGGCCGTCAGCATGGTCTTGTGGGTCAAGGTAAACTCCTGGACCGTCTGATTGGTCGACGTCCCACGAGACGGTTCATTGGTGAAAGGTCCCCCAGGGAAGACGTTCGCGCCGTTTTCATCGGACAAGACTTCATACCGGACGATTTCCGTGAACTTGGAGGTCGTCGCATAAGACGCCCACAGGCCCGCGCCTGACCAGTGCGTCGTCCCCACAGTCCTCCCTCCATCCGCCGTCACAACCGCCGGATCATTGCTCTGTTGGCCCCAGTTCAACTGCGCATTCAAGCTCAGTTTATCGGTGGGGTTGTAGCCGGCAACCGTGTCCAACGACAGGCGATCGGCATGGTCGGCCGCCGCAAGAACTTGAGGCTGGGCAAGTTCATTTCCATACGTACCTTCGAAGCTCCAACTGGTCTTTTTCGTTGGGGTCGTCGCCACCTGCCAGATTATCGTCTTTTGGCTGTTGTTATCCGTGGCCACGTTCCAGCCGTTTACGACGCCGAGGGTCGCGTTCACTTTGTCGTTGAACGTGTAAACCGCTTTAACCCCCGTGTGGCTGATGGGTTCCAGCCAGGTGAACAGCAGTCCTTCGGAGAAGTTCGGATTATTGATGGTATCAACAAGCTCGACTCCTTCCGCCGTCACGAAGCGCCCCCCGATGATCGACAGCTTGCTCGTCGCCGCGTAGGTCAAGTAGGCTTCCTGAACAGCCAGGTCGCCTTTGCTGCCCGGTAACGCCGCCGCATCCGAACCTGCGCGCAAACGGACGGTGAAGCCGTAATGATCGCTGTCCCCCACCGGTTTGGCAATCTGCAGCAGGAACGTGTTCAGGCTGAAGGTATTGCCGTTCGTATCGAACTGGCGCCCCTGGTTGCCTGGATTAGATGACGAGTTTGCGAGATTCCCTACGTAAGAACTCTGCAAGTAACCGCTGAGCCCGATCGTGTCATACCACTTCGGCGCCGGCGCGTCCGCGTATGCGGTCCCGATGCCCACGGCACAGATGAGTCCTTGTACGACCATTCGTTTTGTCCACTTCGTGCTTCTCATTTGAGTCCTCCTTATTATTTTGTATGAAAAAAATGGGCGTCCGCCAACCGTCTAGCGAACGCCCTCGTTCGATCTTTGCCGGCACCCCCTTGTGCCGCCCGTTACGTTTCCGTCGTTCCTTAGAAGACGGCTTTAGCCCCTTTTTCCCCAGTTCTGATACGAATCACATCGTCTACGGGAAGGATCGCGATCTTCCCATCGCCAAACTGCCCCTGGCGCGTCACTTTCAAAATGGTGCCCAACACGTACTCAGTCTCGATATCGAGCGTAAAGACTTCGACCTTCATTTTCGGCATCAGAGTGGCCTTCCCCTTGCCCTGCTGCTTGCCGAAACCCCGAACGGGATAGACGCTGACGCCCCCGACCCCGGTCTTGGCCAGGGCCTCGACGAGCGTGGAAACGTCAGATTCCCGGATGTAGCATTCAATTTTTTTCATCAAAATGAAAAAGGCGACCGCCACAGTATGGCGACCGCCTTCATTGGAAATTTTCGACACTGCTTCGTGTCATAAAGACGATATCACATCTCCGCCGTATGGTCAAGTATTTTTCAAATGAAGTAAAATACTCCTATGAAAAACGACTCATTTTGGCTGGAGGCCATGCGCCGCACGCGGATCCTCAAACCGCCTAAACATGCCATCGCCACGTTTGGAACGACAACCCTTCGCTACGTGCTCTTGTCCATGGTCCCCAATCAGCCCGACTGCTGCCGCCTCCGGGAAGGCGAAGTGACGGCTGAGCGGCCGAAGATCCTGACCCCCGATTTCTGGAAAAACCGTTTTGAAGGATTCGGCGAAGAAGCCCAACTTTTTCATGAACAGATTGAAAAGGCGTACGGAGAAGCGTTGAAGGGGCTTGAGTACACTTTTCGCAATGATTTAAAGACAACGTCCTTCGAACATTCCGCTCTGCCGGAAGTGGCCGACCGGACCCGGCGGGTAATGGAAGAAGAAGACGCTCCCCGTACGGCGCTCCTGGAAGGGCCGGACGCGCAGTGGTCGCTCAGCGTCATGAAATTTATCGTCGACACCAGTCTCCGCTCTTTCCCCGGCAACATGCGGGAACTGGATGAACGGGGCCTTTTTAACCCTGAACAGCGCGCGCAGGAACGCGAGCGCTTCGAAATCGAGAAACTGTTTCAAGAGGCCCAGAGAGATCGAACGCGGATCCCGCTTCTGGCCGAGCGGCTCAAACAGGCCGGTCTATTTATGGCCTACGAAGACCGCTTTTTCGCGCTGGTCGGCGCTTAACGTTTTTTTTCGGAGCCGGCGTCGCTGGGATTGTATATGGTGACCAGGCGGACGACGCCGAGAGGCTTGAGAAGACGGCGGCCGGCCGAGCGCACGGGTTCGGCGGATTCAGAAACTTCGAGCAGCGTGGAATTGAGCGTTTGCTGTGTTCCGAGAAGCGCATGAAGAGGCTGAACGAGCGCAACGCTGAGCGAGCCGGGAGTCTGCAGGAGCACGCCGAGCGCCGCCAAGGCGCCTAGGAGGCAAAGCAGGATGACGAGCGGCCGCCGCATGCCGATATGATATGAAAATCTATACGAAAACGGGTGATGACGGGAATACGGGGCTTTTAGGAAACGTCCGCGTGCCGAAGGACTCTCGCCGGATCGAGTCCTGCGGGGCCGTGGATGAGACCAATGCGGCGCTCGGCGTCATCCTGGCGCATCTTCCGCCGGCGGCCCAGGCGGCCCGAGCCTGGATGAACGGCATCCAAAGCGATCTCCTCGTCATCGGGACTTTGCTGGCGACACCCGCCTCCGACAATAAAAAGCGCGCGGATCTGCCGGCCGGCCGACTTCAGGCGCTGGAAGATCAGATCGATCAGATGGAAGCGGACCTGAAGCCTCTCGACCAATTCATTCTGCCTCAGGGAACGCCGGCGGCGGCCTTCGCCCACTTCGCCCGCGCCATCTGCCGCCGGGCGGAGCGCCGGGTTGTGGCTCTGTCGCATGAGGAGCGCGTGGACAAAATCGTCCCTGCCTATTTAAACCGGTTGTCGGATTTTCTATTCGTGCTGGCCCGCTGGACCAACATCCACGAAGGCGGGCCCGAGACCCTCTGGTCCTACTCGGACGCCGAAGGGGCGAAGACGTCGTCCGAGACCGCTCGTCCCGCCGACCGCCTGGGCGCGACGCTCAAGAAGCTCGAAACGGACAAAGAAAATCGCAAGACCTTGTTTGAGAAGACGACCAGCCAGATCCAGAAGAAAAAAGAAATCGCCGACAAGCTTTTCCGCCAGAATGTCGATCAGATTAATAAGAAAGGCGGCAAGGTGGAAAAACCGATACGGGACGTCGATTTGGATTAACATCCAACCAAACGTCATCCCCTGCGGCCACTGGCAGGGGATCCATGGACCGGGCGCACCGCAATTCCTATAGCGCGCCCAGTCCCGGTTCGTTACGGGATTCCCCGCCAGAGACCGCGGGGAATGACGAAAGATGCATCAAATCATTATTGTTTGTGGACTTGTTTTTCCAGAAGTAAACGCCATTAATGTTCGTTGCGGTATTGGTGTCCATGTCTTCGCCACCGCCTCCAGCGGTTCCGAGCAGACCACGGCGGCGCTCCCCAAGATCGCAAAATAAAGCGCGTAATATTTTTCGCGCTCCGCGAGAGTTTCCCCCGGATTGAGCCGTTTATCTCCAAACTCCCTGTAAGCCCACAAGGTCTGCCCGTCGCTCATGAGAAAATCGAGCGCGGAATACACCAGTTGTTCCCGCGCTTTCTTCAGCAAGGCCGCCAGAACCGCGGTCGGATCGGCCTCCGCATGCACCTGCTCCCAAAGCCAGAGAAAAAAGCGCTCACTGTCCGTCTCACCGTTTGGAGCGGTTTCGTTTAAGGGAAGCGACGCCTGCGCTCCAAAAATGGTCCCGGTATGCGCGAAAACCCAGTCCCGCCAGTGAAAGGGATGCGTGTTGGATATAACCGGCGGGATTCCCGAAACCTTGCGGAAATGTGCGATCACCACGGGGGATTCAGCTTTACACACCCGATCTATGGCCTCCTGATATTCCTTCTCCGTCTCATCGGCCGGATCGGTCCGGCGATCGAAGTAGACCGCGCGCCCTTCCTTAAAGCCGGACGCTCCCCATCCATCCCGATGGCCGGGCTTCATCCCATTTTCGACGTAACCCTTCGTGCACAAGGGATAAAAGGCCTTCAAAACCTCCTGGGCGGGAAGCGGCGGCGTTCCGATCAGACCAAGCATTCGGCACATAAGCGTGTCCTCTGGATACCATATGACCTTCCATCCGTCAACAGGATCAGGCTGCTTTCGCGACGGGGAGGGTGGCGGGGATGCACAAGCGGAAGCGGCCGATTCGCAGGATTCCGATTTTGCCGAAACCTTGTATCAACGCATCTCATCCTCATCCGATGGGATGAGCGCCGCTGAGATGACAGCGGCATTCCCTGACGTGAGCAGACCGTCACTCTATCGCGCCCTCGATAAGCTAGTGAAATCAAAACGCTTGTCTCGCACGGGTAAGCCGCGCACGGCGGAAGTCCGCTACCGGGCAACAGAAAAGAGATAATTGGGCCTTGAAAATTAGTCGATGTTGTATTATAATTACAACAGTAGACAGGGTGGGGGAGGATAGGGTGCGCCATGACTACTAAGTCATTTGGAGAATTCTTTAAGGAGCTACGAATTCGCAAAGGCATCACGCTGCGCGAATTTTGCTTGGAGTACGATCTCGATCCGGGAAACATCAGCAAACTGGAACGAGGAGTATTAGCCCCTCCACAGGATATGCAAAAATTGAAAGACTATGCACAGAATTTAGGGGTTAAAGAGGGTAGCCCTGATTGGCACACCTTTGTGGATCTGGCCTCGGCTGGAGCGGGAATTATTCCGCAAGATATTTTGGATGATCAAGAGCTGGTTAAACGGCTTCCAGTGCTGTTCCGTACTCTTCGGCGAAAAAAACTAACCAAGGAGTCTTTGAAAGAACTCATTGAAAAGCTCAAAAAAGTGTGATGTATTTTGTCGATTCAAGCTCCAAGGCTCACCTATAACCGCATAAAGCTTCACGCGGACACCTTCCTGCGGGAACATAACCCCGAAAATAAGGTCCCTGTTCCTATCGAATCTATTCTGGACGTCAAACTGGAAATTAACATCATTCCTGTGCCTGGGCTTATTGATTTTCATGTCGACGCCTACACATGGAGTGACTTGGAAAGCATCATGGTGGACAAGTTCTTCTATGATAAACAGACGCGTCGATATCGCTTTACCCTTGCCCATGAAACAGGCCACATAGTTCTGCATTCCGACATCTTGAAACGCTCAAGGGTCAGTTCTGTCGATGAATATCTTGATTTTGTTAATGATATTGGCGAAGAAGCGCACCGCTGGACAGAGTGGCAAGCCGATTGTTTCGCCGGATTGCTGCTTGTTCCCTCGGCTCCTCTTGTCTCCAAACTTCAGGAGGCAACAAAGATGTGCGATGAAAAGGGATTGTCTCCCAAGGACATAAGCACCCGCGGCTACATCGCCGATTGGATTTCCGATTTTTTTGAGGTCTCCGCCCAAACCATTGAAACTCGCCTTGTCTACGACGGTTTATGGGAACGGGTGGAACGCAAAAAGAAAACACGCTAATAGGCCGCTCGAACGTACCGCTGCCTGTCTATTAGAGGTTGCGGTACTGCCGGCCATAAACACATCGGCCGGCTGTGCCCTAGTTGACCGGAGCCGACCTTTTATAGCGCGTGACCGCCCGACGGCGAATTGATTGTCCCTTGACGACGCTGCCGCACCCTGTCCGGCCGCCCCGGGCGGCCGTCAGGGTACAGGCAGCTCCACCAGTGTAAATAGAAGAAGCCGGCTCCCTTATTATTCAAAGGAAACCGGCTTCCGCTTTATCACCAGTGGTGGAGCTGCCGGGAATTGCACCCGGGTCCAAGATTAGCCTAACGGCGCCTCTACAAGCTTAGTCCGCGTTTTTTTGTCTCATTCTCCCGTCCGCTGCGAACGGCTTCCGGTAGAACCAGCCTTGCTGCGTTTCGACGACCGCCCCGAAGGCGCGCGGCGGCCACCCAGCCTGCATCATGACGCTTGACCCCTCCATCACAGGCGAATGAAAGGCAAGCGCCCGGCCTGAAAAGACCGGAACCCTTACGGTGTTAGGCCGCGAGGGGCATGGCATGCATCGTGGGCATAAGCTCACGAAGCGCCATGGGCATGTGTCTGCCGTTTGTGATTTGGCCGGCTTTTTACGTGGATCTGACCAACCACGGCTTGCGACAGTCCGTTCCGTCCAACCCTGTCGATCCTATTCAGCCCCAAAACGGGGAAATGTCAAAGAGCTCTTTGAATTATAACACGCGCCTCCGATGGGTGGTGCGCCGGAGTCCGCGATGAAATGGACCCTCGAAGAAGGGCGAAGAACCTAAACTATTTTCCCGTCTCGGATTTCAACGACTCGGTCCGCCGACTTGGCCATATCCATATTATGCGTCACCATAACGACCGCGATTCCCTCGTCGGCCAACGAACGCATAATGTTTCTTATCTCACCGCTGCGGCGAGTATCCAGATTGCCGGTCGGCTCATCCGCCAGGAGTATTTTCGGCTCGTTGACCAGGGCGCGGGCGATGGCCACCCTTTGCATTTCTCCGCCGGACAGTTCGGAGGGCAAATGGCGGACTCGATGCTCAAGCCCCAATTGCTTCAGGAGCTGGCCGGGGGTTTTGCGCGCGGCGCGGTTCTTGAAGAAAATCAGCGGAAGCTCCACATTTTCCAGGACCGTCAGCGTCGGCACCAGGTGGAACTTTTGAAAGATGTAGCCGAACCATTGACGGCGGATACGCGTGAGTGCGGTTTCCGTCATTTCTTTTTTGTCCCCGAAAATTTCTTTCCCGTTCACGTGAAGCAGGCCTTCGGTGGGATTATCCAAACAGCCGAGAATATTCAGAAGCGTGCTTTTCCCGGAGCCGGAGGGCCCGGTGATCGCCAGCATTTCCCCCGCGCGGACTTCCAAGTCCACGCCGTTGACGGCCCACACCTCCTCATGGCCTCTTCGATAGACCTTTTTTAACCCTTGGGCTGAAATGACGCCGGCCATCAATCGCTCTCGGCTCGGATGGCCTCAAGCGGCCGCACCCGCGAGGCACGCCAGGCGGGATAGAGCCCGCTCAAGAGCCCGGCCGAGAGGATCATCAAAAAAGCGAACCCGGCGATCTTTCCGTCGAGCACGACCAAGGCCCCGTGAGGGGTGTAGGGGAGAAAGCGCCGGATCGCCGCTTCCGAGAGCTTGGCGGTCGCCACAGACAGAAGGATCCCGGTCACTCCCCCCACCGAACACAGAAGCGCGGTTTCAGTCCAGATCATTTTGAAAACATCCCGGGGCATCGCCCCCATGCTTTTGATGATCCCGATTTCTCCATACCGCTCCAAGACCGACATGAGAATCGTATTGATCACCCCCGCCATGGCGATGATCACCGCAATCAGCGCCAGCGCCAGGACGACGACTTTGGCGCTCGAGATGAGCCCCATGATCGTGGTTTTCACCTGCGCCAGCGAAACGACCTGCACATCGGGCAAATCGTAAAGCCGGTTTTCAAAAGCGTCCACGTCCGCGCCTTTGATGACTTGGATGCCGAGCGCGGTCAGCTGCCCTTTCCTTGAAAAAAGGGTCTGCACGGCGCCGATCGGGAGAAAAATGGTCCCATCGTCCTGCGTGCCGGACCGTTTGAGCACTCCCGCCACGCGGACTTCGGCGTTGATGCCGGGGATGAGGAGTTTGTCGCCGATTTCCCGCTCTTCCAGTTCCGCCGCTTCGTACCCGAGGACCGCTTCGCGCGCGTTGTTGTCCGTGAACCACCCCCCCTGCTTGAACTCGAGATAGCGTTTCATCTGGGGAAACGTCAAAGCGTCCACGCCGAGATAGGCGGCCACGGCGCCGTTCTCGCCTTTGTTCGGATCAAACACGCCCTGCATAAGCATCGGGGTCACCTTCTCGACTTCGGGATTCGCGGTGACGGTTTTCACCATCTCTTCTTTGATGTAGCGCAGGCCCGTGCCGCCTTTGAGCATGAGGGTGGCCGCTTCATACGGGCAGCCCTTGGCCGTCAGCAAGACCTGAAACCCCATGTTATCGATGTCTCGATTGAGGCTCTCCTCATATCCCCGGTTAAACCCCAGCAGAGTGACCAGGACCCAGGCCGAAAGAGCGATCCCGCCGACGGTCAAGGCCGAGCGGGTTTTTTTGCGCAGGAGGTTTTTATAGGCGACGGAATAGATGTTCATGATTTTTCTTTGGAAAAGACAAATTCGTCCATCAAAATCAGATTTTTCTTGACCGCTCGCAGGACGTGCTCAAAATCCTTGCCGGCGGCCGGCGCAGGATTCTTCAGGGTCGAAAGCGGACCGCTTTCCGGGATTTGGCCGGAGGCGGGATGATAGTTCCGGAAATCTTTCAAGCGCAGTCCTTCAAACTGGGCCCCGAATGGTCTGGAACGAAGTTCCTTTGCCGCTCTGGAGGTCAGCTTCTGAATATATAACGATTGGATCGCCCCGTCGGTTCCCAGGGAAAGGAAAACCTGGATCCCTCCGTAATCTCCTTTTTCGTTCACTCCGTGCACATAGCCGATTTTCTCTTTTCCTTTGTACACCTCATAAAGAGTGTAGGGAACCTCGATGGTCTCGTATAACCCATGAAAGGAGTCCCCCAGCCGTTGTTCCACGCGCCGGAGCATCGCTTCGCCGCCCGAGGTTTTGATGGAAAGGTAAACCGTTTTGTAGCCGGAGGACGTGGGAAAAAGACGCGCGATGTCCCGGTCCGGATCATTGAGATCGCAGCCGACCGCCGCCAGGGCGATCCGGGTGGTCAGGACGAGGCACACGAGCAGAAGGAACTTTTTCATACTTTCACGTAATAGTAGATCTGGAAAACGATGCGGTGATCGTTGTCATTCCTATCGTATTCGTAGAGCGACCGACCGGTCAAGTCGGGTGTGAGAATATAGGAAAGACCCCCCGCGAGAGACCGATCCTCCTGACCGGATTGTTTCGTGAAGATGGGTTGGAATTCCAGCTTGAGCCGGTTATCATCGAGAAGGTTGACGCCGATCCGCCCCAGCGCGGCGTAGGCCGAGGCCCCTCCTTTCTCCCCTTTTCGAGCATCGGCCCGAAATTCCCATCGGTCCCATAAATAGGTCAGATCCGCCCCCAGAAATCCATAGCCCTCCGGCTCCGAGTCGAGGATGTGATATCCAATGATGTCGGGGACCTTACCCGCCGTCCCATAGAGGCCGCACGTATAGTTATCGCGATTCAGCACCCCTTGGGCCACACGACCCGAGAAAAGGTAGCTGCCTTTCAGTTGGATCGGCATCCCGGTTCCCGAGGTGAGGGAAAAGGCGGCATCTCCCCAGCTGAAATCGCGAGAGGCGCCCGCTCCCCAGTCCCGGTCAAACCCGAACCCGCTCATCGGCAGGGATTGAAGAAGAAGCCCGTGCGTGTCGAAATAGGATTCCAGGCCAACCGGCACGCGGTTGTGCCCGACCCATGAATAGGCGTAAGGGGTTTTCACCCGGACATAGGCATTGTAGAGCTGGGGTTCAATGACGGGTTGGCCATGGTCGTCGTAGGCCAGGCGTCCCTGAAGGGCGAGGGTTCCCCAATCCCCGGCGCCGCCGGAAAGTTTCTGGACCCAATCGGCGCCGATCGACGGTTTTTGCATGACGTCACGCTGGCTCATGGAGTAAAGAATCCCTTTGTCTTTGAGTGAGGAATAGCCGCCCACCGCTTGCGCTTCCAAATACAGCAGGCTCGAATCGGCATGCGCCCAGGCGCCGGAGAATAGGAAAAGAGAAAGGAGGAAGGCCCTAGACCACAAAAGATATTTTTCCAACCAGAATTTGTTTTCCATCGCGCTTGATCCGGAGGGTGATTTGCCATTCCCCAGGCATGGCGATTTCAACCGGCATGAGATAATCGCCCTTTTTGTTCATCTGAAAGGGGGCCGGACCGGAATCGTGGGCGTTCATGCCCGGCATTCCGTACTCGCCGCTGATCTCATAAGGGCTTTCTTTCTGGCCTTCCTTCGAGTAGGCCTGGAGGATGACGATCAAGCCGCCGATCTGCGGTTTCTTATCAAAGCGCCAGGTAAAATAGCCCCCCGAGGGAAGAAAATTATGCCTTCCTTCCGCGGACAGCGTAACGGGTTCCAGCGGACGCGCAGAGGTTGCCGGAACGGGAACGGAGGCCATCACGAGGGCCATCGCGATCAGGACATTTTTCATCAATACCCTCCCTTTAGGATGATTGTAATACTTTGATCCCGTCATCCAATTTCGTGCGTTCTCCTAAAATTCCTGGCCCTGGATCTTGATCGCGATCACCTGATACGGCCAGGGGAAGTCCTGGTAGGAGCTCGGTTCGCGGCCCACCACGTACCAGGGGCCGGGCGTCGTCCGCTCGTGGCGTTCGGGAAGCGGCGTCCATCCCTCGGGCTCACCGTATGCCACGAGCCACTTTTCCTTCCCGATATCGCCGACGGGCAGGGAAGTTTCGTAGCCGTCCGCGCTTTCAAAGACGATATCCTGTTCCGCGGGGCGGAGATGAAAGGCCTGGAAAACCTGGTCCAGCCAGAATCCCTCGTAGGTCATCGGCCGCTGATAGACCGGGCTGTAGACGGTGATTTCCGCCGGAGTAAGTCGCGCAGCCAGTTCCGTTCTGGTGATGACCTGCGTCGATTTCTCCGTGACGAACTTGAGCGCCGGATCCCGGGACGTCGCCTCGGAGGCCATCAAAGCGCGGGTCAAACCGATGAGGAGAATGACCGCGCCAATCGCTTCACGATTTTTCATAAAGAAAGCCGTCAGTGTGCCCGGCGGGATTTGAACTCGCGGCCTCTTCCTTCGCAGGGAAGCGCTCTATCCAGCTGAGCTACGGGCACACCAACGACTCGGAGCCCATTGTATCAAAGGATGAGAAGAGCTTCAGGAAAGGAGAAGACCCCGGGCCAGGAGCCCGAGCAGAACGACCGCCATGTTTCCGATCACCAGGTGCACCCAGGTCCGCTCCTGGGATTGGCGGTAATGCAGATAGACGATCCAGCCGATCCAGCCGAAGGCGAGCAGGAAAAACGGCCCGGGCAAGAGAAAGAGACCGGCGCCGATCAGGCGTTCCGCGATAAACCGGTACTTCTTGTCGCCCAGCACCTGGGAACTCCCCCACAAATCGTTTTCCAGGAAATACACCAGCACCGACACGAAATGGGAAATGAGGACGACGCACAGGACGGGTAGGACCCAGGGATCGGGCTTCAAGGTCGGTATCGTCGGTGAAAAAGCGAGGATCAGGGTCAGATGCACGACCTGGTCCCAGAGAAAGAACCCCGTGCTGTCGGGACTGCCGGTTTCCGTGATGGACCACACCCGCCACTCGTCTTCCAGCCAGTGAAAGAACGTCAGAAGCGCCACGCAGATCCAGCCGTTCAGCTGGAAATGCCGCGTCTGGACCCACGCCATGGACAGGAAAGGCCAGGCGAGCGCATAGGACACAAGCGGATGCGTCAGAATGTGGACGAGCATCCCGGCGCGGTTTTCCCGTTTCCAGATGGCGACCTTGTTGGTCTGGAGGGTGAAGTCGGCGATGAAATGGGCGAGCACCAGCCGCCAGAAAATGGTCATTTGCTCTTCACCTCAAAAACACCGTCCCAGTTTTCCGCAGGTGGTTCGACCGCGAACACTTCCGCTCGATGCACGTAAGCCATGCTGGCTTTATCTTGCGGTAATATCGTGCAGACTTCAAGGAATTTCTCGCGCGCCGCCGCGTACTGTCGGTCCACGAATAAGCGGATCGCTTCGTGGTAGAGCGGAAGGGCTTTCTGCCAGACGGCTTCCAGCGCCCCTTTTTCCGCCAGGAGCTCATACACTTTCACGGGCTTCGCCTTGCCGGGCACGCGGATGCGGTCGAGAAAACGCACGTCGAATTTGTCCTGGACCAGCTCATAGGTCAAATCGCTGATCATGATGGACGAGCCGAAGGCCTTGTTCGCCCCTTCGAGGCGCGAGCCCAGGTTCACGTTATCTCCCATGACCGTGTAATCGGATTTCTGCTGGGATCCCATATTGCCGACCACCATCGCGCCGGAGTTGACGCCGATCCGGGCCCCGAGAGGCGTCAGTCCCTGGCTTTTCAGCTCCTCATTGAGCTCGCGCAGGCGGCGCATGCTTTTTAAGGCGCAGCGGCAGGCGCGCTCGGCATGGTCCGCCTGTTTGACGGGGGCGTTCCAGAAGGCCATGATGCCGTCGCCCATGTATTTGTTCAGGTAGCCGTCGCATTCGAAAATCACTTCCGTCATCGCTGACAGATAACGGTTGAGAAGGACCACCAGCTCGTCCGGGTTCATCCGCTCCGAGATCGAGGTGAAGCCGGCCACGTCGGAAAAGAAGACCGTCATGTCGCGCCGTTCCCCCACCATCTTAAGCTTCGACGGGTCATCCATCAGGATTTCCAAAACCTTCGGAGAGACATACTGGCCGAAAG
>Ga0182027_10005981_pt1 | contig 18347 bp, 16 predicted proteins | sample 712E1DmetaG_FD_121300 | JGI IMG/M metagenome (GOLD analysis project Ga0182027, IMG submission 121300) | Permafrost microbial communities from Stordalen Mire, Sweden - 712E1D metaG (Illumina Assembly) | ecosystem: Environmental > Terrestrial > Soil > Wetlands > Permafrost | place: Sweden... | reverse complement strand
TGCCCAATTGTCATACCCATGCTGAAACGGATTCAGCGATGGGCAGCCGCAGTAAACATCCGAAACGGAAGTTCCGAACGTCACCACGAATTGGCCGACGGTGCTGGAAGAAACCACGGACACTTTTAAAAAGGCTGAATCCGCACTGAACGTGGGTGTCTTGACTGGCGTAATAACCGTCGTATCCACAACCTTCGTCGTGTCAACCACCACTGTTTTGTGGGGTTTTACCACAACGTAAATTGTGTCTTTAATGGAACTGCTACTAAGAACCGCAGTCAGTACCTCCATAAAGATTCCAACCGAACTGTACGAGTACGTATCGGGTTTTAACCCGTCAATCCCAGCCGTTGTCTTTGATCCGTCTCCCCAATTGTAATAACTCGTGATCACCGGATTGGCGTCAGCATTGGTCCGTTTGTCCACTGGGACAAAGTTAAGAGCGTCCCCAATAAAGACATAAATCGTGTCATGGACAATCACAACAGGCGTTGGGGGGTTGTTCGGTGCAACGATACACCCCACCGTTTGTGAAATTGTACCGTTGTCCTGCGGCGAAAACGCCGTGGGCAACCGAGCCGTGTTATTGTCCGCGCATCCGACGATGAACATCATCGCCACGACCGCGAACAATCCGACTATCAAACCGACTGACTTTTTGAGACTCATAGAGTCCCCCTTTCAAAAAAGTGAAGTGAAACGAAACATTGAATTATGAATGTACGCATACTAATCCATACGGACTAAGTATGGGCCGGAAGAATTTTTTCAAACTCTCCCGCCTCATACTGCATCGACCAACGATGCTTCATGAATATATTTTTAAATAAATATTTGTAGTATTCGTATATTTCGTAGGTTCGGATTATATACCCAAACCTGCAACCTTAGAAAAATAGACTGAAAAATTTTTCTGCGAATTTCAATTTACGAACGGAACGCACTGGAACTTTAACGATTTTCTTTTGCGCCGCCACCTGCTGATAAACATTTTGCGTCTTGGCGACGATCGCTTCCCAATTATATTCTTGCTGAACTCTTTTTTTCTGCATCTCGCCCATCTCGCGCACCATTTCGGAATTGCGCAATAAGCCGTTGAGCTTGCCGAGCAAGTCAGCGACATTTTTATTCTTAAAAGTATAACCGGTATAAGAAATAACTTCGCGATTTTCCGGAATATCGGAAACCAAAGTGGCGAGTCCGTGCGACATCGCTTCCAAAAGCGCGATGGACATTCCTTCCGATTCGGACGGCTGAACAAAAAGATAAGCGTTGGAATAAAATTCGTTGATGATTTCGCCCGATTGCGCGCCGGTGAAAATAATTCTCGGATCACCCGCCGCCAAATCTTTCAATTGCTTGACGAATTTATCAGTGTGAGCGCTACCGCCGACGATGACCAATTTTTTGTCAGTCTTGACATGCTTGAAAGCTTTAATCAAATGCTGTAAGCCTTTGTGCTTCACCAAGCGGCTGACCGCCAAAATATAATTTCCTTTTTTTAAACCGAAATATTTAATGTCGTGGGCAACAGCTTTTTTGGCAACACCGACTCCGTTCGGAATATATTCCGGCACGCGGCCGTATTTTTTAATGGTAAGATCTTTCAAATTTTTAGAAACTACGATAGTTTTATCAGCAACGCGGCAAGTCATAAATTTACCAAATTTCAAATATGTCCTTGCGAAAAAACCCCATTTTTGATGACGATCATCTTCACAGTGAAAAGTGGCAACAACCGGCACGCCAGGTTTCAACAATTTAACCAGCCAAATCAAAGACGACGGGCCGATAGAATGAAAATGAATCACATCAACATCGCGTTTGGCAACGTCAAGGCAGGCGCGGAAAGTGTGAGTGATCGCGTCCAAGCTTTTGGTGGAAACAGAAGGCAAAGAAATCAATTGCACGCCTTTATGTTCAGTTAAATTTTTATTGGTATAGTTCGGGCGAGTATAAGCGAAAACCTGATGGCCGGCCTGAACCAAGCGGACGGATAAATCTTCCACGTGCTTTTCAACTCCTCCCGAAATGCTCGGGATTCCTTTTTGTCCGATTATAGCTATTTTCATAAAGTATAATGCTAATTTCGCGAATGATGCGAATCTACGAATATTTTAATTCCCCTCTTGAGAGGGGTGGACGCGCCGCGCGGACGGGGTGTGTTTTTCGTTTTGTAGCTGTTCGTTGTATTCGGGTTTTTCGGGGGTTCGGATTATTTTTTCAATTTCTTATTCCCTCTCACCTTTTTCAAGATGAGAGATGTATAAGAGTTCGAATAAATATTATTCAATGCGGAAAGAAGTGCTGTAAGAAAGATTGGAAGCTTCGCCCGTCACCTTGATATCAGTGTTGAGCGGAGCAACCACGGACGGCACAGAGACAATTACGTCAAAGCGGCCCGCGCTGTCAGTCTGCGCTTCATCAACTTTAATTTTGGCAATTGTAATATCAACAGTTTCGTTGGCGGAAAATCCGGTGCCGCGAAGTTCGATCTGCGAGCCGGTGGCGGCGAAATTTTTATCAACCGACAAGGTCATAGCTTCAATCGGGCGAGTATCTTTTTCCACAGCCGTATATTCGGCGACGCGATTCATATTGGAATCAAGGACTAAAATTTCATTACCGTTGAAGACGGCGACCTTTTCGTTGCCGTTCACGTCATTGGCGGAAGCCAAGCCGGTGGCCCAGCTGCCGGCCGGAGAAGTGTTGATCGTCCAATTCCATTTCACAGACTTGAAAGATTCTTTATCCATCTTGACTACGCCGACGCCATCGGAGAAATATAAATAGTTCGGGTCGGTCGAAGTGATAACATCATAACCGGAATTGCCGGCATGCTGATATTGTGCGACGACTTGGCCATCAAAATTCACCGCGCTCAAATTCTGATCATCAACCACATACATCAAATTTTCATCGCTGACAAAGGATTTGGTCGCAGCCGGTTCAGCGGAAGCGATTGTATATTGAGAAAGTTTCTGATTGGTGGCGGTGCTATAAACATTCAAATTACCTTTTAAGCTGGCGATCATCGTGCCGTTAGAAACAAATTGCGCGTCAGCGGCATTCACGCTCGTCACCATATTATAAGAATTGATAACTTGCATATCTTTATTCCAAACCTTGGTGCCCTTGCTGCCGATTGTCACCAAATTTCCATTGACCATTTCCACGCGAGAAAACCAATCCCAGGAATTGTCTTTAACCTTCATCAAAACTTCCGGAGCTAACGGATTAGTGATGTCGTATTTGTACAAATAGCGGCCGTTCACCAAATAGACATACAAATTTCCATCGGCTTGCTGAAAAAGCAAGTCGCTGAAAGTATGACTTTCGGTATCGTTGGATTGAATATCGGTCACCTTATCAAGCGAACCGTTGTTCAATGCGAACAATTCAAAGTCGCCGGTGTTGGTGGTGCCGACATAATACACGCCATTATAATTCACGGCTTTGCCGGAATAATAAGGCAAGGTTTTGCCGTGGATCGGCTGCATAATTAATGCGGCTCCCAAGACGGCGAATAAAACACTGATAATTAAAACTTTTTTCATAGATTTTATCTAATTTTAAAAAATAAATTGATTAAAGTTGATTTAAAGATAATCAAGACATCTTAGCACAAAAAATATAAAATGTCAATACTTTTTAGCCGCTTTTCGCCTATAACAAAAATTTGGCCTACTTTGGCCAAATTTAAGCATATTTTTATAATATTTTTACAAAATTTTAGTCTTGTCAATTCCCTATTTCACGAGCTGTTGATAAATCCCAAACAGCGCTTGATAGAACTTTTCCGGGTCATTTTTTTCCTTAACCGAGGCGATAGCGGCTGAGGCAATCGTATTTTTCAACTCCGGATGCGATAAAATATGATTTAATTTTTCTGACAAGCCGTCAACATCGCCGGCGGTAAATAAAAATCCGTTAACACCATCATTAATTAATTCGGTGGCGCCGCCAAGGCGCGTTGCCAGAACTATTTTGCCAAAACCCATCGCTTCAATAATCGTGTAGGGCGCATTCTCATACCAGCGTGAGGGAACAACGATTGCTTCGGCTCCGGCAACTAATTTCCAGAGCGCGTCGCCAGTTTGATAGCCGACAAATTCCACACCGCTTATTTTTTCCGCGGTAATGATTTTTTTCAACTCATCTTCCAGTGGTCCGGCGCCGGCGATCTTTAATTTCACGTCTGATTTCAATTTGCCATAGGCGCGCAGCAAATCTTCAATCCCCTTTTCCGCGCTCAAGCGGCCGTAATAAAAAATATACTTATCCTCACTTGATGCCCCATTGCTAATCGCGCCTGTCCTGAGCTTGCCTGCGGTGAGCTTGTCGAATCCGCCGAAGGAGGACTGCGACGAAACCGCGACCGGCAATAAAAAAGGATTAGGCAAATAAATTATCTCGCGCTTAAAACCGAATTCTTTGAATTTGTTGATCAAAAATTGGCTGGGCGAAATGAATAAATTAATTTTATTATAACTGCCTAGTATTTTATAAAAATACGATTCAATCATTGCCAAAAAACTGCGCCAATAAGAATTTTTTATACAACGATCAGTAAAACAGCGCCAATATTTTCCGCCTTTGCTCGCTTCCCAAATCCGGCCGTTGGCATATAAATTATAATTTGGGCTGACAAGCGCGTAATCATGCAAGGTCATCACGATCGGAATTTTATTTTTCTGCAAAACACCAATGATCGAAGGCGAAAGATGATGATAAATATTATGGAGATGCGCAACGTCAGGCCGAAACTCGCGGATTAACTTAGCCAGTTTTCTTTTGGCTTCAAAATTATAGAAACCTTTGGCCAATAATTTTATTTTAAGAAAAATTGCTGCTTCGTCTTTTTCAAAATCGGTGGCTGCGGCAAAATATTTCGACCATTTGTTTGTTGATTCGTTTTTGCTGTGCGAAGAAAAAAGTGCGACTTCGTGGCCGTGCGCTTCCAAAATTTCCGCCAAATCGAAATACGCTCTGGTGACGCCGTCGCGGGAATAGTGGTAGTTGTTGATGAGTAAAATTTTCATTGATTGATTTATTTAGTGATTTATGGGAAAATGTAATCATTAAAACATAAGAGCATAATAACATTAAAACATAAAAGCATAAGAACATGTCAAAATAAAATGCAGACGGCTTACTTTCATGTTTTAATGTTCACCTGCTTACATGTTCCGATGTTCTAATGCTAAAATGTTCTAATGCTTACATGCTCAAGTGATTATGTACAAAATACCCAGCAATAAAATATTACTTTTGTTTTTCGCCCCAGCCATCTTCCTCTTTATCATTCTACTCCTTTCCGGGCAAAATTTCATCTTTTCGCTGTTTATCATCCTGATTTACGGCATTTTTTCGATTGCTTTTATCAACAATAAGATCGGGCTTTTTTTATTGATTCTTTTGCGGCCGTGTCTTGATTATTTCGGCGGCCAGTCAACAGTCATCGCCGGAATGAATTTAAATTTCGCCGACATCTTCGCAATCCTGACTATCGCCTTTTGCTTTTACACTATTGCTAAAAATTTGCATCGCGTCAAGTCATTGCCGCTTCTGCGCTCGTGGCTGTTTTTTCTTATCGCCCTGTCCGCCAGCCTCATCACTTCCATAAACATCGCGGCCGGCCCGGTGGAAATTGCCAGAATTTTAAGCTCAACCTTGATTTTTTATACCGCTTTCGTGGTTGTGGAAAATAGCAAAGACCTGTCAAACCTGATTAAAGTCATTATTGTCTCGGCTTTGATTCCGTCGCTGGTCGCAATTTATCAATATATCACCCAAACCGGCATGACCGTTCCGTATGAAGGCGTTTACAATCGCGTCTTCGGAACTTTTACCCATCCGAATATGCTGGCGTTTTATCTGGTGCTGGTGCTGGCGCTCTGCTTTGTCGTTTATTTAATTTCCGACAAGAAAAAAGTGACAGTCACGCTTTTTGGTTTAGTGGCTGTTTTATATTTGATCACACTGGCTTTCACTTACACCCGTTCGGCGTGGCTGGGATTATTATTGATTGTCGTCTTGCTCGGCCTAACCCGCTTTCGAAAATTCCTTATTATTTCGCTGGTCGTTTTGGGAATTTGTTATTTTTCTTTTCAGCAAATCAATCAGCGCGTGCAAAATTTATCATCTTCCGATCCATCCAGCTCGGTGCAATGGCGCATTCAGATGTGGCGCGACAGCATTGGCTATTCTTTACAGCGGCCAATTTTGGGTTATGGCATCGGCAACTCCAATCAAGTTATTTTAGATAATCGCGGCCAGCAATATGGTTCGGATTTTGAGCATAACGATTATATCCGCATCGCGCTGGACGCCGGCCTAGTCGGCTTAATCGCGTTCTTGGTTTTAATTATAAATCTGCTTTCCACACTTTATAAAATTTATCGGGAACAAAAAAAGCCGCGACTGAAAGTCCTGGCTTTCGTAATTTTTATTTTGGCAATCAGCTTTTATCTCATCAGCTTCGGCGATAATATTTTAACGGACACGGCGCTGGAATGGTCGCTCTGGGCGCTCTTGGGCGGCTTGCTGGCCACCGTACCCCCCTCCTTTTCAAGGAGGGGTTGTCCATCCTGAGCGTAGCCGAAGGAGGGAATGGTTAATTCGTAGGAACGCAATATCTTCTTTAGGTTTCGTAGGAACACAATATTTTGTGTTCTTTTTTTAATGATGCAAAAATTTACCACGAAAAAAGCGCGCAAAATATTACGCGCCTACGATAATTCAAAAAAAATGGGTGCTGAATCGTTAGACTCAACACCCGTATTTACCTTTCTATTTAGTCGTTGTATATCCACGGAAACCAACCTATATTTCCGTCGATGGAAATTATGTAGGTTCTATCCGAGGAGTGGTACCGACTGAAACCGTTCTCATATGCTGCTTTCAGCTGATAAGCTCCGTGGCCAAAAGCGACGCCGACACCCACATCATTGGTCTTTGGTATCCGATTATCGAATGTGTAATTAGTACTAGCAAAGATCAACGGTTGAGCGGTCCATTCGTTTGGACCTATGAGGTATTTTACCTCAAACGACAGCTTGGAATTATTATCCACTGCATCTAGTGAGTCCGGATTAGTGGTTCCGCTCTGGTAAAGCTGGGATCCGTTCCGCCAACTTTCCTTAGAGGTTTTTTTCATCCAAGCCAGATCACCCTCGCACCAAATTGCCAGCTGACCCATGCCCCCAAAAACGTTGAGGGTTTGCATCGTCAAAAAATACGGATTTGTCTCATAAACGTGATTGTAGCGCGTGGGCACCGTTCTTGACCAAGAATATTTCCCACCCATTCCAGCCGGCTCAATGCCCCAGAAAATATGTTTCTGGTTAAAACTCAGCATGGCCAGAGGACCGACAGAAAATTCTCCGCCATCCCAACTGGTGTTGCAGTGGTCATTACCATGCCACCCCGCAACCTTTAGCGCAAAACCATATCTTTGCGCCGACAAACCTTTTTGCCACATTTGATACCACAGACCGCCGCCATTATAGTTACTTGATTTGTCATCGGGCGGAAAACTAGCTCCGGCCCAAAGGTCAACCATATAAAGACTGTGCCACGAATTGTCAACCTTTAAAGGCGGCGGACAGGGCGGACAGGGCGTGCGCTCTATCACAGGAGGCGTTGGTGGGGGTGTGATCGTAACAGGCGGCGGCGTATACGTACCTTCGTCCAGTAAGTCCACCCAATTATAACAATTGAATGGCATTACTATGTACTCGATGCGATCAGTTTTGGGAACACGGAAAGCAAATACGTTTCCCCAAACTTTTACGCTTGGAGAGTAAGCGCAGACACCGTTGTTGTAAACAACCACGGAGTCTTTTATCGGATGACCGCGGCGATCAATTGCTCCTGATAGCCACTGCTTCATCTGCATTCCGCTCTGAAGCTGGATTGATGTCCCGTGTTTTGATTCACGGACTTTTTTATACTTTTCCGCCATCAGAGGAATTAACTCCGGATAATCTTGAAAGAATCGGAGCTTGGGCCAAAACTTGGCCTTTAAAAATTCCAATTCCTTCTCACCGACGGGCGCGGCGCCCGGCTTAAGATAGTACGTATAATACCCGTTGGGGATATTAACAACACTTCCCACGGGCAATTTTACGTTCGGCCCGATGTGGGGATTGAAAAATTCCAACCGCCCAATCGACTGATGAAATCTGGCTGCTAATTTGGCCAAGGTGGCATCGCCGTTTTTAACCGTGAAGTGACAGACCGTAAAGTCTGCCCTGTTAAACGGTAGGGATTCGGGCACTAAGGCGCCGGAAATATTTTCGCAGTCGAGTTTACCGACATCATTGTCGGCTTTGGGCGCGACAACGACCTCAGCTTCATTAACTTCATTAATTTTCTCGGGCGCTTTAATCGCGTCTGACGGGATTGTAATCTCCTGTCCGACGTGCAGCTCAATCCACTGACTTGAGTCATTGTAATCGCCAAGGCTATTTTTATTCGCCTTGACGAAACTTTCAATGGTGACGGACAATCCGCACAATCCATTAAGAACATTCACGGCTTCTCCAACTGACATAACCCTGCCCCGCAACGTCGTGACGTCGCCGGGTTTCGCGCACGTAAAACATTCTTCGGCATTCGCCGAAAAGATGTTGACTGCGAGCCACAATACTGTGGCCATTAAAAATTTGGTTCTCATAGAACCCTTCCTTTCTTGCTCTTTCGAGCGTGGTTAGTTGTAAATGTTCAATTTTATTTTTTCAGAAAACCCATTTAGATTTTCTATCCCGGAAATTTTTAGAATTAAATTTCCGGATTAGACTATCCAAAATTATTGTAATTGTTAACAAATATTTTCAATAAAATGTTCGCAGTATTCGCGTAAAATTCGTAGTATTCGCGTTATATTTTTTTATTTTAAAATATTATTCATATTGCCGCTATTTTCAAAATTCTCCGGGGTCATTTCCATTTCATCGATGTCGGCAACTTCGGTCGGCGCTTCCGCCATGACATAAGCCTGTTCGTGATTCTGAATATGGGCAGGCGCAGTCATTGCGATTTCCGAAAAAACTTTTTCTTTTTTCTTCGGCCAAAGCCTTAAATCATATTTCTTTTCCGGAAAAAGATAAATATAGGAGAAAGAAAATATCACGCCGAACAAAACGGCCAGCGCCAAATTTATCGGCACGTTCGGCAGAACCGGATAATTGGAAGTAATCGGCTGATCGATAATTTTTATCTGCACGCCGTTAGCCATACCGTCGTATTGCGAATTGGTGGTCTGTAAAGTGTAGGCCACGGCCTTGGCAATTTCTTCGGCTTGTCCGCGGTCGGTGTGATAAACATCAACCATTATCACGCCGGTGTCGGCGATGCTTCTCGCTTTCACGGTCCGGTTCCATTTTTTTATCTGCTGTTTGCTGGTGCCGGAAAAATAATTCTTATCAATGTTATAGCCGGATTGTTCAACTTGCTGATAAAAAGATCCGGAAGAAACGATACGCGCCAGCAAGTCGCTCACATATTGATTGGAGCGCGAAGCGGTGTACGGATCTACATTGCTCGGGAAACTGATAATTGTCAAGAGCTGAAGATTGGAATCATATTTGAAAGGCTGAACCGCGGAAAAAATAATCGCCACAGCCAAAAAAATCGCCAAGACCGAAACAATGGTCTGCGTTTTTTTGCCAAGCAATTTTAAAAATTCGTGAATACTCATATTATAAAATTTATGTCCAAAAATTTGATGATTAATGGAGCTTTAAGATTAACTCCAAATAATAGCATAGATTTAATAATTTGTCAATGGATTTGTCAACAACGACGGCTTTTCATAAATATCTTAAAAAATTTGCTAAAATTAAACAAAAAAAGCACCGAGAAAAATCTCGATGCTTTAGTCAATGCTTATTTTTGCGATTTATTTTACCACCACCCCGCTGATGATGACTTTGCTTGCCAAATCCTTATAGCTCCAAAAATAATTTCGGAGATCAAGGGCGTTTTGATAATCACTCATATTGATCATTGTTTTCCTGGAAGGATTTTCCAGCAAGATTCCATTGTCATGGCCGCGATCAGCTTTTGATTTGGACGGCTTATAGCCATAAACTTCAAAAGTATCACAGTAGCCGATATAGGTGCCGATCTTGTGGAGAGTGTCACCAAAAAAATCTCTGGCGACGGCGTCGCAATCACTGAGGTCAAACGCCTTTTGCAAAAAAGAAAAAAATTCTTTTTCAAAATTTTTATCGTCGTAAGAAACGACGCTGACCTCTTCAATGCCTTGGGCGTTTTTGATTAGATGCTCAATGCGCAACATCGGACCCATTCCTTTTTCTTTGGTCGCTGCGTTTTCATAATCCACTTGCACGGCAGCAATCTGGGGTGGCAATGAATTACAGTGCTCGACCAATTTGTATTCTTTGGTGCCGAGCAGTAGGTCCACAATCATCCTGTAGCGGATCACCGTGCTTTTTGAGATGTCGTATTTGACATCATAGCCCACAGAAATGGTGCGGCCGCTCTTTCCCAAATATGTTCCCGACCAGAGCATATTGCTCGTGCTTTGGCCGAAACTTAACGCAAAAAAACACAACACGGCAAGAAAAAATAAATGCTTGCACATAATTCCTCCCTGCGCTTATAGTCCGCCGACTGGTTTAAAGTTCTTGAAAATAAAAAGGACCATCTTTTTTCTAATTCTAAGCTACCACAATTAAACTTATTTGTAAATGGCGAAATTATTTTTTCAAATGGCGCCAGCGGCTGATGGCGCGAGTTTTGGCCAGCTCGTGTTCAAGCGAGGCGGCGATGCGGGCGAATTCTTGCGCGTCTTCGTGGCGGACTTCTTTCATATCTTTTTCGGCGCGCGCTCTCGCCTCTTCCACCTTCGCTTCGTTGATATTTTCCGCGCGCTCGGCCGTATCAGCCAAAACGACAATTTTATTGCGTAACACTTCCAAAAATCCGCCGGCGATAAAAACCACATCCTGCGAGCCGTCCGCTTTTTTCAAAACCAAAACGCCCGGCTTCAAGGTCGCGATGAGCGGCGTGTGCTCCGGCAATATAGTCAGCTCCCCTTCTTGGGTCGGGATAGTAACCTCGGTGACGTCCTCTTTCAGAACAGTTTTTTCCGGCGTCACTATTTCGAATTTTATAATTTTGTCCATAGGCGTGATGCGAATCCGCAAATGCGTGCGAATGCCGCGAATAAATGCTAATACTTATTATTTAACCGTTGAGATGAAAATTAAAATTAGCATTCATTGGCATCATTCGCATCAATTAGCGGATTGGCATCATATGTTATTTATTTTGTCACCTCATCAATCGACCCTTTCATATAGAACTCATCCTCGCTCTTATCATCATGCTTGCCTGCCAAAATTTCTCCGAAGGCTTTAACGGTATCGGAAAGTTTTACATATTTTCCTGGACGACCGGTGAAAGCTTCCGCGACTTGAAAAGGCTGGGACAAAAATTTCTGAATTTTTCTGGCGCGAGAAACAGTCTGCTTGTCTTCATCAGACAATTCTTCCATACCAAGAATGGCGATAATATCTTGCAAGTCTTTGTAGCGCTGTAAAACTTTTTGCACGCCGCGGGCAACATCATAATGCTCTTGGCCGACAATAATTGGATCCAAAATAATTGAGGAAGAATCCAGCGGATCAACGGCCGGATAAATACCAAGCTCGGTTAAACCGCGGGACAAAACGACGGTGGAATTCAAGTGCGCGAAAGTCGTGGCTGGCGCCGGATCGGTTAAATCGTCAGCCGGAACGTAAACGGCCTGGATGGAAGTGATTGAACCTTTGTTGGTGGAAGTGATGCGCTCTTGCAGTTCACCCATTTCCGTGGCGAGTGTCGGCTGATAACCTACGGCGCTCGGCAAACGGCCGAGCAAAGTTGACACTTCGGAACCGGCCTGGGTAAATCTAAAAATATTATCCACAAAGAATAAAACGTCTTGATTCATTTCATCGCGGAAATATTCGGCGAGCGAAAGTCCGGCCAAAGCGACGCGAGCACGGTTGCCCGGCGCTTCATTCATCTGGCCGAAAACCATCGCCAATTTATCAATAACTCCGGCGTCTTTCATTTCATGATACAAATCATTGCCTTCGCGAGTGCGTTCGCCAACTCCGGCAAAAACCGAATAGCCGCCGTGCGCTTTGGCAATATTATTGATCAATTCTTGAATAACGACAGTTTTACCCACACCGGCGCCGCCGAACAAACCAACTTTGCCGCCCTTGGCAATCGGACAAATCAAATCGATAACTTTAATACCGGTTTCCAAAATTTCCGTCTTGGTCGATTGCTCGGTAAAATCCGGAGCCTTGCGGTGAATATTATATTTCATCGCCGTCTTTGGCGTTGGATTTCCATCCACGGCTTCGCCCAAAACATTAAAAATTCTACCCAAAGTTTCTTTGCCGACCGGCACCTGGATGCCCACGCCGGTATCCTTGACGGTGTCCCCTCTTTTCAAACCATCGGTCAAACCCATGGCAATACAGCGGACAACATTAAAGCCGGTATGCTGTTCGACTTCCAAAATTAATTTTTCGCCATTTTCTTTCACAACCTCCAAGGCGTTAAAAATTTCCGGCAGCTTATCGTCAAAAACGACGTCCACAACGGCTCCGATAATTTGTTTAATTTTTCCTGTTGATTTTTTAATTTCAGTCATATATTTTTATAAAATTTTAATTACTGTTGACAATTTATGTTAAGCATGATATTAATATTTGTAAATTCAAAATGTCCTTTTCTTCAATTCTTCAAAGGGGTTATAAATGAAAGATTCTTCTACGGGTACAAAGCGGAAAATAGGAATCGGCGATCGTCTGGTTTACTGTTTTAATATGCGGCACTTCCACCTTCTCAGAGCCGATAAAACGCTGACGGTATTCGATGTTGATCTTCACGCTATTCGGTGCGATCTACTCGGAACGCGAGATGAAAAAGAAGAACAGATAAAAGCTATTGCCACATTATTAGCCGCGGATCAGGGCCACAATGTTCGAAATTTAATGTGGGCACCAGATAAAACAGAATACGAAATTATCAATTAGTCTTACCTTTTTTTTCGAAGGCGGCTCATCCAAATGAGTCGCTTTTTTTATTTTATCATTTCCCGTTTTTTGTCATCCCGCTTTGTCCGCCTTGGGCGGAAGCCCCTGGCGAGGGATCTATTTTGTAGGAACTGCAATTTTCTTCAGCCAGATTTTTTATGTACAAAATTTTAACTTCGTTTTTCTAATTCTTATTTGCAAGCAACCAGCTTCTCGATGAATAGATCCCTGCCTGCCGGCAGGCAGGCTTCGCGCGGCGCTCAGGATGACAAAGGGGAAAAACTTTATCATTATAAGCGCCTCGCCAAAAAAATCCAACTTCGTTAACACACCCCGGCCTTCGGCCACCCCTCTTGAGAGAGGGGAATTTTAATATCCAATAATCAATAACCAATATCCAAAAAATATTTTAATATTTAAATATTTTATTATTTTTTGAAGTATTGGATATTTATTATTGGTTATTATATTTTTATCCATTCATCGCACTAACTCCTGCCGATATTTCCGAAATTTCACGGGTAATCGCCGCCTGGCGAGCCTTATTATAATATAAAGTAAGCTCGGCAACTAAATCTTTGGCGGCGTCGGTGGCTTTGTGCATCGAGGCCATACGAGCCGAATGCTCGGAGGCGTTGGATTCTAACAGGGCTTGGAAAAGCTGAACTTCAATCAAGCGCGGCAAAATTTCATTCAAAACTTCTTCGGCGGACGGCTCGTAGGTAAAAACATAAGATTCTTGCTTGGCATCGTGCAGATATTTTTCTTCTTTGGCTTTGATAAATTCCGCGTCGGCGCCGATGTGCGGATCTTTGCCGACGATGCCAAGGTGATGATCTTTGGCCTCCAAATCAATCGGCAAAATCTGTTTGACGCGCGGAACTTGCTTGGACGGGCTGACAAAATCGGTGTAAGCAACCATCACTTTATCATATTTGCCGGACAAAAAATCCGCGATAATCATTTTGGCAATCGGCACAATTTCTTTCGCTTCATAAGCCACATCTTCTTTGATAAACTCGGCGGCGATATTAAAATTATATCTTGATTTTACTGACAAACCTTTTTTACCGAGCAAAATAAAATCAACTTCTTTATTCACTTCACAAGTCAAATTTTCAGTCACTTTTTTTTCTTCGGTGCAATGTTTTTTGATTGAGGCAATCGCCTTGGCAATGACCGCCGAATTAAAGCCGCCACAGAGGCCGCGATTGGAAGAAATTAAAATTACCGCCTCGCGCTTAATTTCCGGACGAGCCGCCAAAAGCGGATGCAAAAACTTCCCGGCATTCACCGAGCCGGCGATATTCAAAACCGTCATCCAACTCAAATTAGCGTATGACCGCGTCTTCAAAACAGCCTCGATGGTTTTCCTCATCTTAGCAGCCGAGACCATTTCCATCGCCTTCGTGATTTTCTTAGTATTGCCGATGGATTTTATTCTGTTTTTTATTTCCTTAGTGCTTGACATTTTTTATAATATATGTAATACTTAACTATTACTACAATCGTATGTTCCTTCACTTCAACAAAGGAGTTTCACGTGATGCCAAAATTTATCATCTCCACCATATTGCTTTTCGCAAGTTTTTTCTGCCGTTATCTGCTACCCGCCGGAGTAATGACTCACCGAACAATAAGCTTAATGTTCATAATAGTGTGTCTTTCTTCAATTGCAATGGCTGTGGCGGCTTGCGGAATAGAATATTCCACCCCAAACAAAGAAAGAACTACCGTCATCTCCGTCCCCAACATTATAGTTACGATAATTGCCTCTGCACATCTCCTTTGGGCACTCATCGTAGTCTTGATAATTTTTTAACAGTACATTTATGCGGCTCAACATTGGGCCGCTTATTTTATTTTGCCGTTCCTTATTTTTTGTCATCCACCCCTTACTCTGTCATTCCCGCGCGGGCGGGAATCCAGATTCTGTGCGTTTAACACTGGATTCCCGCCTTCGTGGGAATGACAATTCAATTATCGATGGATTTTATTCTATTTTTTATTTCTTTAGTACTTGACATTTATTTCAATGATAAATGATTAATTATAGATGATAAATTTTTATTCAATCAACTTCTTTAGCGCCGGTTCCTGCATAACAGCATGACTTGCTCCATATACAATAAAAATTCGTTGGTTTGTTTTCATGGCCGATGCAATATTTTTAACTATTTCTTTATCACGGAAAGAAGAAAAATTTTCGCCAATTGTGTTTAAAACGGTTTGTTTGTCTTTCTTCTCCTCCCAAGGTATGGGATCAATAAAATCACTGGCAGATGGCTCGTTTTCAACATCAATTTGCTTATTTAAAATTTCTTCTCCAGATTGAATTGCGCAATCACATGAATAATCAAAGTTTTCCCAGCCTGTTTTTTGCTTAAAATCATCAATAAACTTTTCAACATATTCCTTAAATCCTTGTTTATCTTTTAAACGATTATACTGAGCAAGTGTTCTAAAAACATTCCAAGTAAAAATTTGTTCTTTCGTAAATCCTCTGGTGATTAACTCTTTATACAAATCTTCTTCATCCGGTTCAGGACAAATCCAATCAATAGCATTATCAACAGCCAGCTTTAAAGCGAACCCCCCTTCACCCATTCGCTTAATAACTTCCTCGGAAGAAGCTGCCTTAAGCTGTTGTTCAAACACTTCTTTATCACCCTTAACACTTACACCTTCAACAAAAACCACGTCTGGATTAATTTTGTTAAAAGCCGACTCAATTTTTTCAAATAAACTACTATTTGAATCATGAGTATGCGGTGCCCCAAAATATAAAAGCTCTTTATCACCAGATTTCAACTCAAAGACGTGCGGAGTAGAGTGCTCAATTTTACTATATTCTTCCGCAGTCATAATACTTGCCAACGCCGACTCGAGTTTGTTATCACTATTTTCAAACAAGGATTCTTTTTCCATTATTATTTATCGATAATTATTTAACAATGTACTCAACAGTCTCCTTATAATCTCCAATTAGCTTCTTCAATTCCGCTGATATATCATCAGTCAGCTCACCAGACGACTTGATCTTTGCCAAGGTGGCAGCACCGCGCGCTTTAATATATTCAATCATTACTGGTTCGAATTCTACTATTTTTTCCACCGGAACATTATCCATCAAGCCTTGCGTCACCGCAAAAAATATCGCGACCTGATCTTCAACCGCCATCGGCGCATACTGACCTTGCTTCAAGATTTCCACGATGCGTTTGCCGCGCTCGAGTTTGCGCTTGGTATCTTCATCCAAATCCGAACCGAACTGGGCGAAAGCCGCCAATTCGCGATATTGGGCCACTTCCAAACGCATCTTGCCGGCCACTTTTTTCATGGCCTTAATCTGCGCGGCTGAACCGACACGGGAAACGGAAATACCGGCGTCCACGGCCGGACGATTGCCTTGATAAAACAAATCCGGAACCAGATAGATCTGGCCGTCGGTAATGGAAATAACATTGGTCGGAATGTAAGCGGACACGTCGCCGGATTGAGTTTCAATGACCGGCAAAGCGGTAATTGAGCCGCCGCCAAAATCTTTATTCAATTTGCAAGCGCGTTCCAATAAACGGGAATGAAGATAAAACACGTCGCCCGGATAAGCTTCGCGTCCCGGTGGTCTTCTCAAAAGCAAAGACAATTCGCGATAAGCTGCGGCATGCTTGGTCAAATCATCATAAACAATCAAAACATCTTCGCCTTTGTCCAAGAAATATTCGGCCATGGCTGAACCGGCAAACGGAGCTATATATAATAGAGAAGCCGGGTCAGAAGCGCCTGCCAAAATAACGGTGGTAAATTCCATCGCGCCTGCTTCTTTTAATTTGGCGACGATGCCGGCGATTTTTGATTCCTTCTGGCCGATTGCCACATAAATACATTTTACGTTCTGGCCTTTTTGATTGATAATCGTGTCGATAGCAATCGCGGTTTTACCGATTTGTCTGTCGCCAATAATCAATTCGCGCTGACCACGGCCAATCGGAATCATCGCGTCAATCGCTTTGATACCGGTCTGCAACGGTTTTTTTACGGATTCACGAGTAATAACGCCCGGAGCAACTTTTTCCACCGGATAAAATTTATCAGTTTTGATTTCTTCTTTACCGTCCACAGCTTTGCCTAACGGATTTAAAACACGGCCGATAATTGCTTCGGAAACCGGAACTTCCAAAATGCGTTTTAAAGCCACCACTTCATCCCCTTCTTTAATTCCTTCCGTATCATCCAAAATGATGGCGCCAACCGAATCCTCTTCCAAGTTCAAAACCACGCCGAATTTCGAACCGGCAGCAGATTTGAATTCCAACATTTCCGACATCATCGCGTCGCCCAAGCCGGACACGCGGGCAATGCCGTCGCCGACCGAGATAACGCGGCCGAAAGTTTTTTCGCCGGCTTCGGATTTAAAACCGTCGATTCGTTTTCTAAGTTCTTCAATGATGAAATCTTTAGTATTACTCATAATATTATATTGCTAAATTGTTAAATTGTTACATTGTTAAAGTGTTTTAGCTCGTTGCGCAACAATTTAGCAATGTAACAATCTGACAATTTTTTTCTAATTTAAGCCTTTTTTATTAAAAATTTCATTCATGGTATTGACAATTTTATATGCTTGTGTTAATATATAATCGTGGAACGGCGGGGTTGATATTATACCTCGTGGGAGAACCAGTTCGCTTGTAGCGGGTTGGTGGTGAAAGAAAAGATTTTCTTTCAACCTGTTCCAGAGATTTGAAACTCCAATCACGTCTGGAGTTCGCGGTATTTATTACTTCGGACTCTTTTTTTATAAAATTTTAACTATTGCTATTGACTTATTTTATAAAATATGCTATGATTGTTTCATAATGGCGAACGTCCTTTCAACAATCTTTTCTTGGAGGAATTCATGCTAAAACTTTTAATGATTATAGTGCTCTCAATTATTGCCTACGTCGCCTCATTTTTTTGTCCACCGTTTTTAGTGCAATACTTTTATCTTGTATCAGGCGCATTATCACTTACAGTAGTCGCCATGACGTTATTCATGGTTTGGAGTTGGAGAATCCACGCTTTTGGTAAGGCGTTCTTACTTTATGGTTTATCAGCAACAATGACCATAATAAACGTTGTTAGCTACCTTAACCATTAAAATAAAATCCGTGAACCATGCGACTCAATCAATTTTGATTGGGTCGCTATTTTTTTTAATTTACAATCATTTCGTTGCGCAACAATATAGCAATTTAACAATATAACAATTTCTATCAACTAACTAAATTTTCTTTC
>Ga0182027_10005980_pt1 | contig 18349 bp, 20 predicted proteins | sample 712E1DmetaG_FD_121300 | JGI IMG/M metagenome (GOLD analysis project Ga0182027, IMG submission 121300) | Permafrost microbial communities from Stordalen Mire, Sweden - 712E1D metaG (Illumina Assembly) | ecosystem: Environmental > Terrestrial > Soil > Wetlands > Permafrost | place: Sweden... | reverse complement strand
GTTGCGGATTTCGTAACGCAGAAGTTTATATACGGAAAGTTCTTCTAGTTTTACTACCACTATCGGTTGCCATTACCAACACTTACTATCTATCGCATCACCCACTCTAATTATCTAAGACCCCTGCGAGTTTTGGGTCCAAAAATGCTATTATGAATAGTATACTTGCAAAAGTTAATTCTTCGGCGGTTGTCGGATTGGATGCCGTTCCGGTTGAGGTTGAGGTAGATATTGCCTCCCAAGGTCTTCCCTCCTTTACGATTGTCGGTCTTCCCGACAAGGCCGTTGAGGAATCCAGAGAAAGAGTCAGAAGCGCTATAAAAAATTCGGGCGCTGATTTTCCGTCCAAAAGAATTACCGCTAATCTGGCGCCTGCGGATTTGCCGAAAGAAGGTTCTTCTTATGATTTATCTATTGCCTTGGGAATTCTAATAGCCTCGGGACAAATTGACGCCGACCTAAGCGATGCAATATTTATGGGAGAATTGTCTTTGGACGGAAGATTAAGGCACACTAACGGAGTTTTACCTCAGGCCCTGCTGGCTCAGGACAAAAAAATTAAAAAGGGTATTTTTGCCGAGTATTAACGCCAAAGAAGCGGCAATTTTGACCGGCATAAAAATATATCCTTTGAATACTTTATCCGATCTCTTCTTCCATTTAACTAATCAAAAGTTAATAACTCCCCTGAGACACTTAAACCTGAAAGATCATTTCAATAATGAAACCTTTGAATTCGATATGCGGGAAGTCAAGGGACAGGAGGGGGCAAAAAGAGCGTTAGAAATTGCCGCGGCCGGCAATCACAACATCTTATTAAAAGGCCCTCCGGGAGCAGGAAAAACACTTTTGGCCCGCACTCTCCCCTCAATTCTCCCGACCCTTACTTTGCAGGAAGCTTTAGAAGTGACAAAAATTTATAGTATTTCTGGAATTTTAAATAATAAATCTCTTATTGTTACCAGACCTTTCAGATCTCCTCATCACACAACTTCTCATATTGGCCTAATCGGAGGAGGAGCAAATCCCCGGCCGGGAGAAATATCGCTGGCTCATCGCGGAGTTCTGTTCTTGGATGAATTTCCGGAATTTCCGCGCCATGTTCTGGAAACACTGAGACAACCGCTCGAAGACGGAGTTGTGACAATTTCCAGATCTGCGGGAAGAGTGAATTTTCCGGCTAAATTTATGCTTGTGGCTGCGCAAAATCCTTGTCCTTGCGGATTTTTCGGTAATCCCAGCAAAAACTGCAAGTGCAATCTTAATCAAATTCTTCGCTACCAGAGGCGTGTTTCCGGACCGATGCTTGACAGAATTGATATTCATTTGGATGTGCCGGCTGTAAAAGTAGAAAAACTTCACGCCGATGACACAAAAAACATAGAAAATTCCGCAACTATCAGAAAAAGAGTCCAGAAGGCCCGTGATATTCAAACCAAAAGATTCAAAAATCAAAAAATTGCCTCCAATTCCGAAATGGGCAACAAAGAAATAAAGGAATTTTGCGCTTTGGATGAAAATTGCGTCAAGCTTTTGCAGCTGGCCGTAATGAAAATGAATCTGTCTGCCCGTTCCCATAACCGGACTATAAAATTAGCCAGAACTATTGCGGATTTGGAAGGATTAACGAAAATAAACTCAAATCATATTGCAGAAGCTCTTCAATACCGTCCCCGTAATGACATCATATAAATGGGGGCAGATTGGGGTTTTAAATAAGTTTCTGTTGAGGCTTTTCTTCTTTAAATTTTTTTCCCAAATGTTCGTAGGCGGATTTGGTGGCCACCCTTCCCGATTTGGTTCTTTTTATAAATCCCAGCTGCAAAAGATAGGGTTCGACAACCTCTTCAACTGTTCCTATATCCTCGGCTATTGAAGCTGCAATGGTCTCAACTCCGACCGGTCCCCCGTCATGCTTGTCAATAATATTTTTTAAATATTTTCTATCCAGCTCATCCAATCCAAACGGGTCAACGCCCAACAAATCCAGAGCTGAAACAATGTTTACTTTATCAATATCTCCCCCGGCTTTTACTTGAGCATAATCTCTGGCCCTTTTTAAGAGCTTAAGAGCAATTCTTGGCGTACCCCTGGCTCTTTTGGCAATTTCTTTAATGCTCTCTTTATCTACTTTTACTTTTAATTTTTTGGCCGCATTGGTAATGATTGTCTCAAGTTCTAAAGGAGTATAAAAATTAAGTCTATGAACCAGTCCGAATCTGTCTCTTAAGGGAGCCGACATTAACCCGATTCTGGTCGTGGCGCCGATGATTGTAAATTGAGGAAGTTCAAGCCTTAAGCTTTTGGCAGATGGTCCTTTTCCCAAAATAATATCCAAAGCATAATCTTCCATTGCCGGATATAAAGTCTCCTCAACCACTTTATTGAGTCTGTGAATTTCATCAATAAAAAGAATGTCTCCTTTTTCAAGATTGGTCAGAATTGAGGCCAAATCTCCCGCCCTTTCGATAGCCGGACCGGAAGTTACTCTGATATTTGCGCCCATTTCCTTGGCAATTAAATGAGAAAGCGTAGTTTTACCAAGCCCCGGGGGCCCGTAAAGCAAAACATGCTCGATAGCTTCTTTTCTTTTTTTGGAAGCGGCGATTGTAATTTTTAAAGATTCTTTAATGGGGGTTTGACCATAAAATTCATCCCACTCTTTTACGCGAAGTGAGGTAAATAAGGCCTCCTCTTCCGGATTAATATTCTCACTCGGTATTTTTTTGGCTGTTTTTTTGTTCATTTTCCCAGATATCTCAAGGCCAATTTAATTGTTTCCGCAATTCCCTGATCCGCTTTTTTGACATGTTTTATTGCATCGTATACTTCTTTACCCGTAAATCCAAAGCCTCTCAAAGCGCCTGCTATTTCTTCCTGACCGGACATATCGTCACCGCTTAGATCAATTTCACCTATTCCTCCTAATTTATTTTTTAACTCGATTATTATTTTTTGGGCATTTTTTTGCCCAAGCCGCGGAACAGACTTAAAGAAAGAAGTGTCGGCCGAAATTATTGCCTTAATTATTTGCTCCCTGCGTCCTGTTGAAAAAATATTCATAGCTGTTTTGGGTCCGATACCCGAAACTCCGATTAAGTTTTCAAAAAGCTTCAGGTCCGAGGATTCAAGAAATCCGAACAAAGAAATATTGTCTTCTCTGACATGAGTATAGATAAAAAGTTCTAACGGAGATCCTTTAATTGCTTTTGTTAAAACATCGCGGCTGCCCAAAACTCTGTATCCGACTCCTTTGACATCAAGGATAATTGAATTGCCTTCCTTAAAAAACACTTCTCCCTTTAAATGCCCAATCATATTTTGGCGGTTATTTCGTCTTGATTATAGCACAAGGATTATCTAATATAGAGATATGAGTTTTGATTCGAAAAACTTTTCAAATGAACCCTATGTCAAAAAGGTTGAAAAACCTTGGGGCTATGAACTTCACTGGGTTCCCGCAGATAAGCCTTATATGGGGAAATTACTGCATGTCAATAAGGACGCCAGACTTTCCCTGCAATATCATGATCAAAAACAGGAAAGCTGGTTTATCATAAACGGTAGGGGCAAAGTAGTTTGGCAGAATGACAAAGGAGAACTGATTGAAACAGAACTTCAAAAAGGACAGGGTTACACCTGTTGCGTCGGACAAAGACACAGGCTAGCCGGAATCACCGATTGCGACATTATTGAAGTTTCGACTCCTGAAATAGGCACGACTTTCAGGCTGGAAGATGATTATAAACGGCCCGACGAAACTCCGCAGCAACGCCAAAGAGAACGAAGCAAGATTATTTAAATCTCTTGGTAAAAGCGTGCGTTAGAGCCACGGCAATCGCATCCGTAGTATCGTCCAGTTTCGGCATTTCTCTCAACTTAAGAATTGCCTTCAACATTCTGCCAACCTGAGGCTTGTCCGCAGTTCCGTAACCCGTAACCGCAATTTTCACCTGTAATGGTGTATACGAAAAAACAGGAATATTTTGGATCGCGCCGGATAAAATTATCACACCCCTGGCTTCCCCAACTTTGAAAGCGGTTTTGGCGTTGTTGGTAAAAAATAATTCTTCAATTGCCAGGACTCCGGGCTTGTATTTTTTGATAAGCTTACAGACTTGTCTATAAACATCGACCAAGCGTTCTTCCGAAGGCGTATCTTTAGAGGTTTCAACGCAGCCGTAATTTCGAAGACTATACTTAGAGCTTTGGGCATCCATGATCGCCCATCCTACCCTTGCAAATCCGGGATCAATTCCCAAAATTATCATACTTGATTAGAATTATCCTGTGAAGATTTAGTTAGTTGCTTTTTAGCAGCATTAAGCGCATTAGAATAAATATCTATTTCTTTCTTTGTAGGAAATTTTCTCCCTAAAACCTTGCCTAAAGCATCGTCAAGAAGACTACGTTCCGGATACATCCAGCTGGTGCGTTTTTTTGACAATTCAAGATATACCAATTCACCACGATCTGTTCTTGTGCCCATATTTATAATTATGTGGTCTTTTGACTTTTTAGCTCTCAGCTGCGAGACAACAAGAGGAATATCTTTGTTTTCGACCGCTACTTCGGTTGTAATTTTAATTTTTTTTAAGCCAAAACTAAGAACCCCCCCTACTCCTTTTATCTTATCTCCATTCCCTCCATAATTATCAAGTAAGTCTTTGTACCCGTTATAAAGATTCCCAATATCTCCTTTGCTTGGTCTTATTTCTGTTTTTCCCGATTGCCTTTCTATGTTTTCACCCAGCATATTGCGAATATACACCTCCTCTTGTTGCCATGTCAACACAAACGATTGCGCAAATGCTAAACAGAAATAGCCGTTGTAATAGAGAAGCCTTTCTTGTATAATTGTTTTTTATGAAGCGCTTTAAGCTTGCAGTTGAAAAAAGAAAAGTTCTGGGAAAAAAAGTTCATAAACTTAGAAAAGAAGGGATTTTCCCGGCAAACATTTACGGCAAGGGCGTAAAATCCGTAGCCGTTCAGGTCCCCTATAAAGACTTTGAGAAGATTTATAAAGAAGCCGGAGAAACCGGAATTGTTGATGTTGACGTTGCCGGCGATATCAGACCGTCCCTTATTCATAACGTTCAACAAGATTATTACAAACATATTCTTCTTCATGCCGATTTTTTCCAGGTCAATCTTAAAGAGAAGGTCAAAACCATGGTTAAATTAATTACTGTCGGCGAACCTAAAGCAGTTGCGGAAAAACTTGGTTTACTTATGCAAACCCTGGCTGAAGTCGAAATAGAAGCTTTGCCAACTGATTTACCTGATAAAATTGAAGTTAACGTTGAGCCTTTGGCAGTTCTTGACGCTCAAATTGCGGTTGGTGAAATTAAAGCGCCTACCGGAGTTACAATTTTGACTGATGCGTCTCAGGTTGTAGCCAAGATCGGATCGTTAATCAGTAAAGAAGCAGCCGAGCAGGCAGCAGCCGAGGCAGCAGCCGCAGAGGCAGCCAAAGCCGCAGCCGCTCCAACCGCAGCCGAAGGAGCAGTTCCCGCAGAAGGCGCAGCAGCCGCCCCAACAGAAGGCGCAACCACGACAGCCGCTCCCACAGCAGCAGCCAAACCGGAAGAAAAGAAATAAATTATTTCAGAAGCTGTTCAACCTTCAAGGCCTCAGAAGAATTCGGATCCAAAGCTAAGCTTTTTTCAATATATGTTCTGGCTTTTGAGGTATCCCCCAGTTGATATTCCAAAATTGAAGCCTGAATATAAGCATCTCTGTAATCTTGGTGTTCGGCAATGAAATTTTCCCAAAAATTTAAGTCCTTGCCTAAAGCGTTTCTTTGAGAATCTATATTTTGTTTTGCCTGAATGTTCTTTTGCAAATCAATGTAGACAATTACTGCGGCTACGATAAAAATACAAACCAGAAAGGTTTTCAGTGTTCCCCTGTATATTTTTATTAATGCCGTATGACTTATTTTCGGAAAAGAAAAGAAAAGATGCGTAGATTTATCGGTAATACTTCGGGAATTACTCGGGGATCTGACGATTTTAGCCTTCTTTTTGATGTTTTTAAACTTCATATTGAGGCCAATTATCAATCATTATTGACTTTCCCAAGTCCAATCTTTGATAAATTTCCTCGGTCACAAAAGGCATGAAGGGATGAAGAAGCTTCAAGACTTCTTTAAAATTATTTTCCATCACGGTTAGCACATTTAAACTCATTCTGGGCTTAATGTCCTCAATGTATTTATCAGCAAACTCATGCCAGGTAAACTCATACAAGGCTTCCGCAGCAAAATTAAAATTATATTTTTCTAAATCGTTGGTTACTTTTTTTGCCAATTCATTAATTCTATTCTTCCAAAAATCATTCCATTCCCCTGTCTTGGATGTGATTTTTGGTTTTTCTCCTGGTTTATGATTTTGATGAGCAAATTCAATAAATCTCGCCATATTCCATAGCTTATTAGTAAATTTGCGGGAAGCGTCAAGCTTGGGATAAGACAGGGCTTGGTCATTGCCGGTGGCGTTACCGTAAATTAAAGCAAAACGAACGGCATCTGCCCCATACTGGTCAACCAATTCCAGCGGATTGACTACGTTGCCTTTGGATTTGCTCATCTTCTTTCCATACGGATCATTGACTAATCCGTGTAGCAAAACATTTTTAAAAGGAATTTGTTTCTCGATTCCCTTAACTCCCTGTTTCTTTTGAATATATATTCCCAACATGGCCATTCTGGCTACCCACCAAGGCAAAATGTCATAGCCTGTTTCCATCACATCGGTTGGATAAAATTTAAGGTTGTTGGTTGTCTTGAGGGTGGCATACGGCCATTGTCCTGAAGAAAACCAAGTATCGAAGGTGTCATGGTCTCGAACTAAATCCCTAGAGCCACATTTGCACTCTTGAGGGGTTTTCCCTTGCGTGACTATCCATTCGTTGCACCTTGAGCATTTCCAGGCCGGAATTTGTATCCCCCAAACAATTTGCCGGGAAATATTCCAATCCCTGATGTTTTCCAGAAACTGGAAATATCTCTTTTCAAAAGTTTCAGGATAAATTTTAATCTTTCCAGACTTGACTGCCCCTATCGCCTCTTTTGCCAAAGGTTCCATTTCTACAAACCACTGCTCTAAAGGTAATGGCTCAATCGGATTCTTGCATTTGTAGCAAATCTTGGCGATTAACTTATGCGGCATAGTTTTTTCAAGCAATCCTTTTTCCTCAAGCAGTCTTAGTGTTTCTTTTCTGGCAGGCTTGGGATATAAACCGTCAATTATTTTTGTATTCTGCATTTGACCATTAAAACCAATGACCTGAATTGACGGTAGTTCGTTTCTCTTCCCGACTTCAAAATCGTTAAAGTCATGCGCCGGAGTGACCTTGACTGCACCCGTTCCAAAACTCATATCGACTACCGAATCGGTAATAACCGGAACTTCCCTGTCAATTAACGGCAATATAACTGTTTTTCCGATTAAGTTCTTATATCTGTCGTCTTGTGGATTAACCATTACGGCCGTGTCGCCGAACATAGTTTCAGGACGGGTGGTGGCGACTGTGATAAAGCCGCCATGTTTTAAAGGATATTTAATATAATAAATGGAACCTTCTTTTTCTTCACTCAATACTTCCAAATCCGAAAAACTGGTTCCGTCAAAAGTGCAATAATTGACCAACCTTTCCGCGCGATAGACTAATTTGTCATCGAAAAGCTTCTTGAAGGTGTCATAAACGATTGCTACCACATCTTGATCAAGGGTATATTTTTCCCTGGTCCAATCCAAAGAAAAACCTAATCTTCTCAGCTGCCCTTCTATTCCTCCCCTGTTTTCATTGACATACTTTTTTATCATTTCAAAAAGCTCATCGGGCTTAAAATCCAGTCTTGATTTTCCTTCCGCCCGCAGCTTATTTTCAAAAACAAACTGCGTCTCTATTCCGGCATGATCCGTCCCAGGCAACCATAAGGCGGAAAAACCTTTCATCCGATGAAATCTAATTAATATATCCTCGACAACGTACATTGCGTGACCAAAATGCAAGGCCCCATTGGCATTTGTGGGCGGAAGAATAATCGAATATGGTTTGCCTTGAGGATTTATTTCCGGCTTAAAATAGCCTCTTTCTTCCCAAATTTTATAGATTTTTTCCTCAACGTCTTTGTGCTTATAAACTTTGTCCATTGCCTCATTTTAACACAGCCTCCCAGACCAAGCAACGAAGCATTATTCCCGAAGATTTACCGATTTATTACCTAATTAGATTTCAATCATTTTATAACCCCTGGTTTTGATTGTCTGAATTTCAAATTTAGAATTTTGAGATTTAAGCTTGACCCTCAAACGCGCCGCCAATCTGTCGATTGCCCAATCGGAAACCCCGAACTCCTCAACTTCAGCCCAAACCGCCTGGATAATCTCTTCCCGCTCGCAAATATTTCCGATATTATTTTTAAGATAGCTGAATAAAAGATTTTCCTTTTTGCTTAAATCAATATTGACTGTAATTTTGTCGGAAGTCTGTCTTTCTTTTAAATAAAAACCAAAAAGCGGGCTGAATAATTTATTTTTCCCGTCTTTTTCAATCACAAATCCGCTGTTCCACAAATAGGATCCCCCCTTCCTTTCCTCGGGATTTATTTTTTGATTTTTTTCAATTTTCAATAAGATTCCTTGTTCTACGCCGCTTAAGCTCTCCCAGAGTTCCTCGGACTGCAAGGTTATTCTTTCGTCCTTTACTAAAAAATCAAAAACTTTTTCCTTGCTGTCCGGCTTTATGTCCAATTCATGAAAAGAAATTAAGGCCAAAAACAGATATTGCACATAGCCGCCGGCAATTCCAAAAAGGTAATCCCGCAAAGAGTCCGACAGTGAAAATTTATGCTTGCTTTCATAGGTTTCAAATATCATTTTTGCATCTTTTTTATCAGCCGGTTTTATATATATATTTTGGGCAAAAAGAGAAACTGAAGATTTTATAAACACATCGGGAGCAATATCGGTCAGTCCTTTGTAACTGGTAAAAACAAAAGAAACTTTCTGATTTAAAGCCTCTTTTAATCCCAGCAAGTTTCCGAATAGTTCAGGCGTAATAATTTCCCTGAGCCTGTCAAAACGGATGAAAAATATTGTCGGCAAAAACCCCTCATCGGTGATTTTTATCAGACTTTTTTTAATATTCTCAATGGTCAGGAAGGTATCCTTTGATTGCATGCTGTCCAAAAACAATTTCTCAATATTTTTTTTGGTCAATTCTTTCAGGCTTGAATTTTCTACGCTGTCTAAAATCCTTTTCAATGTTAATATCCAAAAAGGGAATACTTCCCTTTCTACCATATCGTTGAGATCGACGGAAACAAAAAGATGTTGATTTCCGTCGGCAATGTAAGTTTTTGCAGTCTGATTGTGGTTGAGGAAAAAACGCAGAAAATTACTGATTCCCACCCTCTTCATTCCTATCAGAACAACGTTGTTGCGTGCTTTAAGTCTGGAGCCCAAGGCAGCAGCATCTTTTTGCCTGAAAGAAATCGGGTAAAGAGCTTCCGTAATTATGTTTTCCATAAGTTTGACTATTGTAATTGATTTAAACCTTTCTTGGCAACTGTTTATCCTGATGCTTCCTGATTATCCAAAGCGCTATTAACAAAAGCGTCCGCTTTGGCGTTTTGCTCTCTGGGAATATGTTTGTAATACATTTGTAAACATATTTGTCCTTCTCTATCCCGGACATCAAGAAGCAGGTCTTTTAGTCCGATGTTTTTGACTTTAAAAAGTCCGACTATTTGTGAACAAATAAGTTTTGAGTCAAGGAAGAAATTAATTTTTGCATTTTCCGAAAGTAATTTTTTATTTTCAATTATCCAATCAAGTGCTTCGATAACCGCCCTATATTCTGCGACGTTGTTGGTTGCCGTTCCGATTGTTTTTCCGAATCCTGCTACCTGATTGTTTTTTTCATCCGTGATGTAAACTCCGATTGCCGAAGGACCGGGATTTCCCCTGGCTCCCCCGTCGGTATAAACATTTAGAACACTTAGCATTATTAAAGTTTATCATGAAAACAATTTTTTACAAAGAGGCTAAAAATTATTATATTCGAAAAAAGTTCTTATTGTTTGTCTACGATAAGCGCATTGGTTAGAAAAAAATTGGGGGAGCGAATTGTGAAAATCATTGCTAATAAAACTATCTGCCAATAATTCTATTTTTATAAATTGCTAAAACTAAAAATGAATTCATGATTACTAAATAAGTCGGAAAGGCAACTGAGGCAAAACCCCAAACCCCTATAGCAGCAAAACTGGTCAGAGAACTAAACAACCCCGCCATATATGCATCGGCAGTTTCCGTATCGGGATGTTTCCATAATTTTATCAATGTCGGAATTGCCGCAAACCCATCACTGGCTATTGCAAATATAATTGCAACGGCTGGTTCTTTCGTTATCACCCAAAGAACAAGGGCCAACACGGAAAATAACCCACAAATGTAATCAAATTTTTCTAATTTCCAATAGGATTTATTATTAACAAAGGAAGCAAACAAAACCAATAACGGACCAAAACCCGATATGAAAACAGGCAACACGGCCCACCTAACTCCATCCACCAGGGCAGCAGCGGTTGCGATTAAAGGGGCAATTGTCCAGAGCAGCCAAGATATTCTGTTTGGTTTCGTTTTGCCTTTGAGCGTTTCCCTTACGTAAGAAGCTATTCCAACTAAATTAACAATTGCACCAACGATTACCAAATATTGCAAATACTGCATATCGCTAGAATATCAAATAAAACGCCCACATTCCAATTAAAACAAATAAGCCAAAATGGAAATATCTCTAATAGGGGACACAATAAGACTATTTAACTCTGGGGGAGACGACCAAAACCCTGTCTCTTCCTTCACCGCGGGATTCCGACATAACTTCATTGTCTTTTTCCAAAATTAAATGGACAATTCTTCTTTCCCAAGATTTGAGTTCCGGAACTGCCATTTCCCGTCCTTCGGTTAGAACTCTTTCCTTGGTTTCCATGGCTAATGTTTTCAACCATTCGGATCTATTTTTCTTGTAATCCCCGACGTCGATTGAGATGCGGACAAATCTTCCCAAATTTCTGGCAACGCACAAAGACAAAACTAACTGTAATCCTTCAAGAGTATCTCCGTGGTATCCGATTACAACACCCGTATCTTTGGTGTTAAGAATTATTTCAACGCTTTCTGACTCGCCATCTTTTGATTCGACAATCTCAAAATCGCCTTCCACGTCCAGAAGTTTTAAAAGTTTCTCGGTAATGTCATTGATAATTTTTATTTCTTTTTTATCCATGTGCTTAATCCTCCTAACCCCATGATTTTATATTGTTGTATAATACCAAAAATCGTAAAGGTATTCCAGTATAAAGAAATTCCTATCGGGAAGCTGAATGAGAAAAAACCGATCATGAGCGGAAATATAAATAAGGATTGTGTTTGAAAAGCGCTGGCAAAATCTTCGGCGTCGTTTTTATCAACCGCAGCTTTTTTCTCGATGTCTTTTTCTAAAATCTCAACTGCTGTTTTGGCCGGAATCATCATCTTGGAAAGGAAGAACTGCAGCGCTCCTGTTGAAACCGGAACCAACAAAATTAACGGCCCCATCGTTGATATGAGCTTCGAAGGCATTGCTCCCAAAGAAAGACCGAAAAAAGAAGTATTCCAAATACTATGAAGCTTCAGGAAATCGAAATAAACAATTTTGTTAACTTCCGCCAAGGCAAGGTTTGATTTAAAACCCACAACCCGCTGCAAAACGGAATACAAGGCCCAGATTACCGGCATCTGGATCAAAACAGGCAAACATCCGGCAGCGGGATTAATTCCGTATTCTTTGTAAAGCCTCAGTGTTTCCTGTTGAATTTTGTTTGAGTCTCCCTTGTATTTGGCCTTAAGCTTGTTCAGTTGGGGTGCCATTTTCTGCATCTTTGCAGCCGCCTGGAGCTGGGACGTTGTAAGGGGATACATGATAAATCTTATTACAACCGTCAACCCGACAATAGAAAAACCCAAAGCATAAGGAATATGTAAAAAAGAAAATATAGTATAAACAGCTACCAAGATGTTTATGATCGGATTAACTAAAATTAAGTTAAAAAAAGCTCCCATAAATTAATTCTTATTTAATCAGAAAAAAACGGTTGACACCTTAATATTCTTATTGTTGATTTTTTAAGACCCAATAAAACACCGTCTTTGCTGATTGTTCTTTTTGCATATTCCGAACAGGTAGGGGAGAACCTGCACATTTTATTAACGCCCAGAATGTTTTTTAACAGTGTTGAAACAAAAGCCTGATAAAGGTTAATCGTAAAAACAAAAATCTTTTTCATTCTTTTAAAATACCTGTTTTTTCTAAAGCTTTTTTTATGGCAGTTAGATTTTCCTCTTTGGTTTTGTTCAGAACCTCTTTCTTTACAACAAAGAGTATATCATGACCGGCGACCATTTTCTTATTCATATTCATTAGTGTTGTTCTGAAAAACCTCTTAACCTTATTTCTCATTACTGCTCTGGCATCAACCCTCTTGGAAACTACAATGCCGAACCGGTTAAGACCTGAGTTGTTTTCTTTATTTTTTAAAGTAAACTGCGCAACCGTAAGAGTGTGGGAATTATTAAATCTTACTCCGGGAACAAGACGGTTTTCTCTTTTAAACATTAAGCTAGTCAATGGCGAGTTTTGCTCTTTTTTTAAGTCTTCTTCTCGTTACCACTTTTTGTCCTCCATGAGACCTCATTCTGACCAAAAATCCGTGTTTTCTCTTGCGCTTTACCTTCTTGAGGGTTACAAATTTTTCCATGAATGATAGTATAGCAAAAAAATCTTTCTTTTGAAAGTTGCAAAAAGAGATATAGTTTTATCCACTTTCCCTATCTTGACAAAAAGTTATCCACATAGTTAAACTACATGACACCATGAACGAAGAAAATGATTTGTTGTGGAAAAAGGTTTTGGGGGAAATAGAAACAGAGGTTTCGCGTGCAAATTATCTAACTCTTTTTAAACCCACAGTCCTACTTTCTCTAAAGGGACAAACAGCTTCAATAGCCGCTCCGTCGACCATGATAATTGACCTTTTACAAAAACGCTTTTACGAGGTCATTAAAAAAACTGTGGATAAATATACCAAGACCGACACAAAAATAATTTTTGTTCCCAAAGTTATCAACAGGGAAGCGCAGGACAACATCGCCGTTACGCCCTTGTTTGCGCAAGCTGAAAGAAAGCAGCCTTTAATAATTGGACATCTTCCCAGAGTGAGGCCAGACTTTACCTTTCAGACGCTGGCCGTGTCATCAAGCAACCAATTGGCTTTTGTCTCCGCCACTACCGTAGCCAAAAAACCGGGACAAGCATATAACCCTTTGTTTATTTACGGGCCGGTGGGTGTCGGAAAAACCCACATCATGCAGGCAATTGCTAATGAGGTATATAAAAATGATCCGGACAAAAAAATTATTTACACTACCAGTGAGGAATTCACAAACGAGGTGGTTGAGGCAATCAGGAATAACGATACTGCCAGGATGAAAAGAAAGTTCAGAAACATTGATCTTTTGATTGTTGACGATGTTCAGTTTTTTGCGGGCAAAGACAGGGCCCAGGAGGAACTTTTCCACACCTTCAACATTCTTATTGATGCCGGCGCGCAAATCGTCTTGTCTTCAGATCGCCCTCCTTCCGAAATAAAAAAATTGGAGAAGCGTCTTTCATCACGCTTCGCCGGAGGACTGACGGTAGACATTGAGGCCGCAGACTTTGAATTAAGATGTGCCATTCTCCTTATCAAGGCTAAAAAGTATGGCCTGGATCTTTCAATAGAATCAGCAAAGAAAATTGCGGAAAAAGCCCATGACTCAAGAGAGCTGGAGGGATTACTTCTCAAAACCATTACCGTTGCCACCGACAGGGGAAGCGAGATTACTCCCAACCTAGTAGAAAACATTTTGAGTAAAAATATGACTGAGGAAAAAAAATTTTTCCATCCCGACGAGGTCATAAAAAATATTTGTATTTTTTATGACATCAAAGAGACCATGATCAAGGGTCCAAAAAGAGACTCCCATCTTGTAAAAGCCAGACAGATAGCGATGTTTATTTTGAAGCACGACTTGGCTCTTAGTTATACGGAAATAGGGAATATTTTAGGAGGAAGGGACCACACTACCATTATGCACGGGGTGGAGAAAATAGAGGGTTTGTCGGCAGATAAAATTTTCTCGGAGGAAATCTTGGGGATAAAGTCTTTGTTAAAAAACAACGGTGAAAACATAAAAAAATGGCAATAATTATCTACCCCAAACATCGCTTTTTTTCCACCGGTTATCCACATTTTCTCAGGCATAGTCCCTTGCTTTTTTCCACTTTTCCATATACACTACTACAACTACAAATTTTATAACTATAGAATAAAAATGAAAATATCCCTTATTTCAGACAACCTGCAAAAAAAACTATTATTTGTAAACCACGCTATATCAACAAGGAGCCAACTTCCCGTACTTTTAAACTTCTTGTTGGAAGCAAAGGAAGGAAAACTCATAATCAGCGCAACGGACCTGGAAATAGGGATAATAACAGAAGTCTCGGCAAAAACAGAAAAAAGGGGAACCATAACCGTCCCCGCAAAAACATTCGTAGAATTAATAGAAATGCTTCCCTCCGGCAAAACAACCCTAGAAACCACAGGGGAAGGGTTGGTTGTGTCAGGGGAAAAAGAAAAAAACGTCTTTCAAACATCTCCCCCAGAAGACTTCCCAAAACTATATGAAGACAAAGGCCAGCAAATAATGGAATTAAAAAAAGAAACAATTGAAAAAGAGTTTTCAAAAGTAGTTTTTGCGGCCAGCCCCGACTCGGAAAGACCGGCGCTGTCGGGGGTTCTGGTCAAAGAAGAGAAAGACGGCTTTTTTTTGGTTGCAACCGACGGGTACAGACTATCGTTAAAAAAACACGCCCTACAAAACGCCAAAAAAAAACAAGCAGAAGGAGACGTTTCTATAATTATACCCTCCAGAGTTATCAGGGAGTTGGTTCAAATGGGAAAAGACACCGAAACGGAAGACGTGGGGGTTTATATATCAAAAGAAAAAAACCAAATAATCTTTTCCCAAAACGACACAACCTTAATAGGTAGGCTAATTGAGGCGGAGTTTCCAAACTACGAAAAAATAATCCCGGCAGATTTTTCCACAAAAACAATTTTTGATAAAGATACCCTGCAGAAAGCCATCAAAGCGGCCTATGTTTTTGCTAGGCAAACTGCGGGGATAATAAAGCTTTCGATTCAAAAAAACAGAATAATAATTTCGGCCAACGCACCTTCGGTCGGAAAAAACCAAATTGAGGTGGAAGCAAAAACAACCGGAGAGGAAAACGAAATTGCCTTTAACGCCAGATACCTTTTAGATTTTTTGTCAAACACGGACAGCGAAACAATTTCTTTTGAAATGAACGGACCACTTAATCCGGGAGTTTTTAAAGAAACCAACGACCCCTCTTTTATGCACCTCATCATGCCGATCAGGGTCCAGCAGGAGCAGTAGTGACGACGGGTGTCGGCGTAGCTGCAGCTTGCTGTGAATATTTGTGTTTCCCCTTAAGAAAAACAATTAAGAAAACTATAATAAATATTAGGGCAATTGCTGCGATAACCGCAATGATAATCCAGCCAACCGGGGTTGCGGCAACAGCAGTTCCTCCCGCAGCAGCGCCACCCGCAGTAGCAGCCCCTCCCGCAGCGGCTCCTCCTGCCGCAGCCCCCCCTGCAGCCGCTTCTCCTCCGGCAACGACACCAGCGCCTTCAAGACCGGCACCCGCAACCTCGGCGCCCTCAAGGCCTGTTCCGGCACCTTCAAGGCCCACACTGGTCTCCGAAAGTTCGCCAGCCCCACTACTGACTTCACCAACCTCGCCGCCAGCTTCTCCAAACTCTTCTCCGGGGCCATCGAGGCCCTCATCGAAACCTTGTTCATTAAGCTCCTCGTCAATATTTTCTTCAACCTCATCTCCTTCAAACCCTTCGTCTTCAAAATCTTCGTCCTCAAACTCTTCTTCTTCCTCAAACTCCTCCTCATCCTCAAATTCTTCGTCCCCCTCAGGCCCCTCCCCTTCTCCCTCAAACTCTTCTTCTTCCTCAAACTCTTCTTCATAATCCCCGGGCTCCTCGGGTCCTTCCTCAGACATCTCCTTAGCTTTGTCGTAGGCGTCTTTAGCCTGGTCGTATGTATCTTTAACCTTATTTAACGGATTTTGATCGTTATCTTCTTGATCCTGATTTTTTTGAGGCGCGGAAACCATGTTATAATAAGACTTATTTTTTTCAGGGTTATTTTGGTCAAAATCTTTCCAATGTTTTTTGGTTGCGTTTAGGGCAATTTCTTTTTTATATTTCTCAATCTCCTCTTTAGATAGATTTAGTTGGGATGAGTTTTTTGATTTTTTTTCAAACAGTTCGGTGCGAGCGCGAACCTCTTCTTGTATTTTGTTTCTGACTGCTAATATTCTTGGGTCATCGTCGGGTTTCTTGTAAATTTTTTTCTTTTCTTTATCATATCTTTCCACCCTCTGTTTGAATTTGGGGTTATTTCTGAAAACTTTCTCCGCCTCCTTACCCAAAGAGGGTTTTGTTTTATCATCCGAGCCGTAGAGATAATCAAGACCCTCTTTAGATGAAAAATCTTTTGCATTATTGTTTTTAAGCCATTCTTTTTTTAACCCCTCCTCTATTTTTTGATAGTGCCTATCTTCTTCCATGATTCTGGGTTTTATTAGGAAAGTGGCAGCAAGAGTTGGGACAGCCGCAAGATAACCTGGAATCTTAGATTTATCAACAACGCCGTCTCTGTTCATCTGATAATCCTCATGCCGTCTTCGTAGGTAATAATAGGTTTCGGATATTTCTTTCCCAACCCATACAGAGGTGTTAATGTTTTTTTCGGGATGCTCGGATGCCCATCTGTAAAACTCTTCAGAGTTTTTCATGGAATAGAGTTCTGGAGAAGATCGGGCATTCGTTTTTAAAAACTGCTGCCATTCAAAAGCCTGAGCATCAGCCGACCGGGGGTTTTCTTTTATTAATTTTTCAATTTGAGAAAAGCTTCTGATATCGGAACTCATAACTTTTTAAAATATTTCCGGCTCCTGCATGTTTGGCCCGGAAACATTTCCCGGATTGACAGATGAAGCAAATTGCGTCATTGGGGTGCTATTCTGTTGTGGCGGGGAAGATGGAGGCGGTTGGTAAGACGATCCTAGTGGATTAACTTGAGTGGTGGTTGGGGATTGCGGGACAGCAGTCGGTCGATATGCGGCACTTCTATCTTGCGCTTCTTTAACCTCTTGTGGATTAGTCGTTGCGAGCTGTTTCTCAAACGGAGCGGCAACAACCCTAACCACAACATGACTTTGTCCGGCAAAGAATAATCCCTCACCAACACCAACTGATGTCAGCAGGTCTTTTTCTCCCAAAGAAAGATAAAATATTTTAGAAACAGTATCTATTTCGGTCGGGCTCTGCTTTAAGAGTATCTGTATGGACGAATTGGAGAGAATGGCCTTTCCGTAATCGGTTGACAAAAAGTCTTGAACATCCTGAGTGGCGGTTGTCAAAGCCAGATAATATTTTCTGGCCCTTTTGGCAATACCGTAGACAAAAGAAGCCGAATCTTCGTATTTCATCAAATACCATGCTTCATCCAAAACCAAAAGGCGTTTTTTTAAACTTCTTCTGACCCTGGTCCAAACAAAGTCAAGAATGATGTGCATGGCAATCGGCCTTAGTTCATCTTCCAAGGCCTTGACGGAAAAAGCAGTAAAGGGATTTACGATATCGAAATTTGACTGCTGATTAAACAGTCCGCTTAGACTTCCCTTGATAAATTTTTCCAGCCTTAAGGCCAATTCATTGGCCGTAGGGTCTTCCATGCCGAGAAGCACTTTATAAAGGTCTTCCATTAATGGGGGTTGCTTTGTTTGGGTTGTAGGGTCGGTAGTTATTCCTTTTTGCCTGTAGGTTTCAACCAGCGCTCGGTCCAGTATTGCGTCATGGGTAGCATCCAGTTCTCCCAAAACGATTCTTAGGAGGCCATGTAGGGAAAGTATTTTTAATCCTAGTTCGTTTTCTCCCTCAACGTACATTCCCGATAAATCAAAAGGATTGATTTTGATTGGGGAACCGGCCGTAAAAGAAATATATTCTCCCCCCAGGGCTTCAGTAATTCCCTCATATTCCCCCTCGGGATCGATTATTACCACTTCGGTTCCGAACATAAACTGACGCATTGCCTCCAGTTTTATCAAAAAAGATTTTCCCGACCCCGATTTTCCGAAAATAACC
>Ga0182027_10005978_pt1 | contig 18351 bp, 12 predicted proteins | sample 712E1DmetaG_FD_121300 | JGI IMG/M metagenome (GOLD analysis project Ga0182027, IMG submission 121300) | Permafrost microbial communities from Stordalen Mire, Sweden - 712E1D metaG (Illumina Assembly) | ecosystem: Environmental > Terrestrial > Soil > Wetlands > Permafrost | place: Sweden... | reverse complement strand
GGTTGGCGCTTCCAATCCTATTCGCGGCGGCAGTGGCCGGCGCGGTTGCTGGCTGCTGGTGTAGTTCCAGCTTTGTTTGTACTGGCGGGTTGCGGGGGATCGGCTTCCGGTGGGGGCGGCGGGGGCGGCGGCACGCTGTCCATTTCCCCTGGCACCGTGGCAATCGACACCAACTGCACCGGCTGCAATACGACCAGTTCTTCAGGTTTCGCCGTTGAGCAATTCTCAGCCACGCCGAGCGGCGGGGGCGCGGCATCCGTGACGTGGGCAGTGAGCGGCGGCGATGCGAACACCGGCGCCGGATCCATTACGAGCGGGGGCCAATACTCTCCGCCCCCCTACCTGACCGCAAACAGCGTGCAGGTGAAGGTGACGGCCACCTCAACATCCGGCTCCGGTTCAGGAACCGCAACCGTCACGATCACGCCCGGGTTCCTCGCACCGCTCACGCCCGAGAATGCGGCTCTCGGCGGCGGCGGGACGGTTTCCATTACCGGCTACATTGCCGAAGCCGGCGGCAGCACCGGCATCAACTACGCGGTTTCCAATACGGCGACGGGTTCGAGTGGCGGGCAGGGTTCCGTGGGCACGCCGAGCTGCGTGCGAAACGCCAATGCGTTCACCTACTGCTCCGTCACTTACACGGCGCCGCCGACAGTTTCGTCCACAGGTTCAACCTATGTGGTAGCCACGATCGGCACTTCATCCTCCCAGACCGCGACCCAAGTGCTGTTGAACACCGCAGGGATTTCCAGCAATCCCACCACGCACCAAACGCAACTTCCGACACCGATCCAGCTGGGCAGCTCTGGTGGGAACAATGACGACTACGACACTGCGGTTCAGGGTGGGCAGACCTTTATTACAGATTGTTGCGGAGGCACGCTGGGCGCTCTGGTACAAAACAGCGGCGGAACGCAGTACCTGCTGAGCTGCAACCACGTACTGGCGCGCAGTGACCAAGCGGCCACCGGCGAAATGATCATTCAGCCTGGGTTGATCGATGACGGCTGTTATCCAGTCGGAAACAAAGGCACGGAAACCCCTGTAGGCGTTTTGACGGCGTGGCTGCCGCTCAGCTCGAGCTCGACCAATGTGGACGCGGCCATTGCGCAGGTGAACTCGGGCGCAGTCAGCACCAGTGGCGCAATTCAGGAGTTGGGCACTCTGCAGAACGGCACGCTGGCAGCCGCGCCTCCAGGCATTTCTTCGACGAACGGCAAGGGCGAGAACGGGGCCATCAACATGGTCGTCGCCAAGAGTGGACGCACAACTGGGCTCACGTGCGCCAGCATTTCGGCGATCAACCTTAGTGTGCAGGTAAGCTACTTCAAGGACTGCGGTGAAACCGAGCCCTACTTGACCAAGACTTACACCAACCAGATCGCGATCTCAGGCAACCAGTTCAGCGATGCGGGCGACTCCGGATCGCTGGTAGTGGATGCCAGCAATGCCGAACCTGTTGGGCTGTTCTTCGCCGGTGGAGTGAATTCGTCAGGTGTCAGCGAGGGCATAGCCAATCCCGCACCCACTGTTCTGGCGGAGTTGGGCGCACAACAGGGGGCAACCTACACCTTTGTGGGCGCGCCGGACCACCAGGTGACCTGCCTGAATTACTCGAATGGCACGGCCAACGCGGCGCAGGCCTCTACACTCACAGACGCGCAGAGTTCGCTTGCCCAACAGGCACTTACCCACGCGCGCATGCTCATCAATCCGTCAGCCGGCATTCTGGGCGCGGCCGTGGGCAAGAGCAGCGACCACTCCGGCGAAGCCGCCGTGATTCTCTATGTCGACCAGAGCATGAACGTGACAGCGCCGCAAGCGGTGAACGGGGTCCGCACAGAGGTGATCCCCACAACCGCGCAGGCCGTGGCCGCGGGCACGGCACCGCAATCCGCGATGGGGTCCAACGCGCTTCCGTCGCTACCGCTCACTGTGCTCAACCAGGCCATCGCCGCCAAGGAGCAGGTGGCACAGAACTTGATGAAACAGAATCCCGCTTTCTTTGGCGTGGGCGTGGGCCAGAGCTTCGACAATCCCAAGGAAGCCGCGCTGGTTATTTACGTTGATCGCAAGCAGGTTCCCGCGACGCTACCGGCCACCATCAACGGCTTGCGCGCGCGGTACATCATCATGGACCGACTGCATGTTACGCGCTCATATTTGACGGGCCCTGTCCGGCAACTGGGCCACTGCATGGCGCATCCGCTCACGCGCCAGCCGAACGACCTCGATCCCCTCAGCGCGCACAGATTGCCCGGGTTGAACCTGTTCTGACCGGTCGCCGCTGGAAGCTGGCCTCTTGCTCCCGTTCTTGATGCTGATCATTGAACCGGCCGTGCTTTGCCGTTCTTCAAGCTCTCATCGATGATGGATCTGAGCTTCTCATGGTTTTCATGGGCTGTTTGGCCCATCTGAGAGCCCAGTTTCCCCATCTCCTCGCCGAACTTGCCCTGCTCCTCGCCGAACTGTCCCATCACGCCGTTAAAATTCAGATCGAGATCGACCTTCACCTGCGCACCGATCAACCGGCGCTGGAGTTCGCCAATAGCGCGCTGGATTTCGGCCAACTGTTCGTGGGTGACCGTGGCTCCCAGGTGCGCTTGCAGGGTGGCGACAGCCGCGTTCAGATCCGCCATCTCCTTCGAAAGGTCCGGGGTAGGAATGTTTCGGGCGGCCTCACGCGCCTTGCGGGCCGCGTCTCTTTGTTGCTGGCCAAGATCGCGCATCTGCTTGCCGAAAGCGCGCATTTTTTCGCCTTGTTCCTGCAACGCCTTGTCCATCGCCTCGATCTGGCTCACGGTTGCAGGATCGTCGACCACATAGTATTTGCCTTCATGGCGAAAGAGCAGGAAATGTCCATGGGCGATGCGGCGCGCCTTTTCGACTTCGGCTTCGTTGTCACCGCCCGAGTTGCCGCAGAATCGCGTTTCGGTCCCGGGGTCACCGACGATTGCATAACTGTCGCCATTTTCAAAGCAGGACGCGTGGCCTCCGTATCCTTGCATGAAAGGCATCAGCGGCGGCATTGGCGGAATGTGAACCTCGACGTCGATGGGCGGAATTGGCGGGATGACTGGAAGCGGCGGCATGGGTCCCTGGGCGGGATCAGCCAAAGTCGACGGAGGTAGCGGTGGAACGGGAACAACCACAGGCGCTTGTGCCTCGGATGGAGAGGGCATTGAAGGGGGCTGTGGAGCGGCAGGCGCCTGATCGGACGACTGATCCGCCACTTGTGTGGCATTGGATTGGCCAGTGTAGGGCGATTGCGCCTGCGCTTGAGCGGGAGATTGATCGGCCGGCTGCTGCGAGGCAGGGGACTGTGCCGAGGCTGGTTGAGGCAACGGGGCGGCCTGAACGCGAACGAGAGCCGCGGCTGCGACCAGTACTGCGGGAACAATGAGGGCAGCGACGAGTGCGCGGCGGCTGCCGCTGAAGGCCTGCTTAGAGCTGGATTCGTTGAGCAGGCGCTCGATCCGGTGTGAGAGATTGCTCGAGTGGGCCATGGCTACTCCTGTAAGAGTTGGGCGCGGAAGGGCCGCGAATTCCAGTAAGAGCTGGGCGTATGCGGAGCGGCTGGCAGATTCTTCGAGACCGGCGCGGTCGCTGATGGCCTCGCTCAATTCCGAGAGTTTGTGCTTGAGCCACCACCCCAGCGGGCTGAACCAAGTGAATGCGGTGTACAACCCGGCAAGCAGTTGCAAATAGAAATCACGTTGACGGATATGGGAGCGCTCGTGGGCCAGCACAGCGCGTAGCTTCTCTGTTTCCCATTCCGAGTAATCCGCCGGGAGGATGATTTCGGAGCCGATGTTGACGGGGGACGAGATGCGGTTGCTCGACCGCGTGGCGAGGGCTCCTTGCATGCCGCACTCCCGAGCAGCCTCGACGGGCTTCGCCTGCAGCCACAGCCGGATGGACGAACTAAGGCCAATGAGCCATCGGAGCAAGAATGCTGCGGCCACGGCGAGGTAGACGAGCCAGGCGACGGTGAGCAAGTCAAGCGGGGCGCGGCTCGCTTGTTGTGGCGCGGCCTCCCTTGACGAAGCGGATGGCAGCGGCGAAATGGGCTTCCTCTCGGCTGCCGCATGGGGCAACGCGTCAAACTCCGAGACAGACACATCGGGCAGGACATCGGAGTCCGCCGCGACAGGATTTGATTGCGGCGCAGAGGCGGACTCCTGAACAGGCGCCGCCGCGGATTGCACAACATTCACAGGCGCCTGTGCTCGAGGTAGGACCCTGGACCACGAAGGCGCGGGCAGCCAAACTTCGGCCCAGGCAGGGAACCAGTGCGAGAGCATGGGCAGCGGCATGGCGAGCCCGGCAAGCAAAATCACGCTCCAGGCCGCCTTTTGCGCGCGGACATTTCTCACGTGCAGGAGGCGCAAACCAGCCCAAAGGGCGCACGCGGCGAAAAGCGCGCGCAAAGCGGCTTCGAACAGGATCGATCCGGCGGCAGGAATCATGATTTCGCCTCCTTCTTCGTGGTTGGAGCTGTTTTGCTGGCCGCGGCAATTCGTTCGGCGAGGCGTTGCAGTTCCGCGCGGCCCAGAACCTTCGAGTCCACCATGCCTACGAGCAGCGCTTCCACCGAGCCCTCGCAAAACCAATCCACGATGCGCTTCGCGGCACGGCCAGCCACCCGTTGCCGCGATTCGGCGGGCTGGTAGAGAAAGGTGCGGTCTTCAACCGTGTGAGTCAGGTAACCTTTGTCTTCGAGGCGCCGCAACACCGTACGAATGGTTGAGTCCTTGAGCGGACGGTCGAGCTCTTCACGCACCTGTTCGGCGGTCAATGTTCCCATGCGCCAGATGATGAGCAGGACGCTTCGTTCGAGTTCACCCAATTCGCCCGGGTCATGATCCAACTGAGTGTTACGGTCCATAGTGTTACTTACTGTAACACACAAAACGCATCCATTGTCAACCCCCCCTTCTGAAAAAATCTTTCTGCATGTTTTGGATGACGGGAATTCGCTGAAAAGAGAAAAGGTTGCGATACAAGGGATCTCTTGAGCCGATAATGCCTTTCACTCCGGGAACACCTCTTCGAGCTCACCTGACTGAGAGCTCGCGCTCCCCGGCTCTATCAAACTGTGAGCTCTGAAGTGTCGGGCAGGAATATCTGAATGACGGTTCCGGAGCTCTTGTTTCCGGATGCAAGGTCGGAAGACGCTGCGCGGCTGCGCACATGCACCGATCCATGGTGCTTCAGGATGATCTCGTGGCTTACCCACAGCCCCAATCCGGTCCCCGTCACCTCCTTGGTGGTGAAGAAGGCCTCGAAGATGTGCTCGCGCACCTCAGGCTCCATGCCGGCGCCCGCGTCGGCAACAACAAACCGGATCCCCGACTGCGCGGGGTTCTTCCAGTCTTGCGAGCGCCTTGCCCGCACCACAAGCCGGCCGCCGTTGCTGCTTGCGTCAATCGAATTGCCCACCAAATTGGCGAAGACCTGGCGGATTTCTCCGGCAAAGCAAAATAGCGTGAGCCCAGCATCATAATCGCGCTCCACGCGAAGGTCGAGCGCATGGATGCGGCTTTGATAAAGGCTGATCACTGAATCGAGCAACTCTGCCAGAGTGGCGCGCGCGGGCTGTGTTGGTTGCCGATAGAAGCGCAGCGTCTGCTGCGTGATCTCTGCGATGCGGCGCACCTCGTACTCGGCCTGGGTCACATACTGCTGCGCCGCCTCGGGAAGGTCGCTGGAGCTGCGCAGGAGAAAGAGCAGGTTGGTGATGGCTTCGAGCGGATTGTTGATCTCGTGCGCGATGGAAGCGGCCAGCCGCCCGGTCACCGCGAGCTTTTCGCTCCGGCGCAGCGCCTCTTCGCTGCGCTTGCGATCGCTCGCGTCGAGCGCAATGATCCCTACCCAGCGCACCTGGTTCGGCGTGGTCCGCACCGGGTAGGCGCTGATCAGCCAGGTCCACGGACGCCGGGGTTTGCCGCCTTCGCCATTCAGCTCTAAGTTCCGCACCGGCTCTTCGCTGGAAAAGACACGTTGCACCGCGCCATCCATCTCCGTGGCCACTTCCTTTGGCAGCAAGTCGGGCAGGGTACGGCCGAGATGGCGGCTGACGGAGACTCCCGTGAGGTCCGCGAAGATGTGGTTGACGCGCACGAAGCGGCCATTGCGGTCGACGAATGCCAGTCCAATGGGCGCGTTGGCCAGCATCGAGTCGAGCAGCGAAAGCGTGTCATTCAGTCCGGCCCGCTGCTCAGCCAGTGAGGCAACCATTCGGTTGAACGTTTCAATCAAGTCGCCAATCTCGTTGTGAACGGGGATCGGCAGCGGAAAGCGGCTGGTGTCTTCCGGTGAAGTCATCAGGGAGGTGGCGCCATGGTGGAGCAACGCCAGAGGCCGAGTAATGGCGCGGCCCATCAGCAGCACCAGCAGGGCAGAAGCCACGACCCAGATCGCGCCAAAGATCATGGTGCTGCGAAGGATTGAATCGAGCTGCTCGTGCATCCAGCGTTTATCGAATGAGACCCACGCAAAGCCGCGCAATGTGTCCGCGGTGTAAATCGGATATACGCATTCCCAACGATCGCCCGCGAGCGTGAGGCAGCTCGATGCATCGCGGTTGACGGTAGGGATCGCGGCAAGCTCAGCCGGCTCGAGCTGGGCCTCATCCGCTTCGCCTTTGCTGATGAACAGAACGTTTCCCGCGGGGTCAGTGACCTTGGCCAGGGCGACTGTCGGCGCATCGCCCATCATCTTCACGGATAGGCCGATCCAACCAGGCCGCTGCTGCTCGAGCGCCTCCCTGGACTGCACCGCCAGCGACGTCGCCTCATATGCCAGGCGCTGGTGGGCGCGATCGTAGGTTTCATGCGTTTGCTGGCGGACCAGCAGCAGCGCGAACAAGCCAATGGAAAGCATCTCCAGCAGCAGCAGGCCGGCCAGCATTTGCCAGCGAATCGATCGAGGCCACCAGCTCATGCGCAACGATCCACCCCCAAAGGAAGATCAGCAGCGTTACAGCAGTTTCGGAAATGGCTTTGCCGCACTCACGATACTTAGGTCGGCGCGACCAGCAGGGAGCGACGACCTTGGCAAACAGATGAACCGGACACAGTATTTCCGAAACCGCTCTAGTCTATCGGACTGCCCGCGGCAACCTCGTCGCGCGCCTCGTCCAGCGGCTTTGCCTTTGCGGTGAGCGAGGCTGCGATCTGCCTTCCGTGAAAGCGTCCGTTCTCGATGAAGATCTCGCTGGTGCGCGAGCCGGCAACGATCACGCCTGCCAGATAAACTCCGGGTATGTTGCTTTCGAGCGTCTCGGGATTGCAGACGGGCAACCGGTCCTCACCTTCAAAACGCACACCCAGCCGTACCAGAAAAGCAAAATCGGGATGGTATCCGGTCATAGCGAAGACGAAATCGTTGGGCAGCGTCTCGCGGCCCTTGGGAGTTTCCACGACGACCGCGTCGGGAGTGATCTCCACAACCTGCGTCGAAAAGTAGGCCTTGATTTCGCCGTCCTTGATGCGGTTCTCGATGTCCGGCTTAATCCAGTACTTGACGTGCGGCTGAATCTCCGGTCCGCGATAGACGAGCGTGACACGCGCCCCGCTCCGCCACAATTCAAGCGCGGCGATGGCGGCCGAGTTCTTGCCGCCAATGACGACCACGTCCGTGTCGTAATACGGATGCGGATCGTGATAGTAATGATGGACCTTACTCAAAGTCTCGCCGGGAATGTTCATCCAATTGGGCAGATCATAGTAGCCGGTGGAGATGGCCAGTTTGCGTGCTTTGATTGCTCCCGGCCGGCCGAAACGGTCCACTGTGTGCGCGGTGAACGCGCCATCGGCCCCCGTCACGCGCTCCACGCGGTGGTACTGGCGCACGTCCAGGCGGTAGTAGGCCGCCACTTGGCGGTAATACTCAAGCGACTCGCTGCGCGTGGGCTTGGCATTCGGGCTGGGGAAGGGGATCCCGCCGATCTCGAGGCGCTCCGATGTGGTGAAGAACGTCATGTGCGCGGGGTAATGAAAGATGGAGTTGCAGACGCAGCCCTTATCCACCAGCGCGACACGGAAGCCCGCCTTTTGCGCTTCGATGGCGCAAGCCAGCCCCGTGGGCCCCGCACCCACGACAAGGAGATCGAAGCGAGAATTCTGTCCTGCTGCCAACGGCTGGTCGCTCATATTTCTAGATTAGGCCATAAGGGGGACTGGCCGGGAAGCAAAGGCTGCGCAGACAAATAAGCTCCAGCCGAAGCTGGAGCTCATTGCGAAGGGTATTCCGGGTTTCAGCGTTCCTACGCGAGCACCGGCGCGGGCTCCATCATGGAGACTGCGGGCGCCTGAGGCGTGGCAGGCGCTGGCACTGCTGCCGGCTGGGACTGTGTATGCGCCGAGCGCGTCAGCCTGTGGACAAAGTGGTAGGGCGGCCATGGACCCGAAAGCTGCATATGGCACTCCCGCATCACGGCGCTGGTGGTGATGAATTTGTTCTGGTACCGTTCCACGCACTTGCGATCGATCAGGTGAGCGATGTCCAGCATCATCTTGCTGTTTTCCGTCAGGCGGCAGCTCACTTCCTCGTCGAGAGGGATGAACAGCCTGTGCATCTGGAAACTGACCGCGCGAGCCCGCGTCTGGCGCTCCCGCGCCCGCGAGGCATTCTCCCGTAAATTGCTCAGATATTCGCGGCCCACGCCTTCTGCATTCTGGTGCTTTTCAACCTCGCGCCCGCGACAGTCGTCGACGAAGATCTTCAGATGCATCTCTGTCTTGCCGCGCAGTTTGTCGATGTTGCCGAGAAACTGACGTTGATTGGAGCGGATGGATTTGCGCAGCGACTCGTCGTCGCTGAAGACGGTGCCGAAGCGGAAAGGAAGAACCGTAGAGTGTTGAAAACAATCGGCGATCACACGTGCGTGGTCGACGCCTGACCGCTGGTTAAGGGTTTCCTGGGGGTTGTGTTCGCTCACGACCACTGCCAGATCGCTTGCCGGATAAAGGAAAACCTGATTGCCACTGACCCCAAAGACCGTTTCCATCGGAACCGGTTTACGATGACGTGCTAATGCTGGAAATGCTTCTTTTTCACCGATACAGTAGGCATACCATGCCATGACGAGACACTCCGTCCGCGCGCGCCGCAACTGTCTGGCGCAGCTGGTTGATGAAGCTCTGTGAACTTAGGAACAACGGCATGCATAGATTGGAGCAAGGCAGAACCCTCGTCGCGGCCTCGCGAACTAACCGGAATACTAGTCTTCTGAAAATACGACTGGCAACACCCCAAAGCGGCAAACATCGCCGGAGGGTACAGGTTGTGCAAAAGTAGTATTGACAGGGCCGGAATGTTTATTGACCGAATGGAATTTGTGTGCTGGCTCACATTAAGGATGCCAGAAGCCCTGGCATCGGCCCGTTCACGGCCATTGGTCAGCTCGATCGATGCCGCGAACGTGCAAACGCGCATTTCTGGGGCGGCTTTTCCACAGGAGACTGGAGCAGCTCAAGCGTCTCCTCCGCCCCGACGCATTCGGCGTGCCGTGCGATCGATGCGAGGCAGCGAACTCTAGTAGACTCAACGGCAGGATGATTGCCCCTCGCCGCTTCCTTCACAGCAGCCAGTCCGTTCTTGGTCCTTCCGCGCTCCTTGCCGCGCTTTTGGCAGGAGCAACCTCAACTTGCTCTGTGGCCGCCGCCCAAGGCACCCACCTGTGGGTTCAATCGCAGATGGAGGAGTTTGAAAAAGGCACTCCCGCAGGGGTTTCGATTGAGAGCGACGGTCACCTGCGACAGGGCCCCGGACTAACCGAGTTGCTCACCACCCCTTCGACCTTTGAGTGGTCACTGGCGGCCGACAAGATTGGGCACGTTTTCGCCGGCACGGGATCACCCGCAACGGTGCTGCGCCTCGGCGAGAAGCCCGGCGAAAAGCCTTTCACGCTGTTCGAGACCAAGGACCTGAGCATTCAGGCTCTGCGATTCGGGCCCGACGGCTCACTTTATGCCGCCACAGTGCCCGGCGGCAAGGTTTACAAGCTCAACCCAGACTCGACCACTAAGCTCGATGAATCGAATGCGCCGGTCGTCTTCGACGCGGCGAAGGCGGACGACGCAAGCGCCGGAGACCGCAAGCCCGCCTCGTCCCCAAGCGGGCAATCGCACTACATTTGGGATCTGACCTTCGATTCCGCAGGTCGCCTCTATATCGCCACCGGCAATCCCGGAGCGGTCTACCGCGTCGACCCCTCAAAACCCGGCGCAACACCCGTATTGTTCTTCAAGAGCGACGAGGCACACATCCGCACTTTGGCCTGGGACGCAAAGGGCAATCTCATCGCAGGCTCCGACGGCTCCGGCCTGGTCTACCGCATCGATGCCCAGGGCAAAGGCTACGTGTTGTTCGAGGCTCCGCGGCGGGAGATCACCTCCATCGCGATCGGCGCCAATGGAACCATCTATGCGGCCTGCGTGGGGGACAAGAGCCGCAACCCGCTGCCTCCGCTGCCGGTGCAGGGAATCGCCTCCGTCACCATCTCAATGGTTCAGCCGCAGTCTCTGCAGGCGGCCAACGCCAGTGCCTCAGTGCCCGAAGGAACTCAAATCTACACTCTCAGCGAGGGGCAGGCGCCGCGTGCGCTCTGGTCCAGTAAGGATGCGATCGTCTACGCGCTGGCTGCGCGCTCCGACGGCCTCCTCGCGCTGAGCGGCAATCGCGGACAAATCTATCGCATCCGGGATGACGGCAGTTACGCAGACGTCGGCCACCTGCAAGCACAGCAGGGCCTGAGCCTCGCCTCCGTCCACGATGCAGAAGGCACGGGCGCCATCTTCATCGGTACCGGCAACACCGGTAAGGTGGATCAGCTCGGCGCGGCGGAAACGCACGAATACGCCAGCGACGTTCTCGATGCCGGAGCATTCGCCCGCTTTGGCCGCATCGAGATCGAGCCCGGCTCGTCAGGCTATGAGATTCTTACCCGCTCCGGCAACGTCGAGCAGCCGGTGCGCGGCTGGAGCGACTGGCAGCCGCTGCAAGACGGCGCCGTCGCCTCGCCGCCGGGCCGCTATCTGCAGTGGAAGGCGGTGCTGCACACGGGTGGCGTGCTGGGCAGCATGGGAGTCAACTACCTGCCCGTGAATTCCGCTCCCGTGGTCGACGACCTGGTGGTGGTTCCGGGAGCACGCATCAATCCGCAGAACCTTGTCAATTCTTCGGCTCAAACCGTGAACATCACATTCCCTTCGCCGAGCCAGAGCTCTTCGATCTCCTTTGACGCGGGCGCAAACCAGCCTCTTCAGGCCACGAAGGACCGTACTGCGGTCACGGTTCGCTGGGCGGCGCACGACGACAATGGCGACATGCTGGTCTATTCGCTTTACCTGCGTGGCGATGGCGAGGCCGAATGGTGGCCGCTGAAGAAGAAGATCAAGGAACAAGCCTACAGCTTCGACGCCACGCTGATTCCCGACGGTGGTTATCGCGTCAAGGTTGTCGCCTCTGACGCGCCCTCCCACTCGCCGGGTGACGCGCTTTCGGGCGAAAAAATCAGCGATCGATTCATCATTGACACCACACCGCCCGCGGTCACAAACCTGAAAGCCACAGAACAGGCAGTCCCTTGCGCTGGGTTAAATTGCGCAAGAAAGTTTGCCGTCACCTTCGATGCTGAAGACGCGGCCTCGCCCATTGCTCGCGCTGAATACTCTGTCGACGCCGGCCCCTGGCAGACCATCGATCCCACCGGCCAAATGTCCGACTCCAAACGCGAGCATTACGAGTTCCAGCTTTCGCTGGAGGCCGACACGCACACGGACGGCGAGCATTTGATCACGGTTCGCGCGTACGATCGCTACGAGAATGTGGGCGTGGCCAAAACGATCATTCCCGCACAGGCACAATAGGGCCATGCGATTCGAACTTTACGTGGCGGCGCGATACTTGAAAGCCAAGCGGCGGCAGGCCGTGGTCGGCGTCGTTACTGCCATCTCCATCGCCGGAGTCACGGCGGGCGTGGCGGCGCTCATCATCGCACTCGCCATCACCAACGGCATGCGGCGCGACCTGCAGGACAAACTTCTCGGCTCCAGCGCTCATGTGCAGTTAATGCAGATGGACGGGCGGGGAATTCCCGACTGGCAACCGCTTCTGGCCCGTTTGCGCAAGGTTCCCCACGTCGTCGCTGCCTCTCCCGGCCTCTACGAGCAGGTGCTGGTTGCCCGCGGCGCACGCGATGGCGGCGCGCTGATCGAAGGCATCCTGCCCGACGACGAGCGGACGGTCAGCGACCTGCTTTCTACGGCTACATCCGGCGCGGTGCAGGCGCTCGAGCCGCAGCCCGGGCCGGGCCCAACGGAGAACGCTGAGCTTCAGCCCATCGTTCTGGGCAACGATCTGGCCGAAACCATCGGAGCATCCCCCGGCGATTCCGTACTCGTCATCAGTCCCCAGGGCGAGATGACGCCGCTGGGCGTGATCCCCAAGTACGTGCGGTTCCGGCTCGCCGGCACCTTTCATTCGGGCTTTTATCAATACGATGCCCAGATGGGCTTCCTGCGCCTCGGCGATGCGCAGCGCCTCTTCGATGAGCCCGACCTGCTCTCGGTGATCAGCTTCAAAGTCGACAATCTCAACAACGCGCCGGAGATCGCGCGCGCCATTGAGCAGGCCGCTGGCAAGGGCTACATGACCACGAATTGGACGGAGCAGAACCGCGAGCTCTTTCGCGCGCTCAAGCTCGAACAGATCGTTACGTTCATCGTCATCGCGCTTATCGTCATCGTGGCCGCGCTCAACATTCTCATCGCGCTCACCATGATGGTGATGGAAAAGACTCGCGACATTGCGGTGATGATGAGCTTCGGCGTCGACCCGGGCCAAGTGCGGCGCATCTTCCTGCTGCAAGGGCTTCTCATCAGTGTTGTCGGGACTGTGCTGGGACTGATTCTCGGATACCTGGCCTCATGGGCCGGTGGCCACTATCACTTCATCCATCTGTCCGCGGACGTCTACTCCATCGACACGCTGCCCTTCGCGCCCCGCGTGCTCGACGGCGTGATCGTCTCTGCCGTTTCGATTGGTATTTCGCTTCTGGCCACGCTGTATCCGTCGTCTTCGGCCGCGCGCGTGCTGCCGGCCGAGGCGTTGCGGTACGAATAGGGCGTTTCTCTGTCCGAGACCGAAACAAAAATGTATGAATTCGGGAAGAGGGTAGCGAACAAGCGAATAAACTTGTTGATTGTTTCGGGCAGCTTTGTCAGCCTTGATCTATGCGCTCAATCACTCTCAGCCAGCTCCGAACTCCTAAGCTCTGGCTGCCATGGCTCAAGGCGGGGGAGACAATTCTCTTGTGTGAGCGAAAGCGCGTAATTGCGCAAATCGTGCCGGATGAATCATTCATCGAGCGGCCTGCTGATTTACCACCGGAGCGCGAGACGAGCCCGTGAACTGTTTGCAGCGGTCGATTACTGCGGCGTGATGATCCCACCCATCGCGTGCCGCCGTGGCAGCACAATACCGCGATGATCCACTTCGGCCTTTGCGCCCGCCGCGCCGGATTCAGGCAAACTCTGCCGCTCCACCAACGCGCCTCCGCAGGCTGGGCACCAGTCGGCCTTTGTTTCGTTCACGACCACGGCGTGGCATTGACTGCACATCCGCTCCATAGCTATGAGATTACTGGATGGCAACGCGGTCGAGATCTGTGCCCCCCCTTTCTTTCGATTGCCAACTACACTGAATGTATGCACCCTCCGGTTCGACTGGTGGCGATTGACATGGATGGAACCCTGCTTCCGGCCCTTGGGCAGACGGTCGGCGAGCGGAATGCGCGGGCGCTGCGGGCGGCTCAGGAAGCGGGAATCACGGTGGCCATCGCCACCGGGAGGCGCGCGGCCTACACCGTGCCTTTGTTCGAAGACATGGGCTTACGAGCGGATACACCCCTCATCACGTCCAATGGTGCAGTGGTCTGCACGCTTGGCGGCGAAACAATCGACCGCTGCCATATGAGTGCGCGCGTCGCGCGGGGCCTGTGCGGACTGCTTCGCCCGTTCGGGACAGTTGTGTTCACCTTCGACCGTCCGGGACGGGGCGAACTGGTGCTTGAAGACCTGGAGCAGGCGCATGGCCGGATCGCGCTGTGGGTGGAGGCGAACCGCAATGCGATTGAGGTGGTCAAGCCGCTGGAGTCGGCGTTGGTCGACGGCGATGATCCGATCCAGGGCATGGGGGCCGGCACCATCCAGAGAATGAAGGCCGCCGAAAAGGCGCTCAAGGCAAGCGAGTGGGCGCAACAGTGCGAGAGCGTGCGAACCGAGTATCCGACGCGCGACCTGTCCATTCTCGATCTTCTGCCGCCTGGCATCTCAAAGGGATGGGCGCTCGAACGTCTCGCCGCGCGTCTCGGTGTGGATCGCAAGGAGACCATGGCGATCGGCGATAACTGGAACGACGCAGATATGCTGGAGTGGGCAGGGCAGGGAATCGTTATGGCGAATGCCGCGCCGGAACTGCGCACCCTGGCCAAGACGCGTGGGTGGAAGCAGGCGCCATCGAACGACGATGACGGTGTCGCCGTCGTCCTGGAAGCCGCGCTTGCAAAAATGGCGGCGACAAGAGCATGAGCGGCGAATTCCATCGACGGAGAAGCACGTGCGGAGCGCTCTTGATCGCACTCGGCGCCTTCGCGGCCCTCGCCGGCTTGGCGCCGCAGGCCCGCGCTGCCGAACAGGTGACGCTGCGCAACGGTTTCACCCTCCTCTGCAACCATCACGCTCAGTTGGAGGGCCGCGTTCGGCTTTACCTGAGCCCTGGCGAGGATAACTACATCGAGTTCGATCCGGCTGAGATTGTGGCATACGAAATGGTTCCCGATCCGCCGGTGCCTGTCATGCCGGCGCCCACGCTCGCCCCGAAGACACCCGCGAGCCTGAACCCAGCCGATCTACGGGAGATGCTCACGCGCGCTGGAACCGAGCACAACCTCGACGTGGACCTGCTGGCCAGCGTAGTAAAGGCCGAAAGCGATGGCAATGCTCGCGCTGTGAGCCGCGCCGGCGCCAAGGGCTTGATGCAACTGATGCCGGGGACCGCTGCCGGCCTCGGCGTGCAGGACAGTTTTCAGCCCCTACAGAATGTGCGTGGCGGCTCGGCTTACCTTGATGGGCTGCTCACCCGCTACCACGACAATCTGGCTCTGGCTCTGGCCGCTTATAACGCCGGCCCTGAAGCGGTGGACAAGTACCACGGCATCCCTCCCTATCACGAAACCCAGGCCTACGTGGCCCGCGTCATACATGAATTCAATCGCCGCGTCACGGCACGCGAGGCGGTGGCGAAAAGAGCGCCTGCCTCCACGGCGGCGCAGCCGGCAACCTCCCATTGACGCATTTCTTCCTCTCTGGCGTGAGAACATAGATTCATATCTTTGCGGAGAAACGGAGAACGCTTGAAGCAGCGCGAATGGATTGTGGGCCTGGTAGTGCTTGCGGCGCTGGCCGGCCTCTTTGCTTACGAACAACACCTCCACCCCTTCGATTGGAAGATGTTTCTGGAGGAGTTCCGAAAGGCGCGCTGGCCGAAGGTCTGCATCGGAGCCGGCTGTATTTACCTGGCTTTCCTTTTTCGCGCGGTTCGCTGGGCGTGGCTGCTGCGTCCGAACAAGCGCGTGCCCCTCTTTTCCCTCCTGGGCACGCAGGTCATGGGTTTTACGGCCGTTGCTCTCATTGGCCGGATCGCCGACCTGGTGCGCCCGTATCTGGTGGCCAAGAGAACCGGATTGCCCGTCGGCTCCCAGATCGCGGTCTATATCGTCGAGCGGCTCTTCGACGGCGGCTCGATGGCCCTCCTCTTCTGCTCTGCCATTTTGCTCTCGCCGGCCGGAACGCTTCCGCACCAGGAGATCTTCAATAGGTTTGGCAAGGGCGGCCTGGCAGTCACTTTGGCGGGTGCGCTGTTTCTGGTGGCCGTACGGCTATCGGGAAGAGCAGTGGCTTCGTTCTGCGAGTCGGTCCTCGCTCCGCTCTCGCATAAGCTCGCGCATGCGATCGGTCAAAAGATCCGCGCTTTTCACGCTGGATTGGATACTCTGCGCACGCCTGCGGATTTCGCCATCACGCTCTCCCTTTCGCTGCTTATGTGGTGCCTGATCACCTTTGCCTATGTGGAGGGCGTCGCGGCGTTCGTCCCAAGCGGGCCGGGAGGCTCGATGTCGTTGGCCAAGTGCCTGGCGCTCATGGCCGGCGGCGGAGTCGCCAGCATCATTCAATTGCCGGTCATCGGGTGGTTTACGCAGATTGCCGCGCTGGAAGTGATGCTGAGGCCGCTTTTCGGCATGTCGCCAGAGACGGCCATGGCCTGCGCCGCAACGTTGCTTGCGATCACGTTCCTGGGAATTGCCCCGGTTGGCCTCGTCTGGGCCCAGTTCGAGCACATCAATCTGCGCAAGGTCACGCTGGAGAGTGAGCATGTGGGCGAGGATCTGGCCGCTCAAGAGGAACCCGCCGATCAAAGCGTCGCGCCATGATCATTGGCGCCGATTAAGCCTATACTGCAGGCGGCCCGGCATGTTCGCGGCTGCTGCCTGCCTTCGAGTACTGGATCGTCTCCGGCCCCACCGCGCCGCCTGTCATCACCATGCTCATCGCCTGTTCCATGGTCAAATCGGTCTCGATGACCCGCTCCATGGGGAGAATCTGCAGAAAAGCCGACGTGGGGTTGATGGCGTTGGGCACGAGCACTGCCGCCAGCGGGCGGCCGCTCTCGGCATCGCTCATCGTCCGCGTCAGGAATCCGATGCTCTTCTGGCCCGCAATGGGGAAATCCACCAGAACCACACGCTGGCTCGCTTCCTTCTTCGCCATCATGGTATCCAGTAATTGGCGCACCGACGTATAGACCTTGGCCACGAACGGCAGCCGCTCCAGGATCGACTCAAACAGACCGAACGCCTGCCGGCCGATCACCAGAGATGTGACTCGCCCGACCACGTAGAGCAACAAAAGCGTGAGCAAAACCGCCAGCACCGGTTGCAGCCACGGTAGGCTCAACCACCCCCGGGGAAAGACCTGCGCAAGCAATTGCACCGCCGGCAATCCCGCCTTCGCCAACGCACCCAGCAGAAAGCTGAAGATCAGGTAGGTGACAAAAAGCGGGCCGACGGTAATGATGCCGGCCAGGATGCTTCGCTGCACGCCGCGCAGCGTGCGGCTCAAATGTGCTTTCACGCGCCTCTCCTCGCTACGAGCATACGCTGGCCCATGCGCTGCGCGGAATCGACCCGAATCCGCAAAGGGGAGTTCCCAACGGACGCGAAATGAGCTATATATGAGGATTGCCTCATGTAAAGGCAGAAGGAACGCCATGAACGAACCCGGGGGAGTTGAATACATCGATCAGGATCCCTTGGCGCCGAGACCCGCCGTGTCACACCCGCGCACCATCGGATCGCCGTTGCCCATCGGCGCGAGCCGTCGTGCGCCGGCCCCTCCTGAGGGCGCACTCAAGCGCATTGCGCCTGCTCCTCCCGGCCGAGCACTGCCCGGCGCGGCGCCTGCCGAGGATTCGTCCGGCATGCAGCGCGCCGTCAACGCCTTTCGCATGGTTCTGCCGCTGGTGCAGCGGCTTCTGCCCCTGATCGACGGCAACATCGCGACCGCAGTCACCAATCTTCTCGTCCCGCGCCCGCACCCGCCGGCACCTCCGCCCAAAGTCGACCTCGCACCGCTCGAGGATGGCTTGGCCGAGCTCCAGGGACAGCATCGGAATTTGCGCGAACAGGTGACAGAGCAGAACAATTCGCTGCGGCGCGTCGAAGATCAGTTGGAGATGGTCCGCGAAGCCACCGATCGCAACACGCTCGAGCAGCAGGAACTGCTCGAGGACCTGAAGACCTTCAGCAACAAGGTGAAGGTGGTTGCCGTCATCGGGATAGGGCTGTTGGCGATCGGCTTTCTCCTCAACCTGATTCTCTTTCTCCACATTCAGCGCGTGCTGCCGTAAGGCGCAGGCAGCACCTCTAAGAAAGCGAACAGGCGTGCCGCCGGCGCGTCGACGCTGCTGCCGGCGTTCCGGTTACCGGGGCCGTCCGAAAAACAACACGTAGCCGTCAGGATCGCGAATCTCGAAGCCGCGCAAACCGTCGTGCGTATCCTTGAGCGGCGCGCTGAATTCCACGCCACGATCGGCAAATTCGGCGGCGAGAGCATCGGGGTCCTCTACATAGACAAACGCGTCCAACCTCAAATGCGGATGGCGTCTGGAGTTCGGCACCGGCAACACGTCCCCTTCGGATTTGATGAAAAGTTGCGCAACGTCGCGGCCAACGATGGCGAAAAATGGATCCGGATTCGGCTGCTGGAATCGGTTTTCAAATCC
>Ga0182027_10005977_pt1 | contig 18351 bp, 20 predicted proteins | sample 712E1DmetaG_FD_121300 | JGI IMG/M metagenome (GOLD analysis project Ga0182027, IMG submission 121300) | Permafrost microbial communities from Stordalen Mire, Sweden - 712E1D metaG (Illumina Assembly) | ecosystem: Environmental > Terrestrial > Soil > Wetlands > Permafrost | place: Sweden... | reverse complement strand
CGTCCGCCTGACGGGCTTCGTCGGCGAGGTCCGCTGGGATCCGTCCAAGCCCGACGGTCAGCCGCGGCGAGCGCTGGACACGAGCCGGGCCCGCGAGGCCTTCTTGTGACAGACGCGTCGGTCAGTCCTCACATAGATGCGGCGGAATCCGACCGGGAAGCCAGAGGCGCGACAGGACGGATTCTGGGCGGCTTGGCCGCAAACATCGGAGGCATGGGGGTCACGCTGATCATCCAGTTCGTCAGCGTTCCCGTGCTATTGGCCGTCTGGGGCGTCCCGAGATACGGGGAGTGGCTGGTCCTGAGCGCGGTCCCGACGTATTTGGCACTCAGCGACCTGAGTTTCTCTTCCGTCGCCGGCAATTCGATGACCATGCTGGTTGCCCAAGGCAAACGCACGGACGCGGTCGCCTTGGGTCGGCGCCTCTGGTCCATCGTGACCGTCATGACCGGCCTTGCGGTCCTGGCCGCAGTGGCGATCGCGCTTGTCTTCGGGGGTGCCTTCGGGAGCGGAGCTGCGATCCCGGCGTCCGAAGCACGAACGGTCCTGGTCGCGCTGTTCCTCCAGGTGGCGGTCGGCAACCAGTACGGTGTGCTCGACGCATGGTACCGAGCAGGTCTGCGGTATCCGGTCGGCGCGAGCATGCGCCAACTCGGGCGGCTGCTCGAGTTCGGCTCCCTCATAGGCGCCGTCCTGCTGGGAGCTGGGCCAGGCGCCGCGGCCGTCGCGTTCCTTGCGGCGAGCGTGGCTGGGTTCACGATGTCCTTCGTCGTTCTTCGTCGAACCGTACCCTGGTCGATGTTCCGACCGGAACGTCCAAGCTCGCGGACGTTCCGCGAGTTGTTTGCGCCAGGCGTGGCATTCATGGCGTTTCCAATCGGCAATGCGCTGTCGCTGCAGGGCTTCACGATCGTCATCGGGGCCACGATGGGCGCTGCTGCCGTCGTCGTCTTTTCAACGACGCGTACGATCACGCGCATGGCCGTGCAGGCGATGGGCTCAATCAACAGCGCGATCTGGCCAGAGCTGTCTCGATCGGTAGGAAGCGGCCGTCTCGATGAGGCTCGGGCCATCCTGCGGAGTGCCGTTCAGCTTGCGCTCACGGCCTCGCTTTCGATGGTGTTCGTGTTGGGCATCTTCGGAGTCGCGATTATCCGATGGTGGACCCGCGGGCTGGTCCATTCACCCGACCTGCTGCTGTGGATCCTCCTTCTGGTGATCGTCGCCAATTCGACGTGGTCCACCCTCTATGCTGCGCTTGCGGCGACGAACCGGCACAGGAGGATGGCAGTCGTCTACCTCTCGGGCACGACCGTGGCCCTTTTGGCGGCTGTTCCTCTGAGCTTTGCATTCGGGCTTCTGGGTGCGGCGGCGGCGCTCCTCGCGATCGACTTGGCCATGGTCGCGTACGTGATCCCGGCCGCGCTCCGCGTCGTTCAAGACACCCCCGTCCACTTCGTCCGCGCCCTGTTCGATGTTCGCGGGGCGCTTCGATTGGCAGCATCGAGCGTGAGACCGCGATGGAATCATCGGGGGCCATGTTCGTGATCGGGCTTCCGAGAGTCAGCCGCATGGGCAGTGACCGCGGCGTGTGGCAGAACCGATGGCTTACGGTCGCGGCCTTGGGGCTCGTGTCCGCGTGTGGCGCACTAATGGCGACCCAATATGCGGTCCCAGTTCTGGCGGCCACCCTGGGTGCCTTCTTGCTCGGTATCTCGTTGGCGAACTGGCGAGTCTCATATCTCATCCTGCTCGCCTACCTGCCCTATTCCGGCGTGGCCGCAATCATCCTCTATCCAAATACGGGAAATGCCGCGCTCTTGAAGGACGTGGCGCTCGTTCTTCCTGCGTACTTTGGCTTCATTGCGTATCTGGTCAGGACCAAGCGGCCGTTGAATCCGACCGGTGTATCGACGTGGTTCTTGGTCCCTTTGGCGGCCATCGTATTGGCCCAGGCGTTCAATCCTTCGCTCCCCAATATGCTGGTGCCACTGGTCGGAATCCGAGTGTGGCTCCTGTACATGCCGCTGGTCTATCTGACGGCACATTTCGTGTGGTTCGAGGAACGAGGGCTAGAGACGATTCTCCGCGTTCTGGTGATTTCCTCATTGCCTGCCGCCGTCCTCGGACTGTTGCAGGCGCTGCTGTTAGATGTCGGGCTCGACAAACTGGCCTATGCACCGTATGGGCAAGCTGCCGTGGCTGTCACTCAGGGTTTCGCCGCGTTCGAGATCGGCACGGGGACCGTGCGGCGGGCCGTCTCCACACTCCCGTACACAGGGGAGTATTTCCAGTTCACGCTCTGCGCCATCGCCGCCAGCTACGCCCTGTGGCGCCTCCCGAGGCCGCATCATCAGCCCAGCCGGTTCGCCTTGGTGACGCTTTGTGTGTCCATTGTCGCTGCGTGTACGAGCGGCTTGCGTGAAGCCTTTTTCGTGGTGCCCGCACTTCTAGTGATCGCCGCGCTCTTCGAAGGGCTTCGTTTCAATCGGTTCGCTGGACAGGGCGTGCTGGTGGTTGGCGCGCTTGCAGCCGCGACTGCGTCTTTCGGGGTCTCCGCTGCGGCTCTTCTGGATAACCTCGCTGGTGTCGCCGCGACTGAAGCCCAGTTTCTCCTAATCGACGGCCTGGGCCGTGGGCTCCCATTCGCCATCATCGGTCTCGGGACCGGCGCCGACACGAACGCGACCCGATACGTACTCGACGGTCAACTGGTCGTCAACACCTTCGGGAATGTCTGGTTTGAAGACTGGTATCTCAAGACGCTTGTGGAACTGGGCATCGTCGGCCTCATGGCGGTTGCAGTGCTCATCATTGGCGTCGTTCGACTCGCGCGGCTTGCTCTCGGGGGAGGTGCCCTCAACTCAGGCCCGGGGAATGATCGCATCCGGAGTGTGGCAGCGCCCCTGGCGGCATTCCTGCTATTGGTCCTTCTCCTCAACATCAAAGGAGCGGCCGTCGACCTCGATCCCATCAACGTTGAGTTCTGGGTCGTGCTGGGAATGCTGCTCGCGTGGGTTCCCGCGAACCGGGTCCGAAACGAAAGCGGTGACCTAAGCCGAAGCACCATGGATCCCAGTCATGCCGTATGAAGTGGTCGGAACTGGCATGCTTGCCGGTGCGTTCGGGGCCGTGGCAAACACCGGCCCGCCAGCCGTCATTTGTGCGGCTGGAGTGGCAGATTCGCGGTGCTCGGACGCGCTGGCGTTCCGGCGAGAGCGAAACCTGCTGCAGTCCCTCACTCATCGCGCCCGCGTGAGCGACTCAGTCCTCGTGTACTTTTCCGGCGCCCCAGTCTATGGGCGCGCAACCGGTATGCGCCTCGAAACCGCCCGAGGAGCCCCTGAGACGCCTTACGGGCGACACAAACTTGAGTGTGAGAGACTGGTAGCGGACAGTGGCGCTCGGTGCCTGATACTTCGCCTTCCGAACGTCGTAGGATCCACGGGCAACCCAAACCAACTCATTCCATCGCTCGTCGCCCAAGTTGCCCGAGGGTCAGTGGTCGTGATGACCGAAGCCACCCGCGACCTACTCGATGTCGATGATCTCGTAGCTATTGTCGGTGCGCTTCTCGGCCGGGGCGTGGCCGACGCAGTCTTGAACGTGGCTTCCGGAGTCTCAACTCCGGTTCTTCGCCTGACCGAAGACATCTCCGCGATTCTCGGACTGTCGCCAACGATTGTTCTCGTTGATGGAGGGGATCGTCAGGAGTTCTCTATCGCCATGGTACGGGACCTCCTTCCGGACTATCCACGCTTCCACGATGACTACCCAGCTCAAGTCTTGATCCGACGGGTGCCGTCCATACTCCGATCGCTTCAGGAGCGGGATGTTGAAGGAACTGCCTAGCCGATCCAAGTCACCATCGGTCGGGTCGGACCTCCGACCCATTGTCCTCGTCGTGAGTCCTGCGTTTCCCACTCTAGACCAGCTAGCAGTTGAACTGGCGCGACGGCAACTCCTGTCGGTTGTGGTGCATCCGTTCCTGGTCCTTGATGACCGTCTATACCGCATCGCTGGTCGAGTGCCATGGGTGGGCACCCGGCTTGTCCGCGAGTTGCGTCGTCGTGCCCGGCCTGAGGCGTTGCCCAAACGACGTGTCGTTCTTGCCGGAAGTCGCTGGGACGTGCTGCACGCAGCGTTGCATAGAATGTCTCGATGGGTGTCCCGACCGCTTCGGCCGCCATTCGAGGTTGCGGCGTACTGGGCGCTTTGGAGACGAAACTCAAGGCTGGCACATGAAGCGGCAAACCATGTGCTGGATGTTGACGTGATCGTAGCTTCATTCGGAACCGGGCTTCCCGCGTTCCTGTCAGCGCCCACCGGGGTCCTGCGCTGTCTCGACTATCCAACCGCGATCTGGGACATTTCGCGCGAAATGCTCTTGGAGGAAGGTCGAGTCAACCCAGAGTTCGCAGTCACCATCGAGAACCTGACAATATCAGCGCGGACGCAGGCCCTCGTCCGCCGTGAAGTCGCAGTCGCGGACGTGATTCTGGTTGGATCTGAGTTCGCACGGCAGACCTTTCTCATGGCGGGCATCGCTCCCGAGCGTCTTCTTGTCGCGACGTACGGGGTGGACACGGAGCTTTTCGCGCCCGACCCTGTTTCGTGCTCCTCTAACCAAGCATTCACAGCCCTCTTCGCAGGGTCCATCGGGCAGCGAAAGGGGATCAGCTACCTTCTTGACGCGTGGACCATTTTTCTGGCCTCGCGCGTCCGCGAGGACGCAAGGCTGTTGCTGGCTGGCTCGTTTGTCGGCGATCCAACTCCAGTGTTGCGGCGAGCCGAACTCTTCGAACACTTGCCGCACAGGCCTCTGGCTGAACTTCCGAAGATCTTTCAGCGGGCCTCGGTATTCGTTCTGCCGTCGATCGTGGAGGGGATGCCGCTCGTGGTTCTCGAGGCGATGGCCAGTGGAGTTCCGTGCATCGTCACGCCCAATGGTGCAGCTGGTGTCGTCAGGGACGGTGTCGATGGTTTCGTCGTACCCATTCGCGATCCCGCGGCGATCGCCGACAGGTTGCAGCGGCTCGCTGTGGATTCTGAACTCCGACAACAGATGTCTCGCAACGCGCGTGCGCGGGCGCTCGAATACAACCCGGCGACCTACACCGATCGCGTGCTCGAGGGGCTTCGTGCCAAGCTCGATGTTCGTGATGGTTGAACCGCCCTGGGTTCCGTGGAGACTGTGGAGTGCCCTTGGGGAATGGAGTAATGCCAGACAACGCCAGCAACCACTGGGTTGGTCCACGACAGCGACCGGGGCGTCCAGTATCTACATCGCCGTCAGGACCCCGATCGATGACACGGGCACTCTGGACGTGTCGCACGGCGCGCGCTGATGCCATGGTGATCGCCACGGAGTGGCCGACGTATCGAAACCTGGATTGGGCCGCCTTGCGCACAAGAGTGAAGCGCCCAGTGATAAAGAACGGGCGACGCTCACTTCCCCGGGCCGAAGCTCGGAACCTGGGCTATCTCGTGGAACGGATCGGCGACGGCGGGATGGAAGGGCGGACTCGCGATTGAGAAACCAGGCCATGCTCGGTGCCAACGTATGTGCGGCGAGCTCCATTCGTGCCCACGTGGTGTGTCCGCTGTGCGCCACCTCGGATCCAACAGCGTACTTTGTCCTGGCGACAATCCATCGCTCTGGCAATCCGGTGGGACCCTACCGGATCCTGCGGTGCCGTGCCCACGGTGTCGAGTTCGCAGACGCTGATGCTGGAGTCGAGGGCGGCGTTGCCACTCAATCTGCCATCGACTCTATACACGGCACCCTCGATGAGGCGACACGCTCCCGGTATGTCGGTTTCATGGACCGCATCGAACGACTGCTCGGGCGTCCGGGTGCCCTCCATGACATTGGCTGCGGAAACGGCCAGCTCCTCGTCGAGGCCAAGCGGAGAGGCTGGATCGTCCAAGGAAACGATCTCCTCACGTCTGTCGGTCCACCGCTCGCCGCCCGAGACATCCCTTACTTCGTCGGCGAACTGTCTCACCTTGACCTCCCGTCATCGTCACTCGATATCGTCTCGAGTTTCTGCGTGCTGCTCCCTCACGTCGCCGATCCGATGCCCGACCTCAGGACCGTGGTCCGTATCCTCCGCCCGGGCGGCTGGTTTATTGCCGAATTGCCCGACGACGGTCTGTATCGTCGGGCCGCCAAGTTCCTATACGGGCTATCCCGGGGACGGTGGGAGACGCCACTGGCCAATATCTACAGCCCGGATGGCCACCGGTTCGGCTACTCGCGGCGAAACGTGCCGTTGCTCCTGCGGAAATGTGGCTTCTCGCGCGTGCTCATCGAACCCTACCGACAGCCGCCGAGCCTGTCGATTGCGCGGTTCTCTCGCCGCGGGCTGGTGTTCCGGATCCTCGCCCTGGTTGGAACGAGTTCGCTCGCGATGGCCGCGCAAAGGCTCAGGATGCCGAACCATATGGTCGTGCTTGCTCAGACCCCGGGTCGCCTCCGTTCCGATGCATCACCCCCGAATGCATTGGGCTGCGGTTTCGCATCTGCCCATCGAACGGCAGACAGCGCCCAAATGCCGCCGGCCGAGCCGCAATGAACCGAAGCGAACCCAATGGAGCGACCGAGGGCGGCCGGAGCTAGCCGTATCGGACGGGCAACGGCGTGGATTGAGACTGACCTCCGGCACTCGCCGACTCAGTCCGCTGGGCGACCACGACCATCTTGTTGCCGAACCGGCCGAGCAGGGAGTTCGTGAGGCGCCAGCCCAGGCGGACGACAGGGAACACCAACGGCAGGCTAAGGAGGCTGAACCCGGCGCCTGGGTGATGCGGGTAGTACATGGCATAGCGTTCGGCCCGTAACACCACGTACCCGCGAGCCTCCAAGAACGCCGCGACTCTTGAGAGTTCCATCCGGCCGACTCGATTGCCGGCCTCTTCCGTCTCGAGAGCCAGCCCGAGACGGATCGCGAGTCGGGTGATGGACGCTTGCGCCGGCTCTGTGACGACAATCCATCGCCGCGCGAGGCGCGCCATCTCGGCTAGACCCACGTACGGGTCAGCGAGGTGGTGCAGCCCGTCATGTACGGCCACGAGATCCACCGACTGGTCGGCGAAAGGCAGGCGCTCCACATCCGCGACGATCGACCGAATCTCCAGGCCGTACCGCTCCGAGCGGGCCTTCGCCCGCATCGCCGCGCCGAGGGACAGGTCTGAGCTGATGACCGCCGCGCCGGCACGGGCGAGAAACTCCGCGTCCATGCCCGACCCGCCGCAGACAGTCAACGCCGACGCACCGATGAGATGCGGACGGATGGGGCCTACGGCGCGACGGAACTTCTCGGCGAGCAGGAAGCGGTAGAGCCGCGGCGTCCTGTGGGGCCGGTCGATCTCAAATGCTTCCTCCCGCGCCCGATCGAAGTGCGAAGCCTGGGCCGCTTTGTATCCGTGCGCGTGGTGATGATCAGACTCGTCGTAGTCGGCCTCTACCGGCCGTGGAAGGAGGATCGGAATGCCGCCTGCTACCGAGCCGGTCCAGCCACAAACATGGCAGGCCGGCGAGGCGTTGAAAGCGCCGGGCGCGAGCACGTTGCGGCAGCACGGGCATCGAAACGCAGGCCCACTCAAGGTACCAGTCGTCGACGTCGGCGACGCGAAAACGGTGGACCGTCCCGCCCTTCGCCTGCTGGTGCTCAGGACCGCTTCGTATATGGCCTCCGTCTGCGCCGCGACGATGGGCCACGTGAAACGTTCATCGACGGCTCGGCGGCCAGCCTCGCCCATGGCGGCGGCACGGGCCGGTTCGCCCACGATCGTGGCGATTGCGTCTGCAATCGCGGATGCATTCCTCTGGGCAGTGAGGCCCGCCCCTGAGACTCGCACGACATCCTCGATCGCCACGTCTGGACTCACCACGACAGGACAACCCACGGCCATCGCCTCGGCCACGGCCATCCCAAAGCTCTCATCAGCAGACGGCAGAACGAAGACATCGGACCGCTGGAGAAGTGCCCGCTTCTCGTCACCCCCAACCATTCCGAGGAACGAGATGAGCCCACCGAGGCCCAACTCCTCGATGCGACCGCCAAGCCTTCGACCGATGCCCTCGTCGTCGGGCCCTGCCACGAGCAAGCGAGCAGATGGGAACCGCGACGCCGTATCCCGGAATGCCTCGACGAGGAGCGGTAGTCCCTTCTTCTCGGTGATCCGACCAAGGAACGTGACGACGCGTGTGCCTGGTTCAACGCCGGCCTGAGCTAGGAATGTCTCCCCGGAGGCGGGGCGCCGAAGATCCTCGGCGTCGATACCGATCGGTATCACCCATGTGGGTCGCGAGTAGCCTAGATCGCGGACTGACCGCGCTTCATGCTCAGTGGTGCATATGATCCCAGCCGCCCCGCGAAGGTTAGAGTCTTCGACTAGGGCGTGGTAGATATCTTTCGCGCGTCGTCGTCGCCGCCGATGCCAAGGATCCAGGGCGCCATGAGGTTGAATGACGTATGGCACGCCGGCATGTCGGACGGCAAGCACCGCAGCGATGGTGTGGAAGCGATACAGACTGTGAATGTGGACCACGTCGAAGTCGGACGATCGTTGCCAGACGTCGTGCAGTAGTGGCCAGGACACGAGGAAGCGCCGGGGCCACGACCGCGAATGGAACGTCACGGCCGCGCCCGCCCACTCCACCCTGCGGCCCGTGGGCGCATCGACGACACCCGGCCCGTCGGCGTCGGTGGCGACTATCTCGACATCGTGGCCGAGCGACGAGAGAGCTGCGGCGGCTTTCGGGAGATAGATCGCGGGACCACCGTACCTGGGAGCCAACCATGCTGCAACGTGAAGGATTCTCACGAGGCCGCCCCCTCGAGCCACGTACTCGTCCGGTCCACGCCCCTAGGGTCCTGCGGCGAAGCGACACCGATGCTGATGACTTTCGAGTGTTGGCGCCGAAAGGCCCGGATTCTCTCGGTCCAAACGAAGCCGGCGGCGCCAGCGACAAGGGTCCGGAGGCGACGACCGTTCAGCCCAGTCAACTTGAACCCCTCATTTCGCATCCCACAGGTTCGCCGATGTTACCAAGATGAACCAACCCCCAAGAGCCCACGGCCAAGGTGGCGCGTCTCCGCCGCGCCCTCTTCATCATCGTGCGGATGCAACCACGGTGACCGCAAGCAGGGACCTGTCACTCAGAAACTCGTTCACTGGAGATTGTCCAGGTTTCCAGACATCTGGGCATGAAGCGCCTGAGGCCTGAAGAGAGTCCCCGATTCTGCGGGCGCCGCGCCAGCCCGATCGACGCCTGCGTCTCGGAGCTGCCTGGGCCGCCCGATCGCCGAGTCAGTCAGAGGCTGGCTCATGGGACTCCCACACACGCTCGTGTGGCGACGCCGACACAAAGCCCATTGAGGAGACTGGATCCTGACGACAGAACCGGCCGTTCGTTTCGTTGCTCTGTGAATCTGTCGTGCCTGCCGGGCGTGGTCTTGTCAGTCTCCAGTTCAGCGCCACATCTGGCGGCGTGCGAAGATGTTTCTGGGCCACGCCAGGTGGGTCTATAGCATAGACTAGATATGGGTCGCCTCGCCGGTGGAAGGGATCACGACGGCATGAAAGAGGCTTGAGCCCCGACCCGGTCGTTTCTGAAGGATACTTGAGTTGTCTTGAATGTGTATCTCGCGCCCCCGAATGTTGCTGCTCATATAGTCAACTGGCAGCAGTTCTAAATGTTGAGTGCCGGAGGATGATACAGAATACGAGCGGGCAAGCACGTGAGGCGGGCGACATCGCGTTGAACTCGGGCCTTGCGCATCGAGTGGCAGGGATCAGACCGGACGAACTCATCTCGGTGCTTCTGCTTCGGAACATACCGGAACAAAGCCCAAGATCAATGGAGCGATTCGCCGACGAGATGGCACGTGGCCTGGAAGCCCAACCGGGCGTGTGCGCAAGAGAGACGACCATCCACGCTTCTAGGCTTCACGGGCACCGACTAGGGTACCGGCTCGACCGGTATTTGTCGCTCTTCATTCGATACCCGCTCCATGCCCGTCGGCAATCGGCGCAGGTGTATCACGTCATCGATCACTCATACGGCCATCTGCTGGGGTGCATCCCAGCTAACCGCGCGGTCATAACATGCCACGACTTGATGCTGCTACATGCCGAGAAGGAGGACATCGGCTTCCGCGCAAGTCGCCTTCTGCTCCGCCGCTTCCGGTGGGAGACATCGTTCCTGCGGCGCGCCGCGCTAGTGGCCTGCGTGAGCGAAGCGACGGCTAACGACGCGATCGAATTGCTGCACCTCGACCCGGCTCGCGTCAGGGTGATCCTCCAGGGGATCAGCTCTTCGTTCGTGCCAACCAGCGATGAATCCCGCGCAGAGGTGCGCAGGGCGCTCGACCCAACCGGCCGCCGCGCGCTCGTGCTCCAGATGTCATCGGGCGGCGCCTACAAGAACATCCCGGGCACCCTTCGGGTCATTCGTGAACTTCGATCCAGGGGCCTCGATCCGGTCCTCGCTCGAGTCGGGGAGCCGCTGAATGCCGGACAGGTCGCCGAAGCGACGGAGATGGGCGTGCTTGACAGTGTGCGCGAGTTCGGTCGTGCGTCCGACCAGGAGCTGGCGCGCCTGTATTCGGCTGCGGATGTCCTACTGTTTCCGTCTAAGTGGGAGGGGTTCGGCGCGCCGCCCCTCGAGGCGCTCGCGTGCGGCACGCCTTCTGTCGTCGCGTCCGAGTGCCGATCCGTGGTCGACCTCTTGGGCGATGCCGCATTGGCCGAGCCGGCCGATGATATTCGAGCCCTGGCGTCTGCCATCGAGATGATCGTTACGACGCCAGCCCTGCGGGCAACACTCGTGGAACGCGGCAGGTCGCGGGTTCAAGCACTGACGTGGCGAAGGACTTCGGAAGCGTATGTCGTTGCCTACGAGGAGATTGCCGCAGCGGCCGGGCGATCAAGCGCCCGGCGCCCCACCAGCGCCCGAAGTGACGGCTGACAGAACCACGCAGGTCGGGTTGGGTCGGCGACCAACCCGCTGGTTCAGGTGAGACGGCGCGCCAGGATCTCCGAGTTCGTCGCCCAGCGGCGGCCAACCAGCGGCAGCCGCAACAGCCGGTGCACCTGTCCAATCAAGGCGAGGTGGCCCGTCAACGGGACGCCGCGCACTTGCGAGATGGAACCCACCTCGAGCCTTCGTCTTGGAACATCAACTCCATCGACCTTCGGGTGGAGCCATGGACGTGTGCCATATCAGGTGTCAACCCGGCTTATGGACCTGTGTGTCACTCTGACACATCAAGTGCCGCACCGCGGTCGTCAGCGTCTTCCTCCATCCCTCTCTGCCATCCGTCTGGTCGGGATGATCCTCGCCGAGCATGACGACGAGTGGCAGGGAATCGGTCCCTCTGCTGTGACGACCTGCTCGTCTAGGTTTCCCGACCTGATCAGGGTCGGCTCGACTAGGCGCGATTGCCTCCCACGATGGCTTCGTCTGGGCACAAGAAGGCCCCGGGGATCGTCGACGACTATCAGCATCGAACCAACGCTGGACTATGTATCCTCGATCCCTCACTGACATCCCTGATACCGAGATGCTGTGAGTGACCACCGCGCGGGCGTGAGATACGAGCGTCACGCCACGGGACGCGGCCTTCGGGGTCTGTCAAGCGTTCTCGTATATGAAGAAGCCGGTCACGTCGAAGACGAGATCGGTTGTGTTGCCGGTTATCGACATATAGGTCGCGCTCAGGGTGTCGGCCGCGCTCAGGGCGACAGACAGGCCGTTACACCTGATCTGACCCGCCGAGAAGTTGACGTTAGAGCTCAAAGGGCTCGGGACTGGGTCTGGTCCGAGGTAGACCGCCCAGGAGGAGGTCGAGTTGACGACCGTGACGTTACCCGTGACTGCCGTGACGTCCCCGGGGACCCCACCGCGACCAGTCACCGGGAACGTGGCCGGCACGTTCGCTGACAGCTTTCCGGGGAGGCCGTTGCCGACTCGGGTATCGAGCAGACGGGCCGGAGCAAGAGGCACGTATAGGTTCGCACCCGCGGCGCCCGGATCGTCAGCGTAGAAGCCAGTCAAGTCGAAGACGAGATCCGTCGTGGCGCCCGCTGGGCCCATATAGGTGATGCTAAAGGCGTCGGTCGAGTTCACGGCGACGGTCACGTCATTGGCAATGGTTTCGCCCGCTGAGAAGTTGATCGTCGAGGACGACGGGTGCGCGATTGGATCTGGTCCAAGGTAGAGCGCCCAGGGGGAGGTCGAGTTGACGACCGTCAGGTTGCCCGTGACCGCCGTGAGTTGATAGAAGCCAGTGAAAGTGAAGGTGATCGGCTGGTTGGCGCCCAGCTTGGCCGGGTGGCCACCGACGACGCCAAGGCCAGTTCGAGTATCGACAATGCGTTGCGGCGTCAGCGGAAAGTAGGCGCTGCATGTGGCGCCAGTCCCGGTCACGCACCCAGGTTCCACCTGCCAATCGGGTGTGTAGTAGCCGCTCACGTCGAAGACGAGATCGGTCGTGGCGCCCGCTGGGCCCATGTAGGTGGCGCTCAGGGTGCCGGTCGCGCCCAGTGCCACCGTCAGGCCGTTGGCCAGGGTTTCACCCTTAGTGAAGTTGATAGTGGAGGACGACGGGTACGCGATTGGATCTGGTCCCAGGTAGACCGCCCAGCCGGCCGTCGAGTCCGTGACGGTCAGGTTGCCCGTGACTGCCGTGGCGTCCGCGGGGATGCCGCCGCGACCGGTGACCTGGAACGTGGCCGGCACGTTCGCAGACAGCTTCGCGGAGAGACCGTTGCCGACTCGGGTATCGAGGAGGCGCACAGGAGCTATGGGCACGTACACGGCGGGCCCAGACGTGGACGCGACAGCCGCAGCCGGCACCAAGGCGACGGCCATAGCTGCCGCCAATGCCATCGCCACAAGACGGGCAATGGGCCGGCGCGCGCGACTGTGATCCTTACCTGCTGTGATTGACTCCATCTAACCTCACCCCTTCTCCGCGTCCGGCGAATTGCGCTCGATGACGCGCCGCCCATGCCGCCACATCTCGTCGGTCGGCCGGATCGGGACGCATCGCTCTGGTCCGCCTCAACTGGTAGCCATGGACCGATTCACCTACCCGGACGAGCAGTCGATTGTACCTGCTGCTCACGTCGGAATCAAAGTGCCTTCGTCGAGCAGCGCCGTAACGTTTCCTGTGGACTTTGCTCAAAGCAAGCGGGCGTACAACTTGCTCGGCCATTTCGGCTTCCGTTATTCCCTGTGCGAGCAGGTTAACCGCCTCAAGCAGGAAGTCGCCGTCGCCCTCTTCGATCGCCTTGCGAACGCCTTCGAGCAAAGCCATGCTTTCGTCGGCCATCGTGGTGTCCCTTTCGTCGTCGGTTCTCTACTTCCAACTACGCGAGGATGACGCGGTGGCCGTTTCGCTCACGGCCTACCCGCTGTTACACGAAGTCTGGGGACTTGACCCAGATCGGCAGCACCAACCCCCTGGAGTGGCTCAACAAGGAGATCAGATGCCGAACGCCGGTGGTTGGTATCTCCCCGACAAGAGCCAGCGTCATCCGTCTGGTCGGGACCGTCTTGGCAGAAGAGGATGACGAATGGCAGGACGGCCGGCGCCACTTCAGTCCGGAGTCGATCGCTCTGATCGACGAGAACGCCCTCGATGACGAGGGGTGAACGCAGCCCAGCCGACGGCGAGCTGATCAATTCGGCGCGAGGATGACGCGCGGTTACACCACGTCGCGGGACTTGACCGTCGAAGGGCTGCTCATAAGCCTGGCCCCTATACTGCGCGGCGTGCGATCAAGACATCCACGACAACCCGATCACCGTATGGCGGTCATTCTCGCAGGTGGGCGCGGCACAAGGTTGGGCGCGCTCACGGATGCGATTCCCAAGCCGATGCTGCCGATCGATGGTCACCCGTTCATCGAGTATCTGGTCTGGCAACTTTCGGCGTTTGACATCGAGACCATCGTCATCTCTTGCGGCTATCTGGGGGACGTCATCCACCGCCACTTCGGCGACGGCGAGCGCTGGGGCGTCCACATTCGCTATTCGAGCGAGGAGACGCCTCTTGGCACCGCCGGCGCAACCCGGCTGGCTGCGAGCCTCATCGAGGATGAGCGCTTCCTCCTCTTGAACGGAGACTCTGTCTGCGATGTTGATTGTCGGCGCCTCCTCGACGCCGTTTCGAGTGAAGACCTCGGAGCAATGACGCTCACTCGCGTGCCCGACGGAAGTCGCTATGGCACGGTCGAATTGGCAGCCGACGGACGAGTGGCCGCCTTCCGCCAGAAAGACCCGATTAGCCGGCCTGCGCTTGTGAATGCCGGCGTCTACGCCGTGCGCCAGCAGCTGGTGGATCTGATACCTGTCGATGGCCCGAGTTCCTTGGAGCGTGACGTCCTGCCAGGGCTCACCGGTAAGATCAGCGGCGTCGTATCCAACGGCTACTTTGTCGACATGGGGCTACCCGAGACATACGAACAGCTTCAGCAGAACCACCAGTCTCTACTGCGAGCGGTTCGGCGTCCAGATCACTTCGACTAGACTAGCCCGAGGCTGGAAAGCGCATTCGAGGATCGGTCCGTGCCACCGGTCGCCGGTGCCAGCTCTCCTCTGGCGGCATGCTTTCAAGGGAGGCCAGCGTTTGCTGTTTCGAGCCAAGGCACCGTTGCGTATCAGTTTCGGGGGTGGAGGAACCGACGTGCCGCCCTTCCCCCAACAGGAGGGCGGTGTCGTCCTCAGCGCCACGATCGGGCGGTATGCATACGGCACGCTGCAACCCCGGTCCGGTGATCAGATTCGCATCGAATCGCTCGATTTCGGCGAAACCATCTCCTTCTCTCTTAGCGACAGGCTTGTCTACAATGGGAAGCTCGACCTCGTCAAGGCGGCCATCCTTCACCTCGGGCGACCGGCGACCGGCTTCGATCTCTTCCTCCACAGTGATGCGCCTCCGGGCTCGGGGCTGGGCGCTTCTTCCGCGGTCATTGTCACACTCGTGGGCCTACTCAAAGAGTGGAAGTCGCTTCCCCTCACCGACTACGAGATTGCCGACATGGCCTATCGCATCGAGCGCCGCGAGCTCGGTATAGAAGGCGGTCTACAGGACCACTACGCGGCCACTTTCGGTGGGTTCAACTACATCGAGTTCACCGGCGACGCGGTCATCGTGAATCCACTGCGCATCCCGGCGGAGGTCCAGAACGAGCTACAGTACAACCTGCTCCTCGTTTTCACGGGCCGGATCCGTCTCTCGGCCAGGATCATCGAGGACCAGGTGGCCCGGGTCGAAGCCGGCGAAAGCGACAGCATCGAGGCCCTGCGCGAGATCAAGCGCCTGACCGTCGAGATGAAAGCGCATCTCCTGCGCAAGGAGCTCGACGCCTTCGGTGCCTTGCTGCACGACGAGTGGCTCCAGAAGAAGAGAATGTCCTCGCGCATATCTACGCCAGACCTGGATGCCATCTACGACGCGGCCCGGGCTGTAGGCGCAACTGGAGGGAAGATTACGGGCGCGGGCGGCGGCGGCTACATGTTGCTGTACTGCCCCGGAGGGGTCAAGCACAAGGTGGCCAGGAAACTAGTGGGCATGGGTTGTTCCGTTGCGGACTTCGGCTTCGAGCCGGTCGGCTTACAGACGTGGCGCGTCGGTTGAGCAGCGAACACTTCGAGATCGACGGGATCTTTCGCGAGCGTGTCGCGGCCAGCATCGCGACCAAGCGGGCGTTGCTCGAGAATCTGGGCTCTTGCCTGGATGTTGCCGAGGTCCTCATCTCCGCTTATCGAAACGGCGGAGCGCTGCTGATCTTCGGCAACGGTGGTAGCGCGGCTGACGCCCAACACATCGCGGCCGAGCTCCTCGGCCAGTTCTATCGGCGGCGCCCTGCGCTTCGGGCCCACGCTCTGACGGTCAACACGTCATCGCTGACCGCAATAGCGAATGATGTGGCCTTCGACCAGATCTTCGCGCGTCAGGTAGAGGCCCTCGGGCTGCGTGGCGACGTGGCTATCGGCATCACCACGAGCGGCAACTCCGCGAACATCCTGGAGGGATTGCGTGCAGCCCGTCGGCTGGGACTGACCACCGTCGCCATGACCGGGCAGGGTGGCGGCCGTATCCGCGGTGAGTCCGATTACTGGGTTGGCGTGCCGAGCACCGATGTCGCACGCATCCAGGAGTCCCACATCTTGATCGGCCACGTTTGGAGCGAGCTGGTCGAGCGAGCCCTTTTTCCCGATGCCCCGCCTGCCCACGACCGTCTTCCTTGACCGCGACGGCGTTATCAACCGGAAGATGCCGTCCGGTGCCTACGTCCAGAGGTGGGAGCAGTTCGAGTTCCTGGCCGGCGCCATCGAGGCCCTGCAGTTGCTTAGGGCAGTCCGGATCCGGACTGTCGTTGTGACGAGCCAGAGAGGCGTGGCACTCGGCCAGATGACGATGGCTGACGTGGATGAAATTCATCGCCGCATGCAGGCGGAGTTAGGTTTGAACCAAGCCAGCTGCTCCGCCGTCCTCGTGTGTCCCCACCAGGACGGCATGTGCGACTGCCGCAAGCCCGGGATCGGCCTCTTCCGTCAGGCGCAGGCTCTCATGCCCGGTATTGACTTCGGCAGCTCGGCCGTGATCGGCGACTCGACATCCGACTTGCTGGCCGGGAACAGGCTCGGCTGCCTGTCATTCCTGGTCGGTGACGAAGGTCGGCTAGCCCATATCCTGGCCGAGCATCCTGACCTAAGGGTCGAGTGCAGTGCCCCAACGCTGCTCGAAGTGGTGGCCCGCTGCTTGGGTCTTGCCGGGGCAAGCTGAGCGTGCCATCTAGCTGTGATCTCCACGGACGTTGTTGACAACGTAAAGCGGTGAGCGTCCGCCGAGCGCGGTATGGGGCCGGGCTCGATTGTAGAAGTCAACGAAGACCGGCAGAGCGTCGAGCCGCTCCTGGTTCAACCGATACGGCCGGCCATACGACCACTCGTTCAGCAGGGTCTGGATGAATCGCTCGGCTTTGCCGTTGGTCTGGGGACGATACGGTCTGGTCCGCTTGTGGCGGGCACCGAGTGCGCCGACGGCGACGTTGAATGCGCGGGAGGTATAGGGCGACCCGTTGTCGGTGAGGACACGTTCAATGCGGATGCCAAGACTGGCCAACTCAGCGGCGGCCAGTTCGAGCGCGAGCGTGGCGCTGCTGGAGGTCTCGTCGGGAACCGGGACGACCACCGCATAACGCGAGGCATCGTCGACGATGACCTCGAGATGCTCGTAGCCGGTTGTGCCGTACTCCGAGTGCCGGACCTGGTCGCGGCCGAGTACACGGTGCCCACCACCGTCAGGTATGCGTCCGAGCTTCTTGTGGTCCTGGTGGACGAGAGCGCCAGGATGGCAGGCGACATATCGGACGGGGGCGGTTGTCACCCGGTCGGCATCAAGCAGACGGTTGAAGCCCCGGCGGACCAGGACGCGGTGAACGGTCGAGCGAGGTCTGCCGAGCAATGGACCGAGCCGATCGGGTCCATAGCGTGTGCTCGATCGGACGGCCAGGATCTCGGCTTCCGCAGCCTCAGAGAGCCGGCGAGGAGAACGCTTCGGCCAAGACGATCGGTCGAACAGACCTGTCCGGCCCTCGGCCCTGTACCGGCGCACCCACTTGTAGCCGGTGGCTCGGCTGATACCGAGCTGCTCGGCAACATGGGCGACGGGCCAGCCCTCGCCCAGAACTCGGGTGATAAGAAGTTGGCGGCCGAAGACCGTTAGCTTCGCACTAGCATGTGCCATGAGAGCTCTCTTTTCGGGTGGAGCTTTAGACACCCCAAACCGAACATGAGGGCTCTCACTCTGTCAACAACGTGTGTGGCGACTACACCTAGTGCAGTTGGGGCCATCGGCCAGAACATCCCGAGCCAGAACATCACGCAGGTCGTGCTGGGGCCGCCCACTTACACGCTCACCGGCGTCAACAACGTGAACTCGGCCGCGACGACATGTCTGCTCAACGCGAAGGTCGCCGCGGAATCGATCACGCTGTTTGGCCAGGACAGCACCTGGTACGGCAAGCCCGCGCCCGCTGATAGCTGCCCGTAGCCCCTCCGGCTATCGGGGCCGCAGGATCCCCGCCAGGCGCTCCACGACGTAGTCGACGTCGGCATCCGTGAGATCCGGGTAGATCGGCAACGAGATCTCGCGCTCGTACTGCAGGTTCGCCACCGGCAGATCGCCCGGCTCGTAGCCGTAGGTGCGGCGGTAGTAGGGATGCAGGTGCAGCGGGATGAAGTGCACGCTCGTCCCGATGCCCGCCTCGGCCAGACGGTCGATGGCTTCCGCCCGCGTGACCTCGATCCGATCGAGATTCAGCCTG
>Ga0182027_10005975_pt1 | contig 18352 bp, 39 predicted proteins | sample 712E1DmetaG_FD_121300 | JGI IMG/M metagenome (GOLD analysis project Ga0182027, IMG submission 121300) | Permafrost microbial communities from Stordalen Mire, Sweden - 712E1D metaG (Illumina Assembly) | ecosystem: Environmental > Terrestrial > Soil > Wetlands > Permafrost | place: Sweden... | reverse complement strand
TCCAATTCCTTCGTCTTGGGCCCATAGTTGAGGTTCACGATATCGCCAACGTGGGCGGTTACAAGGGTGTTCATTTCGCCTTGGCCGGTTCTTACTTCGCAATCGGATGAGAGTTGGATCTGGAAGAATTTGGCCTTTCCCGTCAGGCTCAAGGAGTCCTTGCGTTCAAACATGCCCTCCAGCGTCCCCTGGAGGATATTGCCTGCCTTCTTTACGTTGAACCAGCCAACACCGATGGCGGCTCCCAAGCGGCGCCAACCTTCAGGTGGGTTCCTAGCGACCGGCTTCCCCTCGTCGGAAAGCAATTGCATCGCCAGTTGACGGATCTGCTTCGTCATCTCGGCTCGTTGCTCGGGAGTACAACGTTCATCCTTGGCGACGGCGGCTTCGAGGCGAAGCAGGTATGCCGCATCCTCTCGATTGTTCACGCGGATCGCAACAAGGGGAGACATCGGTGATTCGGGTGCCCGGAGGCGGAAGAAGTCCGCGACGGCCTTGTTGACGACGTCGGTTAGCGACGTTTCGATGTCGGTCGACAATTCATCGAGAAGTGGTTTGGCGAGTTGTGATACCTGGCGGCGGAACGCTGTCTTCTTTTTCATGGTTGCATTCTTCTTCCGTGTGAGTTGGGACTAGAAATGTGAGAGTGACGCCAAGAATTGGCGCAGATTCTTTTCCACTTTCTGAAACTCCTGCCACTCCTTCTCCTGCTTCGCCGCTTCCTGGTGGAACTCTTCCCACGCCTTCTCCTGCTTCGCGGCTTCTACGGTTCGAGTGACCGCCCTTTCCGCCTCTTCGAGGATGTAGGGATTGGGCATCGCTTCTTCGTGTACTTCGTAGGCGAAAGGGTTGGGCATTGCTTCTGCTCTGCACTCCTTGCTCGTCAACAAGGTGAGTGCTACAGAGATAATCGGCATCATCGTCTTCGTCGAGGTTGCCATGGCGATCTCCTTAAGCGATCCCAACTTCTCTCATCAAGGCTCCGTATCGCCGTTGGACCTGCGACGCCGACAGTGTTCCATCGGCAATCATTGCGCAGATGCGCTCTCGAACGCGAGCCTGTCCGGCCTGTCTCAACAAGGCGCGATCCGCTTCGGTCAATTCATGTGTGTTGATGATGCGATAGGTTCCGAGTTCTCGGGGAAGGGTTTTTCTCATGGCGCTCCTCGGCTATAGAGACGTGGAATTAGGCGGGCACTGAGCAACAATCGAGCATTCTGCATCGTTCGGTTGCAATGCGAGCAGATCACTGGAGTGTCGTTCCGCAGATCCTCGTCGACATACAGGGTGAGTACGCCACAAGCGTCGCAGGTTCGCCAGGCTGCGAACGTGACGAGGATCGTGGTCAAGCTGGCAGTGTGGTGAAGGGTCATTTGCTCGCCTTGGTCAAGGTCGTGCGGCAGCACGGGCAGTTTCCGAGCATGACAGGAGGATCGGGAGAGAAGTGTTGTTCGCCAATCTCGGCCACGAACAATATCCAGTATCTGGGATCTTCTTTCAGGTTGTTGTGGTACCGGGGAGAGCAGACGGCAGCCAGATCCGAGGATCCGCCGCGGTAGGTCTTCTTCAAAGTGGGTTTTTGCATGGGATTTCTCCTACGGGTCGAAGACCCTATGGGCCGAAGACCCTATGGGCCGAAGACCTTAGTGGCAGCTACAACTCCCGGCCGAACCGCAGCTACACGAATAGGCGTATGCGTAGGGACAAGCGGGAGAGATGGCTGCAGCTATGCAGGAATCCAAGCAGGTACTGACGCCGCAGCAATAGCCGTCGGTACAGAAGCCACTCAGGCACTCGTTGGATTTCCCACAGGCAGTACCGAGGGGGTGTTTTGCCGGCGGGGCAAGATCGGGTTGGATGCTCGGAAGCAGATCGGGCTTCGATTGGGTCGCAGACCCATCGCCCTGCGAGTCCAGGCTGGAAGCTGTGCGAGCGTCCGCTATTTCAGTCTGCGAGATTCCGGCATCGAGAGCTACCGACGGATTCGGAGCCGGCCCACGATCCGGAAGAGCCTTCGATCCAGGAGAAGGGTCCGCGACCCAAGCATCGGGAAGATCGATGCCTTCGGGCTCACATGCAGGAAGACTTCCGAGTAGCAGAGAGAGCAGAACAATGTGTTTTTTCATTTTCGTTTCCATCAAGCAATTTTGCAAGAAGATGCGACAAACGTCAAACACAAAAAATATCTTTTTACACTTTGTTCTAAAACCTGAGTAGTTTCGACACGATACGACCCGCTCAACTCGACGATCAGACGAGGGAAGCCCAGTCGATCTTGAGACAGGGATACCGTCGATTCCTCGGTATTCCATCTCGTTTCTGGACATCGAGCAGCGGTTTCAGGCAAGCCGCCGCTTCTCGCTTCGAGATGGGCTTTGCCGAGGCGATGAGCTTGAGCGCTCGCTCTAGTATCTTCGACCTCGTGGAGAGATCCGATCTCTTGGCGTCGACGTGGCCGTTACTCCAGGGAACATCGATCATGCTTCGTCCCGGCCAGAGGAGCCTGAAGAGGATCCCTTTTCCGCCTTGGCGGTCGCACAAGACGGAGCATGGCTCTCCATTCGTCAGGACGGAATAGACCTCGACGTCGTCGACCATGATTCGCGAGCACAGCGTTTGGATCGCTCGCTTGGTGCTGAGGTCGACTCCAACTTGTCGTCCGCCGCGGCAGTGCGAGCACTCCGCACTCCATGGTATGACGGACGTCATTTTGGTCGGGTGATAGACCGCGCCCACCAGCCCGCAGTCGTGCTTGAGCAGGATCTCGGCTCCCGAGTACGGAATGGTAAAGACGAGGGGTGCCAGTGGTGCGACTACTCGTCGACCACGTCCATCGCGAGTATCCACAGGACGGCGGCTTCCGGGTTCACGTCTAGGGTCGCTTCAAGGAGCTTTTTCTGATCGTTCGACAGGTGATCGACGATGGTGGCGAACAGCTCGTAAGGGGCGCCGAAATGTATCTCGAATTCGCGTTCGTCGTTGGCCCAGGGCTGATGGGCTCCTGGGCCACCCGATATGTATTCGAGGACGGAGTGCGCCGACTTGAGGACTCCGACGAGATCCATGTGTTAGCTGCGGTGTCCGAGAGCGGCGAGGACTTCCGGGCTCATGCCTCCCCCAGGAGGCAAGATGACTTGCGCCACGCCTGGAGGAGCGTCGGGAAGGGTTGGGATGCCAGAGGCGGCTTCGAGGCTGACATGCTCTCCGGGGGGGAGAACCGTCGCAGCGCCCGAGGGGGCGACGACCCGCGTACCCTGCGGGGTGATGATCACGTTGGTGACTCCCGGTTGGACGTCGACAGCGGGAGCTCCGTCGATGCCGGCGGAGGGAGCGAGCGCGGGCTGGGAGATCGGATGGGGAAGGGGCAGGGAGACCGCCCTTGGGCTGGCATTGCGTACCGGTCCCAGAATCTCTGCCTCTGGGCTGGCATTGCGAGGGGTTGCAGATCCCACATCTTCGTCTTCCGTGGCGGCGTGAATGAGGTGGTGGAGCATGTACGTGAGGATCCCGAACTGCTTCTGGCAAGCTTCCTGGAGGGCGTAGTGGGTGGAAGCGTTCCGAAAGCTGTATTCCAGCTCGGGAATCGTTCTCTGGGCGAAGGCAATCAATTCGGGGAGGTACTTTTGAGACATGGCGGTGGGATCTCCTACTCTTTCTTGGTGGGCTTGTCCCAGAATTTCTGCCTCTGGGCTGGCATTGCGAATGAAGTGTTCGTGGTCATTAGCGAGGATGGTCTCGCCGGGCGAAGTCGATCAGTTTATTTTTTCGGTGGTTTCATCGTCTCTTGGAAACGGCTGGCGAAGTCTTTTGCGAACTGTTCCATATCTTGGATGACTTCGTCGTCCGCCATGATGGTTGGCGGCTTCTTCATTTTGTCCTCGATGCTCTCGAACATCGGTGTCGGGTTGTCTTCCGAGGAGCCCTCGATCTGTTTTGCCTCGCTGGGGGGCAATCCATTCTTCTTGCCGATGGCCTGGGCGATGAGGTTTGGTTTGGTGCCCGAGACGATGGCCTTCTTCTTTTCGTACTCTGCCAACATCTCGCCGAACAAGATCCGTTGTGCGGGGTCGAGCATTTCAAGCATGTCCATCTGCTGCTGAGGCGACAGGTTTTCGAGCAGGTCGGCCATGAGCAGGAACGATGGATCGGTCGTTGGCAGGACGTTCTTTCCGGCAATGCGATTGGCGATGATGGGAATGAGCGTGCTGACTTTTTCCAGGGCCTGTTGTTTGAGTCCCACGCCGAATTCTCGTTCTTTTTCCTTCAGGCGTCGCTCGTGGGAATGGTCCATGAGCTTCTGGAGAACGAGCATGAAGTCGATCTGTTGTTCGGCGTACTTCTCGTTTTGGTCGGCGAGCCGGCTATTCTCACGCTGGAGGAGTTCGTGCATGAACGTGACGCTGGTAAGCGTTGTCTTCGTCATCGCCTCGGTGAAGCGCATGTGTTGGGCCAGGACGCCCTTTTCGGTGGGGGGCTCCGAGGGGGTCAGATCTCGCTCGAATCCTTCGTTCAGGGCTGCGACCCGGAACATCTTGCGAGGCATGTAATTGAGATCGTCGTACTGGGCGAAGAGGGCGTAATTCTGGATGCCAGACTGGATCACGTCGGCATCTTGCTGAGCGGCTTCACAGATCGACGTGATGAGCGGGTTGATATCTTCGGAGCCGACTTCCAGCTTTACCGAGAACGATGCGACATCACCTTGGACCTTACGATCGATAGTGAGGTGTCGGAGGAGGATGTGATGGCAATTACCGTGGACTTTGTCTCGTAAAACGATCTGTTTTCGCAGCCACGAGTCGATCTGCTGGGAGATCATGCCGAGATTATCAAGATGCATCGTGTGGGTTCGCTGTGGTGGTGGGTTGGCGTCCGTTCGTCCGTCCCAGAATCCCTGCCTCTGGGCTGGCATTGCGACAAACGACACCCTACTTCACGGGGTTGGAAGTCGTCAAGTGATATTCGATCACTTGACTCTTTGGTCCCAGATCTCTGCCTCTGGGCTGGCATTGCGAAGGATGGTTGCGCCAGTCTACTTAATGCCGCTGGCGCGGCCGAGCCTGTTTCCGACAACTCGTCGAGTCCGCTTGAGGGCTTCGTACTCGCGGTGGATGCGGGATGACTTGGGCTTACCGAACGCCGCCTTGCCCGCCTTGCGGTAGGCGCGGTCGACGGTCTTGTATTCGGTGCGCAGTTTCTTGACGACTGATGGTGCGGCCTTGCCCATGTTGGTTTTCTCCTATTGATGCGAATTGGTTGTTTTGCGTGCGTCCCAGATCTTTGCCTCTGGGCTGGCATTGCGAAAGTTTACCGTATGTTGACGTCTTTGGGAAGTCCCCCGGGCCGCGAGGTATCTGCGTTCATGGTCGTCGCGGGCGAAGTCGTCACGGCGATATCCGGTAGCCTCGCCTTGACGTGACTGACGTTCGCCACCTGTACATCGGCCGCGAGGCCGATCCCTGTTGTCTGAGCGATGTCGGTGGGGCGACGGTCGAGGCGTTGCCCTCCCTCTCCCGAAAAGTTGGTGAGAGGGGCCGAGGAGGCTGTAACGGTCACGCCACAGGATCGCACGGCGTCGAGGCCGGACGCGCATTGGCTGGCGATGTCGACGAGTCCGATGTCGATCGGCAGCACTTCGTTTCCTCCTATAGGGGGGAGGGGCGGGATCATCGCCGGACACGCTTGGAGAAGGTTTGCGACTTCACCGACGGCAAGCTGCCATAGGCTTGGTTGTAGGCGTCCCGGTAGACGCGAGGTTCGACGTCGATGGAGATATTGGACGGCACAGCGTTGCTGTAGGCAGACTCCCGGAGAGAATCGACTCCCTGAAAGCCTTCGTCGATGAAGTCGAGGCAGGTACCCAGACTGTCAAAGATGAACCATCCACGCCTGGGGTTTCCGTTCTTGCTGTTGCCTGCGTTGATGTGAATTGCGAGGGTCATTCTGTCTTTCTGTCTCAAGAACAAGGCCCCTGAGCAGGCGTTTCCACGGGATCGCGTCAGAACGCGAGATCTCCACTTGCGACCGGATCGAGGAGAGTGTCCGTTGGTAGTTTCTCACCAGGTGTCACAGGCGTCCAGTTCAAAGTCGTATTCCTTTGGAGGGGGGCACCTTTCCCATTCTCGCGTGTGTGTTTGGAGATCTTGGTGAAGCCTTCATCGGAGAGAAAGTCGGCGAGGTTGGCTTTTTCTTTGTGCTCGTTGCAAAGCCGGATCTGTAGGTAGGTGCCGAGCGTGACCGTCCCTTTCTTGCTATGTCGCAATTCCAGGACAGGGTGCCATCGAGCAGTGTTGGGACAGTTTTCCATCGAGCAGGTTAAGTCCATGCGTCCTCGGAAATAGCCTCGTTGAGGAGATCTTCGATCTCTCGTTCGAGGGCCTCGGATTGAGGCAGGCCGACGGATCGAGGATCTTCGAGTTGTCCGTGCGAGTCGATAGAAAGCCTCCACAACACAGCCCCCAGATCTCTGCCTCCGGGATCGCATTGCGACGAATCGGACTTCTCGATACCACCACCGTAAACGTATTCGAGGTCGGTGAATACTTGTGGAGAGAGAACAAGTTCCCGGACAAGGTTGCGCTGGCGACCAGGGCCACAGGAACGGGGGATCTCGGAGGTGTTGGCAAGAGCCTTTTTGAGTAGAGGAGGAAGAGGCACAGGCTGCTTGAGAAGGGATATCAGGGTCCGAGATTCGAGAGAGTCGTTTTTCAGGTCGGACGAGAACAGATAGAACCAGAGGCGCCCCATTGCTTTTTGGTGGGGACTTCCAAAGAGGATGTGCGTGGCGATAGACTCTCGGACATAGTCGAGGCCGTCGCGAGTGAGGCAGCATTCTAATGGGCAGCCAATCCGAAACGAGCCTCCGGGCATCTTGACAGCGTTTGCGCACTTAGGCCCGAAGTTGCAATGATCGGGGGAGTCGGTTTCGTTCCTGAACACGACTGGTTGAGGAAAGTCATTAGAATCTCCGGTATCTGCGACGCTCGAATCCGTTCTTTTTTCCAGATCGTCGACGACCTTCCTTGCGCAGTCCTCGCAGATGAGGGCCGCCTGGTAGGTGTAAGCACGGAGGGGTTGGACAAAGTCTAGCCAGTCGGTAGCCAAGATCGTCTCCTATCAGCCGTATCGAACGGCTCGTTTTTCCGCTTGTGAGAGTTCGCGCGACGCGAGTTTCGATCCTCGATAGCTCGAAAGAAAGAGCCCGGGATGGTACTCGTAGTGCATGAGATCGACGATGGGGCCGACGGGGCCTTGGATAACCTTGTCGCCGAGCCATACTCCCCCTCGTCTCCTCACTTCCTCTCCCAACCGGGCGTGCGCCGCGCGCGAGTAGGGACCGCTCACGTGTCCGTCGGCGTCTCGGATGACGACGTGGAACGCGCGTCCGACCTGGTGCCATCCGATCTCACCCTTGGGCACCGCCGTGTAGCGGGGGTCGACCTTGTCCTGGTCGGACTTGCTCCGGTAGGTCTCGCCGAGGGTCGCGGGGATGCCGTTCGCGCGAGCCCAGATCAAGATCGCTTTTGCGAACTCCCGCGTGGAGTCCTCCAGGGTCATTAGGCGTTTCTGTTCGACCTCGCGCTCGACAGTCGTCATGGAGACGACGGGTGTGGCCTCCGGGACGCCGGGATCTAGCAAGGGGGCATTGACGTCCCGACCGCGGAGACTGTTGACGAGGGCGACGACGAGATCCATGGTCGTTTCCTTCTATGTTTCCTCGGCTTCGGTAGCGTGTTCGAGGGCGATCCGCCGGGCGTCTTCTAGTAGCGCTATGGTCTTCGAGACCGAGGGGGTCTCGGGTTGTCCCTTGGACTTGCTGATGTACCGCTGCGACTCCGAGATCATGTCCGAGAGCCACCGTGCTCTTTGCTTGCTGTTCATCATTGTATCTCCTTTAGGCTCCCAGGAAGGCGGCATAGTCGAACGCCGTCTTGGAGAGATCTTTTTGATAGTGGAAGCGGTTCGTTCTACGGTCAACCAAGATGCGTCCTCCGGTGGGATGGTTTTCTAGTCGCCGGCCTTCGGCAACGAGTTTCTCGATCAGCTCTTTGCGGGTACGGACGATTCCGTCCGAGCGGAGTTGCACGTCCAGGGCAGCTCGGACCTTTCCAGCCTTGAGCGGGGACATGCCGCTTAAAAATCCGTGATAGGGTTCGTCGATACGGCGCTTTTCCTCTTCAATCGCGCTCTGTTCGGCAGCCTTGCGACGGTTCCATTCATCATCGCGGCTCTGTCGATCCGCTTCGCGACGAGCTTGGATGATTCTGGCCTGATCTTCCGTGTAGTAGCCTAAATACCTGGCCAAAGAGAGGACGGCGGGATTCGGGTTGGCGGTGCCGCTCATGAAGCCTTGCACGAGGGAGGGCAACTTTTCGACATGTCGCTGTAGCTCCTCGGCAACATGTCCAGCGGGAAAAGTGGTCGAATTCAGATCTTTTGTAGTGGACACGGGAGTCCAGGCGTCCGTATTGGGGATCGGAGCAACGACTGCCAGAGAATAAGGATCGTCCTTCCACTTGCGTACGATGGCAAGACGATCAATCGAACCAGGGATCGGATCGATCTGGAGGGTGTTGGGACCGGAGGCCAGGATAACAGTCGCGATCATGATCTAGTATCTCCTTCGTGGTTATTATCGCGCGTCAAAGAAGTTGTCGTTTCGTAGCCCGTCTACGTGCGTGTAGGCGTATACCAAATCGCCGAGTTTGAACAGGTATCGGCCTATTTGGTGAGCGAGGCTGATCGCTTCCTGTTTTGTGAAGGTGCCCAGCACGCCGGTAGGGGGATGATAGTTTTTCTTTACTCGAAGGCCCATTGCCTTGTGGTTGAAGTCGATCTTTCCCGTGTCCGGGGCGATTATCAGGGCGGTGTTGGTTCCATCATGGCACGCCCACACCTGAAATTTGTCGGGTCCAAGGGTTCGCAGGTCGATGTATTTCATTCGTGCTTATCCGGTTGACACACTAGTCAGTATATTGGGCCGCCTAGAGACAGAAAGAGTTCGGCTTCTGTTTTTGTGATTTCGTAGTAGGAATCATCTGGTAGCTGCACACCATACGGCATTTTGATTTTCAACTTTTCCTCGTATTGGCGCTGTTCGGCGTTGTCCATTCTGTTGAATGTCGTTCGAGAGAAATGATACTTGGGGAAGTGATCTTGCCTTAGTCGCCCACCGTTCCGCACCAATAGCTCGATCATTTGTTCTTTGGTCATTTCCTGACCCTTAAAGCGCACTTTTTTGGCCAGTAGATACTTCCGTTTTCCCTCTGCCATTTTAGACGTCATGATGTTTTCCTATCGGATTTGTGGAGTGTGTGAACCGGATAAGCATGATTTCATTCGTCTCACCTTAATGGTATTGTTTCTGAAAATACAAGCGGCGACACTTGTCTTCGAGTCTCTTGGCGGTGTCGTGGGCTCGGTCGTAGGTTTGTCCTTCTCGCATGAGTTCCGCCTCGTAGCACTCGTGCATGATGATGAAGGGCCATTCGATCTCGGAGATCTGTTTATCGACCCAGATCTCCCTGCGGGACACGAACCGGTATCGGAACCCGTTGCCGCCCTGGGAGAAGTCCGAGTCGTAGTGGTTGCGGACGTAGGTACCGTCCACCAGCATGATCGCGAGGCCGTGGGCGCAGGCTCCCCCGAGCGTTTGTTTCCACTCGCCCACTTCGATTGAGCGTCTGGTCGGAGTGTGTTTCAAGCTGCTCTCCGCCTCCGCATGAGGCTTTCCATGGAGGGATTGAGGAGCAGCTTGGTGGTGTCGTCGTCGCGCGGGTCGGCGTACTGGACCCGCGCTCCGGCGATCTCCCGCCTGCGCAGGTACGCCCCCAGGAAAGCGATGGAGAACAGTGTCCCGAGGCCGAGGAGCCCGTCCACAGACGAGGTTGAAGGGGACATGGCGATGTCGCGCGAGAAGTTTCGAGTTGTCGTTTTGCGAAGTAGGAGGTCGAATGCCATGGAGAAAGCTCCTCTGCTCAATCGTGGGTGAAGTTGGGCTCGTATTTTTGGGCGATCTCGTTGATGTAGTCGGCGATGTACTCGGCGACGCGGTCGGGGCTGGCGGTCTTTGCTCGCAGGGTGGGAGCGTAGTTGTCGCGGGAGCCGATGTTATTGACGAGCAGCTCGACCTTGACCTTGGCAACGGGGGCGTTCATGTCGTCGCAGAAGCCGTGTACATGCAACAGCACCCTGTTGTTCTCAGCCTCGGCTCCGCCTCCACGGCGCTCTTTGAGACGAGCCTCGGGCAGGTTGTAGAACTTGACATGGATCGAGCTTTGGTTCGGCCTTGTCGTGAAGCCCTTGGCCGAAACGAAGCCCGCGTAAACCGTTCGCTCATTGTCGATGAGGGGCGACAACTTCTCCCTCAGCAGGGTGGTGAAGTCGTGTGCGTTCAGTTCCATTTTCGCGTTCTCCTACTTCTTGGGGCGGGTGTTGTGTCTTTTTCGTCAGCCGTATAGGCCGACCAATCGTTTGGCGTGTGCGGTTTCCTTGGTCAAATCCGTAACGACTCGGAGATTCATGGTAACACGAGGTTGCATTCCGAAAGAGGTAAAACAGTCGAGCAGGTCGTCTTGCTCGTGGATCCAAGGGGTCAGCTCTTGGGCATAGCAATAGAGACCGGCCTTCTTGCATCCTTCGAGCACGCTGTCCGCCGTGGCAGATCCGCGCCAGTAGCGCGTATTGCGATTGGCGTGGTGGATGAAACCTACTCCACGATCTTTGTTCAAGACGCGAGCACATTCGAGCAGGTATGCATCGAGAACATCGGCGTCGGCGTGGACGAGACTATCGAACGAGAACACAAAGTCGATTGAGCGATCTTCGACCGGAAGGGACTTTCCGTCGCCGTGAAAGATGTTCAGCCGATAAGCATCTTCCGGAGAGAACTTCCTCGAAATTCTATTGCCGAGGCCAGCAATCGCCTTGTGCGAGACATCGACTGCGATCAACCGCTTGCAAAGCGGAAGTAGGCGCTCTGTCCATCGTCCCATACCCGGTGCAATCTCCAGCACATACGAACTTCCTCGAAGAGACGCGCCGATTCGAGGGAGAATTGTGATCTCCCATTCCCTATCTGCCGATCCCCACGGCTCCGACCACTCGTCGCCGCGCTTACTCCATTCGTAGGAGTTCCACTGAGCAATGTTTTCGGCGATGCTTGGCATGTTTTTTCTCAATCAGGGGAGTTCATAACGGCCATGGAGAAGTTGGTTGAGGATCTTCAATGCCGTCTCCGAGGCGACGTCAAAAGTGATCTCTACGCGGTTGCCGTCGACGACTTCCGCCTTGGACATCGTGTTCTTGAATATGAGGTAGGGCGAGTGGTAGAACGACACGGTCGTTTCTTTGGGAGAGTGACTCACCTGCACAAGATCGGCGATCTGTCGGGCGAGTCTCGCCGAATCGTCTTCGTGCTTGTTATAGGCGACAGTGGAAGCGATCTCTTTTTCGAGGAGCGGGAGGTACTCGGGAAACAGGCGTCGCGAGATGTCTTTCGCGATTTGGGCACCCGTCTTGGTAGTGGAAACGGAGATCTTGGGTCGGCGTTGAGAGGATGTTCTTCCGTCGCGATCCCTGGGATAGTCGGTCGAAACGACGAGTTGGTTTTTGTTTCGATCGGCGTAGACCTGCGTCTCGCCAATCGACAAGATAGCTCCCTTGATTTCGCGCAACCACGCTCCGGGGCGTCTCCAATCCGCGGGGAATGGTTCAATGGCCCATTCGCCATCGAGGTGCTCGACAACTTCTTCAGCGAGAGCGGTCAGATCCCTTCGAGTCACGCGTTGTCCTTTCCGCGGAGGAGGAAGTGGGTCAAGAACCCCGATGCCACGCCGAGCGCGATGCTCTTGCTCTCGGCATGCAGGGGAGGCGGCGATACCATCCGGTGGATGTGCGAGCGCAGCTCCCCGAGGCAGCCGTTGAGAGACGCGCCGATGGCGAGGTCGTGGGCGGCGGCGAGCTGAGACAAGGTCGCGCGTCCCTGGCGGGCGAGCACGAGGGTGTGCTGGATCTGCGCGATCTGTTCGTTCGTGAGTTGCTTCGACATGCATTATCCCGCTTGAGCGAGGGCTTCCCAGGCTCGGCGAACGTCGGCGATGGCTTCCTGGAGGCTCACCGAGGTGCCGACCAACCGAACATGGCCGATGTCGGCCGCGTATCCGGGGGCATACATGTACGTGTGGTAGAGCCGCTGGTTGTGGGCTTTCTCGACGAGGCCGTGTGGGATCGCCAAGTCGCCGTGGGCGAGGGTGACCTCATAACGCGCGGGCTGTCTCGTGGTGGATGCCTGGATCTTGACTACGTAAGAGTTGGCGGCTTTGTTGTATTTGGGTCTCATCGACTTTTCCTTGAGAGCTATCCTTGGTTCTTCAGCGACTGCGCGATCTCGATATTCTCCCTGGCGAGGGCATTCGGGTCGAGCGAGACGATTCCGGAGATCTTCCAGCTCGTGTGTCCCGTCTCGGGATCCAAGGTAGCCGGGCAATGCTCGTCGACGAGGGACTGCAAAGTAGCAAGGAGGTGCATGGCCTCGGCCGACAGTCGTGGGTATCGCTTGGAATCGTCGGGTGAGAGGAACTTCCCATTCAGCGTGAGAGATCGCCTGATAGCCGCCACCCGCTCTTTATTGTTCATGACCATGTCCGCGGGCCAGCTCGACACGGTCAAAGAGAGGGAGCCTCTTCTATCGACTTCCTCGCAGGTGTTGATGGTCACGCCCACGCCGTCGGGCAGGATCTTCTCCATGGAGGATCTTAGATCCAGGGCGACCTGGTGGAGAGATTTATCGGTCATTGGAGCTCTTCGAGGGGGAGATCTTCGACTTTGAAGATCCGGTAGTCGGTGTTGCGTTTGCTCTTCCACTCGACCGCTGCCTTGGCTCCGTTGGGGTTCACGGTGACGGTGACGGTACCCAGCTTGCCTCTGCGCGTGCCCGTGTAGATCTGCTCTCCGACAGGGCCTTGGCCTTTGAAGACGAGGGCTTCTACGTCGGAGAAGAGGTGCGACGCAGCGATGTGGGCGAGGGGGAGGTTTTGGGTCATCTGGCTAGCCGAGAGCGAGCTCGCGGTCGAAGTCCTCGATGGCCTGTTCGACCGCTCGCTGGAGGTGTGCCTGTTGCGGCTTGGTTAGTTTCTTCCAGGCGTCGGCCGCCATCCGGCTCGGGCACTGGAACTCGACGATGGCGATCATCTGGCAGTAGATCGCCGGGCGGTTCATGCGCGAGGTCGCCTGGCGGGCGCGCATCATCCAGCCGTATCCGTAGTTGCCATCGAGGAGCCAGGCGACCCGCTCGGCGATGACTTCCGGGCGCTCTCGCATGGTTGCTAGGTAGTTGGCCTGTCCCTCCTTGCGGTCGGCGAGGGGAGCACGCTCGACCTCGCGTTCGTCGGCAATGGCTCGTTGAATTTCACGTGTGTCGTAGGCGGCGTCTTTCATGGGATCTTTCTCCTGGGGCATGAGGGGGAAGGGGGGTACTATGGGATCGTAAACCCAAGAGCTTTGCGCACGTCGCTCACGATGTGTTCTGGCGAGCGGTAACCCTGGGCGCCTTGAGCCTCTGCCAAGATTCGGGCTCCGAGTTCGGCGATGGTGGTGGCGAGGTTGTCGATGGCAATCGCATCTTTTTCGGGCACGCCAGAATAGTTCGTGATGTGTTGCAGAACCTTCTCCAGGTCGTCACTGATGGTTTCGAGTCGCTTTCGGACGTTGATGTTTGCCATGATGTCAGATCCTATCTGTTGGAGAACAAAGTGTCAAGTAACATTTTTTTCAGTCCGAATTCGACCAGGCTTCGTGGAGGCGAGCGACGAACTCAAGGGCGGTCTCTGCGGCTCTCTTGAACCTAAGTTTTACGAAACTTTGTTGACGCGTTCGATCCAGCAGGGCTTTCCGGCTCCGAACCCAGGAACGTCGATGGTGAGGAGTTCGCCTTCGTCGTTCTTCTTGTATCCTTGTCGCTCCGAAAAAGCATCGAGAGCGATGTCGGCTGCGTTTTCGTAGCCGTCGGCCGAGGCGTACCGGCGTGAGATCAGCACCTGGGCGTTGCCCTTGTGGATGTCTCCCAGAGTGACGAGGTAGTCACCACGTCCGGGTTTCGGGAAGGCACCTTCCCAAGACAGGGCCGTGTCGATGGCGAAGTCACAGCCCATAAGGTCGATGTCGCGGCCTTTAACCGTTCCTTTTCGATACTTTGTCTTGTTATCGCTTGTTTCCCACATGAGTGTGATCCTTTGCTTTCTAGTTCTTCTCAGAAGTTCAGGTTGTCGTGTCCTGCGCCGCGGGCTTCGGCGAGCTTGAGTAGGAGCTCGAAGTTGCGTTGGTTGCCAAAGTCTACAGGTTCGACAACAACGTCGCTGAGATCGCAGGGGATGCCGTTGTTGCCCAAATGTTCGAGGTGGTCGTCGTTTATCGCCGGATCTTCAACGATAATGGCTCCCGCTAGATCGGAGTCGACAAGCTGGCCGAGGGCATCTTCCATGTTGTCTGCCCAGACAGCTCCTACCGGACCATGGGAGGTGAACACAACCCACAGTTTTGTTTTTCCGGGATAACGGTCGGTGGGGAGCACGATGTCGTTGCACATGATCCGGTCGGCCGGAAGTGAAGTCGACGATCCGCGGGTTGTGTACAGTCCAAACTTCTTCATGTTGGGATTCCTTTTGCTATGGACGTTCGGGTCAAAGACCCTTTCTCGTGATGAACCCGAGTCCGGCGAGCCCGAGCCCGAGCCCGAGCAGCCATCGCCATGGGCGGGGAGTAGAGAAAGGGTCGTACCCTGGAGGACGAGTCAATGCGACCTCTGCGGACTTGACGAGGTCGACAGGTTGGTGGAGGGGCGTCTTGGCTAGCACGGCGAACGTCGTCAGCCGTTCGGTGAATCGCTTGTTGGCCTCCCGGAAGTTCCACAGAGCGACGTAGTCAGGGCCTGTGAACGTTCCTTTGCGAGTATCGAAGAAGTTCAGCCACTTGCGGAAGAAGGCACCGAACGCTTTTCGTTCGAGTTCGGGAAGGCGCTTCTCATTTGTGAGGCGGATCGTTTCGCGGATGTTCTTGTCGATTTCGGATCGCGTGAGGGAGGCGAGGTCGGAGCTACTGAGCTGGGTGGGGCTCGGGGTTGCCGGCTGGTCGGGCATCGCGAACGCTCCATAGGCGCCGCAGCTCCAGTTGCGCTTGGTCTTTCCAAAGATGAGGTCTAGCGCCATGGCCTATCTCCTGGTCGGCAGCCGTCGCGGAGGATTCGGTCCCCAGCGACGGGCGATCTCGTTGCGGAGCTCTTCCCGCGAAGCCAGGTTTTCCTTGTATTCGAGCGCCAGAGGGTCGCTCATCCGCAAGGTTTCAAGTGGCTTCTCGTATCCCCGTCCCGCCGCGATGAACTTGTCGGTGAGGCGCGAGGAGATCTTGTCCAGGCGATCCAGCTCGTTGTTGATGCGCCCCGGGGTCCACTGGTCGAGCGGTTTGCCCTCGGCTTTTCTTTGGAGAGATCTCTTGTGCAGCTTGACTAGGCGGAGGGCGTCGGAGGGATTTTTTGCCTCGACGCTGCCCAGGTATTCGCCGTCTTCGTGGACGTCGTAGATCATCGTGAGTGCTCCTCGTGGTAGGCATCCGGCACAGCGACCGCCGGCTTGGATCCGAAGATCCACTTGATGCCGAGGTAGCTTACACCTGCCGAGACGAGCAACCAAAGAATGTTGCTTGGCGACTGTGTGACCCGATCTTTGAAATCGTCGAAGGCCGCTGCCTTGGCGGTTTTGAGCGTTTCTTCGATGCCATAGAGGCCGGCGGCTTCGATCCAGATTCGAGTGAGTCGCCTGATGAATTCGTCGAATACGGGGTCGCCCGCTCCGTAGGTCTCCTGGGTGGCAGTCGACCGGGTCAAAATTTCCGCCATGCGCTTGGCCTCGTCGACGGACGTCGCGAGTGGTTTGGTGTCTCCGCTGCGCTTCCAGGCGTACCAGGGTACACGTTCGTCGAGAAGCTTGTCGCCGCATTTGATTCCAGCGGTGAGCTTGCCGAACATTTGCGCTGCCGTGACCTTCTTGGGCATCGACCGCAAGAGTGTCACGAGCTCGGTTGCGTACGGGACGGGGATACTCGACATTCCCTTGGCGGCGAATTTCCGGTCGAGTGCGTGGGCTTCGTTCATGAAGCCGTGAAATTGCACCTTGTCGGCGTTCGACATGAAGGCGATCTTGGCAGTGGTCATGCTGTCTCGGAAGGGGTTCCACCGAGCGATGAACGTGTCCCAGCTTGCGACGTCGGCGGCGGAAACGACCTTGTCGCCGTGGATCTTGCGGGCGTAGACGAGGCTTCTGTGGAGGTGTGTGAGCCAGCGGTCGGCGGCGTCGATTTCGGTAAAGGTGACTTTTTCTTCGGTCCCATCGACGGAAGTCGCTCGGGTCGCAGATCCCCAGGTCGAAGACCCTCGGGTCGAAGACCCTCGGGTCGAAGACCCTCGGGTCGAAGACCCTCGGGTCGAAGACCCTCGGGTCGAAGACCCTCGGGTCGAAGACCCTCGGGTCGTTCGAGGTAGCGGGGGATCTGCTTGCCACATGTTGCCCACGGCGATGTACTCGATGGAGCCTTTAGGTGGTGGAGCACCACGACCGAAGTCTCGGCTTCCTTTGCTCCACGATGTCACGTTGAATCCCATGGTTTTTTTAACTCAACGAAGATTGCCCAGGAAAGATCCGCAGCTCGATTCGGCCCGAACGACGATGCGTTCGTGAATTGCAGCCTCCGGGTGGCCTAGGTAGGTGTCGACGCCATTCTGGCCGTCCCATGCGCGGGCTGCTTCCTCCGACTGTATCACCACGTCGATGTGGGCTGGAGATCTGGCAACGATGGACATTGCCACGGCTGCCTGGCAAGCGTTAACGAAGTCCGAGAACCACTGCCCAGGGGTGTTGCCGTTTTTCAACTCGACATGAAAATTGAGGTGTTTCAAGAAGTCCTCTTGTCGATTCTATATGAGATCGCGGATTATTGCGCGAAGGTTTGCAGCAGCCATCGAGGGTCGGACTACGGTGTGCAGGTGCGCAGTGACGATGCCGTGGCTGAGGTAGTCAGCCGCTTCTTGCAGGTAGATTAGGAGTTCTTTCTTTCTGTGGAGAGATCCCGGAGAATTGATAAGTCGCTGAGCCGCATAGAGGCAGAGAGCGAGATCTTTCGGTGTGGCTGGAGATCCGGAGAGTTTCGGTGTGGAAGGGTGTTCGAGCAGGTCGATGGCCAATTGGATCGCGTGGACCATGAGAGCCCGGATCTGGGGAGTGCGTTTGATCATCGCTCCGTCCTTTGTTTCGACAACCAGTCGACTTCGGCTACCAGAGATTTGAACTCTTTCACGGCGTATCGCCCGAGGTGGCGCCGGATGACGTCTTCGGTCTTGGGCAACGAGACCGTCCGGAGGCGGATCAAGGTCTTGAGATCCATCTCGTCTTTGTCACGTCCCGCCGCCATTTTCATGGCCGCCAGGTACTCGGGGGCTACTACCTTGACGACGACGTCTGGGCTCGACAGGGCGTTGGCGAGGGCTTCTTGGTACAACTCGGCGTACTCGTCGTCGCGGACGATGAGGTCGACTGGGTGTCCGTTTCTCGACAGACCGGATATTCCCCCGAAGGACAGTGGTTTGACGGCTCGGATGCTCGGGAGAACCGCGGAGCACACGAAGTCGACGTCCTTGGTCAAGCGATCCGAACCAAGGAGTTCCATGGCTACTCCGCCCGCCAGAGCGACTTCTACCCCCTCGCGCGAGGCGTCCTCGAAGACGTCTGTCAGGACTTCTTCTACATCGGCGGGGTTTAAGAACTTCGCTCTCATGGGCGCAGATTTTACATGTTCAAGAACAAAGAGTCAAGTGGCATTTTTTACAAGTGGTTTCTATTTGAGATCTCGGATGATCTCGCGGAGGTTGCCCGCCACGATGAATGGACGTATAGCGAAGTTCAGCGAGCGGACTTCGGGCTGGCTGAGGTAGTCCGCTGCCGCTTGCAGGTCGCTCACGACCTCCTTCTTTCTGTGCAGGACTCCTGGATGATTCAGGAGTAACTGAGCTATATCCAAAGCTCTCGCTATTCCCTGTGGTATATGCCGATTTTCGGGAGGGGCTGGCATGGAAGGGTGTTCGAGCATGTCAATCGCCAACTGGATGGCATGGTCCATGAGCGCTCTGATTTTGGGAGTTCGTTTGATCATTGTTTTCCCGGCGTGGATACCGCCGCCTTTAGGCGGCGGAGGAAACGCCGTCCGGTTCTGGGTTGGTGGCTTGCATTCCTCTGTGCTATACTGCAAGCGTGCCGTTGCGAGGGTTTAAGTATCGCTTCTATCCCACCACCGAGCAAGAAATCTTGCT